>Ga0116177_10002177_pt1 | contig 14465 bp, 16 predicted proteins | sample AD_STIC10_MetaG_FD_89750 | JGI IMG/M metagenome (GOLD analysis project Ga0116177, IMG submission 89750) | Active sludge microbial communities of municipal wastewater-treating anaerobic digesters from USA - AD_STIC10_MetaG | ecosystem: Engineered > Bioreactor > Anaerobic > Digestate | place: USA...
CCCTGCTTCGCCCAAAAAGGCGGGGCAGGGTATTGCAAAACGGCGCAGGGGTCTTATAATCCGCCCCCTTCCGCTGCCGCTCTCGAAGCGCAGCGGGTAGCAAGGCCGGGAATTCAAAACCCCCCGTGAATGCGTTCTTAGCTCAGCTGGTTAGAGCGCCACGTTGACATCGTGGAGGTCGGCGGTTCGATTCCGTCAGGACGCACCAGATTTAACTCCGATGAAAGCCATCGAAGTCCTTAAAACCCCGCTCCGGCGGGGTTTTTTATTGCCTGCTCGTCCAGTGTCGTCTAAAGTGGTTTGAAGAAATACCATCGCTTTTGTTGGTATCTTTGTTGGTATTTCAATGGGCTGTTGGTATACGCCAAAAAGTCGACCAATTTGGAGGTGTTGCATGGCACTGACTGATCTTGCAATCCGGACAGCGAAGCCGGATGAAAAACCAAGAAAACTGGTTGATGAAAAGGGGATGTACATCCTCATTCAGCCAACTGGAGCCAAGCTTTGGCGCATGAATTACCGCTTCGATGGGAAGCAGAAAACTCTTGCTCTTGGTACTTATCCGGAAACCAGCCTTAGTCAAGCTAGAGACAGGCGTGACGAAGCGCGGAAGAAACTCGCGCAAGACATCGACCCAGGCGAACACCGTAAGATCGAAAAGCAGGAGCGTCGCACTTCGCTCTCCAACACCTTTGAAGCCATTGCACGAGACTGGATGAAGGTCCGTGGTAAAGAATGGAGCGAGGGATATGCAGGAAAGACCCGTGCATGCTTGGAACGACATGCCTTTCCATCGATAGGCAACAAGCCGATCAAGGACATTACGGCTCCTGAACTCCTCGCTATGCTTCGTGCCATTGAAAAACGCGGCACAGTCGACATGGCACATCGCATTCAACAGCATTGCGGCGCCGTATTCCGCTTCGCAATCAGCACAGGCATTACAGACACAGACCCAACCCCTAGCCTTCACGGAGCACTATCAACGGTCAAAACTCAGCACTACGCCGCTATGACGGACCCCAAGGATTTTGCCGAACTGCTGCGTGCCATTGATGGGTATCGAGGAGAAGTGACCACCAAGATTGCCATGCTAATGCTGGCCTATACCTTCCAACGGACTAAAGAAATTCGCTTTGCGGAATGGTCTCAAATTGACCTGGAAGGTGCTATGTGGCGCATTCCGGCAGAAGTCATGAAAATGCGCCAAGCGCACATCGTCCCTTTAAGCAAACAAGTCATCAGTCATCTTGAGGAACTGAAAATCCTGACCGGATCTGGCCGACTTCTGTTTCCATCGACAACAAACAGGGATCGTCCAATTTCAGAAAACACGGTCACTTACGCTATCGCCCGTATGGGCTTCAAAGGCCAAATGACTGGACATGGTTTCCGCTCGGTTGCTTCCACCATTCTGAACGAACAGGGGTATCGACACGACGTCATTGAGCGGCAATTAGCCCATGCTGAAAAGAATCAGGTACGCGCTGCGTACAACCGCGCCGAGTATTTGCCCGAGCGGAAGAAGATGATGCGGGATTGGGCGGACTACTTGGACGAACTGAAAGCAGGAGCGGCAATTATCCCGTTAAAAGGTAACGCGGCCTGACAATCTAATCCCGACTGGTACTGCATGACACGCGCCCTGGCGTCCGTAGGCATCCAACTTATCCATATGCCATCAATGCAAAGACGTGAATTTTTTCACAGCAGCTATCACGTGGACCTTTTCAATCCGAAGCAGTCCATATAGGATCAAATATGTGTCTTGCGCACGGCACAGCCCAGTGAAGGGCTTCTCCGGCAGCAGCTGTCGGTTTCCGTCATAGCGGAGTAATGACATTCACAACTCACCCTCTCCTTCGAGGGTTATCACCATCAAGGTAAGTGGTGTCGTCAGATACCCGGCTGGTTCTACACCAGCCCTATGAATCTCCCCTATCCAAAAAACTTGGTTTGTCTGTCCCTCCCCTGAACAGACGTACGGCGCATCTCAAAACCTTCTTCGTGAGCTGCGCCAAGGATTTGAGGTTCATCAGCATGAAAAACCCCCTGCCTCCGGGCACCCGCGTCCTTCGCCTGAAGGAATGCCTCCAACTGGTTGGCGTCTCGCGCTCCACTTGGTTCGATCTCACTAGCTCATCCTCCGCCAGGAGGGACGAAACCTGTCCACGACGTGTAAGGCTCGGCTCTCGCTCGGTTGGCTGGTTCGAGCACGAGTTGGTCGCCTGGCTTGAGTCGAAGAAAGCCTAGACAGCCTCGCCCTCCATAAACGGCTTGTCCCAATGATCTGCCGAACTGGCTCTTCGCTGGTTCGGCAACCAGTATCCCTGCCACCTGGGCAAGCCAACTCAAAGGAATCTCACGATGGAAATGAAATCACTTTACGGCGAACTGGCCGTCAGCCTGCTTTGTGGGCAGGCAGAACGCACACAGCCTAATACCCAGGTCACCAGCTACGGTCGTAACTCTGCTCGTCCAGAGCGCAACGATTACTCTTTGACGGCCTCACCCGGCACGACGCGCTTGGGCGGGCATCAGTACATCCATAAGCACTTCACCAGCACATTGGAAGGCAATCGAAATATCGAGCAAATTCCGAAGCAAAATACCCCCAAAAAAACACGTACCGAGTTAGCGTTGGAGTCCCATTTTGCAGGCTTTTCAAAGAATGTATTTCGGTGTCGGCAGGTGACAATTTTTTGGGGGTATCTGGCGAATATTTTTGCGCCGCCTAAGCAGGAAAGTGGTACCAGAAACGATAACTCCGCACATGACCGTTTCTTCAAAATGCCATCTCGGCAGGACGATCATTTTTTCTGCCGCACTGGGTCAGTACGGAAATACTCGCCTAGTGATTTCTGGTTTTTTATATGGTTAGTAACGCTGTTAGCTCTTAGCAACACCATCACCACATTTGATAACTCGGTTCAAGGCTAAGGGGAACAACATGTATTTTTCGCAATACAACCTGACGGATCAGGATGTCGTTCAGCACATCGCTGACAACTTCACTTACCCGGTCAAAAATAATTACCACAGCAATTTCCTCCAACTCAGCCGTGACGTCGGCTCGTTAGAAGCCATTCAAACCATGGTCCGGATTCACTACATCGTTGAACATCTCACCAAGTCTAAGCAAGAGGCTGTCAAATTCGAGACGACGATTCACGGAAAAAATTGCCTGGGAGTGACACCCGTTGGAGATGCGCTGTATCGCTCGCTTCTCCAACCGCATCGTTTCGTGACCCCGCCACGTCAGCAACTGAGCGAAGGACTTAATGCCTGGGAAGGCGTCGGGCAGCGCATTTTCGGCTCGACTCCAATTTTTCAAGGTAACCCTATGCTTCCGATGAATGCTCAGGGGGTAATTGAAGGTGAGTTGTTGAACGCCTTTCTCATTCGACTTCGCGAAGCCACTGGCCGCACCCTCCGTCAATCTGAACGCTCGCTGCGCAGGAAGGATGCCCAACAGGCTTACAACGCCAAGACCAAGCTCGTAGATCGGCTGAAAGAGCACCATCCAGGGCTCTTCGGATTGAGTGTCGCCTTGATGTACTCGCAAGATTACGCGGGCAAAGTGCGGTTGAAGGACTCGGCTGAGCACCTTCAGAAATTGATCGATGCACTGAAAGGCGACCCTTGGTTTGGCAAGTCTGTCGGGTTTATGTGGACTAGGCACTTCCTGTCCGAGGCAGGTTACCGCTACAACTTCGTTCTGTTGTTTGATCCAGAAATGACGCCTGTCCACACACTCAAAGGAAGCTACGTGCTCCAGGAATGGCAAGCAAGTACGAAAGGCGCAGGTCTTGACTACGTTTTACCTGACTTTTTCCGCAATGCCGACGAGCTTCTCCACGAAATTAAATGTGCCAAGGCGGCGGCACAGTTTATTCGTCTGATCCCGGACGAGAAGTTCCCCCATTTTGGTGTGAGCGAACTGCCTAGCACTAAATCGCTGTCTGAACTTGAGCAGGAGCCGCCTACCAACCTTGGCCGTGATGATTTCGGCGGAAATCACACGCAAGCGTTAAACGAAGCTGTGAACAACCGCTTCTCGTAACCTTCTTCGATCGACACCGTGCGCAATGCTCGGTGTCGACCTCCCTCTGAGCACTAGGAAACTGAACCTTGACGAACCGCGACAACGACATCTATTGGGAAAGAAAAGTTTGCGAGTGGAGCCACGAAGATCTCGTGGAAGATCGATGGGAGCCAGGACAAGTGGTAGTGGATCAAGGAAAGCGGAAGTATTTTTCTTTCCTGTTTGCTGAACTCCAGAGCTTTCTCGATGAACTGGTGTCGGACGCAACGATCCCTTTCGTTCCGCGAGCCTGCACGAATCGTGGCGGCGCCTATGACTTTACGTTGTTTGCGCAACGTTATTTCACCCAGGTTCCCGCGTTTCTTAAGATTGTCGAACGCCTGCCATCGCAGAATCGTTACAGCGAGCACATCGAGGTGTTCATCGCTTGCTGCCAGGAAATGGGACTACTAGCCCAAACACTACCCTGGAACGATATCTGGGACGCCCCCAGTCTTCCCCAACCACAATTTGGTGGTATTTCTGCTGCAGAGTTATTCAATTTGCTGGTTGCCAAGCTTCGCGAACGCTGCCTGTCCCAGAAAACCAAAGCAAGAGCTCTTAAAAGGCGGAGCGAGGCTAACGAACGTGCGGTTGAATACGCCTCTTACGTCGACGCACTTTTTAGAATATGTGCTCGCCTCGCTGTGTTGCGCATCGATCTTGAGTACCGGAAGGAATTCAAGGACCTGATCACCATTCAGGAGGCGATCGCGGATCTAAATCGATTTTTCAATAACCAGCGACACAACTCACTTTTCGCAGATCAGCTAGGCTTCATCGTGAAACTGGAATATGGAGTTCTTAAAGGGCTGCATTTTCACCTCATCCTGTTCTTCGACGGTTCAAAACGTGATGGCAGAAGAGACGTTAACCTAGCGCAGGACATTGGTGAGTACTGGAAAAAGGTGGTCAAGCACGGGCGTGGTTGCTACTGGAACATCAATGCCAACAAGGCGGAATACGAGCGGCGCGGCCTACTTGGTATCGGCGTAATCAATGCCTGGGAGAGGAATCTGGTCAAGAACCTAAAGCATCGAGTAGTTGGCTATCTCTGCAAGTCCACGCAGTTCGTGAGCATCAGACCGCCTGAAGAACTGCACTCCAAGCGCAAAATAAAAACCATTCGACGTGGCAAGTTCCCTGTTGAGCCGCCAAAAAAACTTGGGCGCCCACGAAAAATTCAAGTGCTACCTTGAGGCCATTGGCTATTCCCTAGCTACGGCCCTCCCCCCAACGCACTCATTTAAAAAAAACTTTTTGAAGCCTCTTATGAGAGAAATGCGCAGCTCTGCCCTGAACCCGATCGAGACCCTGTTAAACATCGATGGATAGACAGATAGGCGTGCGGACGATACGAGCCACACGTCGGAGATGTTCGCACTCTCTCGGAGATTTGAAGAGTTTTCCAAAGGAGTGGGGATGATCAGGATCGATAGTGATACGTTGGCTAAGTGGGGGCAGGAATGCCTAAACTCCACGGCGTTTTCGTTGGTGGATGGCACCCAATACGTGTTGCAAGCGACATGTGACACCGAGGTAGCTCGCCATGTGATTGGAATTTATCGAATTGGGATGGTGATAGCGGACTCAATCATCCCGCCATTTGCTTTCCGAGAGCTGAAAAATGGCGAGGTAGCAATTTGCAAGGACAGCGTTGGGGAGTTGGTTTTTGGTTTGCTGACCCAGCTTGAGTGCGAAGAGTTTTCCGAATCTTTTCCGCTGCATGAGCTCAACCCGGTTTGTGGGCGTTTGTTGGAGATGATTGAGGAACGCCAATTGGTGGACAGAATCCGGTCGCCACGATGGCGCCTCGATAGCGACGGGAAGCGCTCGCTCGTTGCTGAACTGAACAGTTTCGTTGATGGCTACCGTCAAGAGATTTTGAGCGACGCGTTTAGCGCACGTATGAACCGCTATCTCGCGCACTCGACTGAAATAGAGCGCGGATTGCTCAGCCAAATTGACCATGCTTTCCAGCGTACTTCTCGGGCCATGGCAATTCGCATGGATTTTGGGTACAACCCCCCAGAAGCACTACCCGATGGCCCAGGATCCGTTGATCTCGATGAAGCAACTTCACATCGAGACGCGTTGCTGATGGCACTGAGAAACGTCTTCGAAGACTCTCTTTTGTCGTGTACGTGGAAGCTCGAACACTGCCGTGAGAAGGGTTACGGCTATCACGTTCTGTTCATCTTTGACGCTTGCAAGGTTTCTGACGATCTTGCAGCAGGAGCAGTCATTGGTGGTGCATGGGATGTCGCGGTGACTAAGGGAGCGGGAATCCACCTCAGCTACAACGCAGATTCCAGAATATCGAATGCTTATGGTCTCGGCGTAATTTCGCGTCGCCAAACCCAAGCAGTTCGCGCCTTCAAGGAGCAGACGGTGACCTCTATGGTGAGGGGGGATTTTTTCATGCAGATTCGACCAGAATTGGCCGCTCAGACATTTGGTACGGTGTGTCATGAACATGGCGGTTACCTGCCGCTCAAGGAGAATTTGTCTTGAACGACCACCTTCTGTTCAGCACATTCGTGACCTCGACGCCTCAGCTAGCGTTCACCTGCTAACCCGATCAACGGCAGTTCACTGAGTGTTTCAGTCATTCAGAAGGTAGGGGGCGTGTCCGGAATTTTGTGTAAACGGGGTTTGAGTTAAACGTTGTTCATCCGGTCTTCGAACTGGATAGTAAATCGGGTCAGTGCAGCCTTCCAATCCCGAATGGGCAAGGTCCATTTCTGGCTGATGTTGCGGAGCGCCAGGTAGAACAGTTTCATCAGTGCCTCATCGCTCGGAAACGAACCGCGATTTTTGGTGATTTTTCTCAGGCTCATGTTCACCGACTCAATCGCATTGGTCGTGTAGATGACTTTCCGTATCTCGGGCGGGTAGTCAAAGAACGGCGTGATGCGTGACCAATTCCGGCGCCAGGACTGGCTGATGGGCAGGTAGGCATCGTCCCATTTGTCCTCGAATTCACCGAGCATCTGCTCGGCTTCATCGGCGGTGGCACTGGTGTATATCCGCCGCAGGTCAGCGGCAACGGCCTTGCGCATCTTCCACGAGACATAGTTCAGGCTGTGCCGGACCATATGGACGACGCACAGCTGAACGGCAGCACGCGGATAGACTGCTTCAATGGCCTCCGGAAATCCCTTCAAGCCATCGACGCAGGCAATGAAGACATCCTGTACGCCTCGATTCTTCAATTCCGTCACCACTTGCAGCCAGAATTTTGCGCCTTCCGTCTGGGCAATCCACAGGCCGAGCACTTCCTTCTCACCGGCCAGGTTGAGTCCAATCGCCAGATAGACGGCCTTGACGCGCACGCTGCCATCCCTGACTTTGACGTGGATACAGTCCAGATAGACGATGGGGTAAATGCTGTCCAGCGGCCGTGATTGCCAGGCCTTGGCTTCTTCAATCACGGCATCCGTGTTGCCGGCGGCGTAAATCCGTAGAAATTTGGCGGCATAAAACGGCGGCGGAATTTGGCGTCGATCGGTTGACGCACAAGGGGCCCGGCGGGCCCCTTGTCATTTATGGGAGATGGGGTCAGAAAGGCGGATCGTTCAGCGGCGGATCGTTACGCGTGATGCGTTCATCACGGTATCGGTCGAGCAAAGCGATCTCATAGTGCGCCCAGATTCTCTCGCGCAGATCATCGAGGAGTTCAATTACTGCCATCGCCTGCTCAGGCGACCACCGGGGATCGATGAACAGTTCGAGTCCTTGCGGCAAACCGGAAGGCTGATGATGTTTCACGCGGATTCCTTCATCTTGCGCTTTCTGGATTTGGCGGCAGCCTGTTCCTGAGCCTCCTTGCGTCGGTAGGACTCCCCTTTGATTGACAGGATTTCTGCGTGATGGACCAAGCGATCAATCATGGCGACGACGCAACTGGCGTTGGGAAACACCTCGGACCACTCCGAGAAGGCCTTGTTGGTGGTGATCAAGGTGCTCTTCTTCTCATGCCGGCGGTTGATCAACTCGAAGAGCAGATCGGCATGGCGATTCGAATAGGAAAGGTAGCCGACCTCGTCGACCACAAGCAAATCCGGCGCCGCATAGCGACGGAGCCGGTAACGCAGGGCCGAATCACTGTCGAGACTGGCCAACTCACCAAGAAGTTGCCCTGCCGTGGCGAACAACACGGTATGCCCCTGCAGCACTGCCTGATGGGCGATGTTCTGGGCAATCATGGTCTTGCCTAGACCGCTGCTGCCGATCAGGATGGCATTGGTCGCAGAATCCAGGAAGTCCAGCGTCATCAATTCGGCAATCGCGCGCTGATCACACTGCGCTGGCCAAGCCCAGTCGAAGTCGGCCAGTGGCTTGAACCGGCCGATATGCGCACAACGCAAGCGGCGCTCCAGCGAGCGGCGTGCACGTTCGGTTTCCTCCCAATCCAGCAAAGGATTGAGCCAGGGCTGGTTGGCGCACTCGGACCAATGCGCCAGCACCCCATGCAGTTGCAAGGCAGAAGCCCGTTGGCGAAGATCAGGCATGCTCATCGGCGTTCTCCATCAAGGTGTCGTAGTCATTGAGGCAGTGCGGCCGGACGGGCACGTCGCGACATTTGACGTGATCCGGCAGAGACACGGCCAACGGTGGCGGTTCAGCCTGCGCTTGCCGGCGCTGCTCCAGTGCCAGGCGCACGGCATTGGGATGCGGCACCCCGCGCGCCAAGGCCTCATCGATTGCCACGGTGAGTTCGGCCACGCCATAGCGTTCGAGCAATTCGGCCAGCGCCCGCACGGTTCTTCCCAGAGGCTCGCCCCGTTCGACAGCCCCGATCAGCAGTGCCTGACTCGCTGGCACGGCCTGAACCAGATGGTCAGTCCCTCGATGGGCACTGGCCTGACGTTTCTCGGCGACCAGTGCCGCGACATGTTCAGCGTGTTCAATCTGCTGCTGTCGGTCGTAGCTGCGCGGATGGGTGGCGATCACTGCCTGACCATCGAGAATGCGCACCTCATCCTGCGTGGCGGACACGGTCAGCGAGCGCGCAACGCAGGTATGTGGAATCGAGTAGTCATTGAGATCAAAGCGCACGTAGGGTGTCTTGCCCGCCGAAACCACCTTGATCTCATCGCTGGGAAAGGGATTGCCGGACAGTTCCAGCAAGCGAGGCTGTTCCTGAACAAACGCCGCACTGACCGTGAGCGTCTCATCTTCCGGGCAGCGCCGTTCCCCGGCCTGCGCTACCACCCAAGCATCGGCCTGGGCATTGAGATCCGCGAGATCGGTGAAGTTGCGTCCGGCAAAGAAGGCGTCACGGATATAGCGGATGGCGCGTTCAACCCGTCCCTTCTCATTACCCCGCGCCACGGCGACCGGGCGGGGCTCGAAACGATAATGACCGGCCAGGGTCAGCAGGGTCGGGTTGAAACGGATGACGGTGCCTTGCCGCTCAAGGACAGCGCTCTTGAGATTGTCGTAGAGGGCGATCCGAGGCACGCCACCCCAGGCATCGAAGGCAGCGACATGGCCGCGCAGGAAATTCTCCATGTGGGCGCCGAGGTAGAAACGCAGGAAGATTTGTCGGGAGTAGGAAAGGACGGCGACGAAGGCCATCAATGGCCGGCGTGCTTTGCCGATTTCAAGATGGCCGAAGTGTCCCCAGTCCACCTGCATTTGTTCACCCGGCAAGGTGCGCAAGCGCAGGAATGCTTCGCTCTTGGGACGGGGTCGATGGCAGGCGATGAGATGCCGGAAGTGATCCGGGCGTCCGGGGTAGCCACGATCCTTGACCATGACGTAGAGTCGCGAGGCGCGCAGGCGGGGAAACTGTTCGAGCGTTTCGAGAATGAAGGGTAAATACGGGTCGACCGCAGAAGGTCGGTGGATCCGTTTGATGGCGGGCAAGCCAGCCTGAGCCAGAACGCGGGCAATACTGTCGCGATGAAGATTCAGTTGGCGGGCGATGGTGCCCACTGGCCAACGTTCGGCGTGGTGGTAGCGCAGAATTTGCGCTTCTGTTTCAGGGTTAAGGGACATGTGCTCTCCTGTCGGAATGGTTTCGGCGAATCCGACAGCGCAGGAAGTCCAGGCGTACCCAGTCAGGCAAGTGGCGATGGCAACGAACACAATGCCAAGGCACCGGAATCACCGGCGCGATCGGTTCAGAGCGCAGTGGAACAGGCGGGGGTAAGGACGGGGAACCCTGATGCGTCACTTTCTGAGATTTGGCCCGATACCGGCGCTGACGTTCAGCATGGGCATGACGGCCTCGGCGACTTGCTTGATAGCGGCAACCGGCGGCACGGAGCGCGGTGCGTCGTGCCTGATCGGCGCAGGTGATGGTGCAGTAGCGGTGGCCCCGATCGCACTGGCTGCAAATGATCACGGCGGTGCGGCAACGCGCACACAGGAAACGTCTTCCAGGGAGGTCCATGGGCAGAGGAAAGCCAATGGGGGAAGACAGCAACGCCCGCTTCGTGGAATACTCTGCATGCGACGTTGCCCGTTAGGACAGCGGGGCGCGGCATCGGAACTGGCTTGGCGGTTGGGACCGTTGTCGCGCCGGCATCTCCACCGGCTGAGGTGCTTTTACCGCATCGGCAGCATAGGCGCTACCGCCTCGTTCAATACCACCATCAACAGGCCTGCCGCACTGCGTTTGCCAGACGGTAGTTTGCTCCGCAAACCACCCGCCGGGCGCCCTGCGGGCAGCCGGCTAAAACCACGATAGATAAGTTCAACAGGCAAAACCAAAACACCTGTTCCTGACTCTCGTCAGAATGTCGACGCCAGATTTGTGCGGAAATTGAGCGCCGCTAACACATCCGTGACCGATGAAATCAGCGTCGGCGACACCTCCGTGCCGTACATCTCTTCCAGGTGTGACTGGATTTCGCGGACCGTCATGCCTCGGGCGTAAAGCGACAGAATCTTGTCGTCAAAGCCCGTCCAGCGGGTCTGGTGCTTGGGAATCAACTGCGGCTCGAAGGTGCCGTGGCGGTCACGGGGAATTTCTATCGGCAGTTCGCCGAACTCCCCTTTGAGCGTCTTCCTGCTCTTCCCGTTGCGCGTATTGCCGGCAGGATTCTCTACCGGCTCATTCTTGCCGTGGCCGAGGTGGTCGGCCATCTCCGCTTCCAACGCCTTCTCGACCAGCAACTTGGTGAGCTGCTTGAGCAAGCCGTTCTCGCCAATCAGGTCTTCCGGTTTCCGATAGTCAGCCAGCAGGCTGTCCAGCAACTCCTTCGGTACTGCTTTCTTTGCTACGGCCATCATCGCTCCTTGGGGCGCGGCAGTTTCCTGCCAAATGACCGTTTACACAAAAATTCTTACACGCTCATGCCCGCATCTTTACCTGCGATCTGCCAAAGTGTCATCGGAGTGCTGGCCGATTTCTCGGGCATTGACCGAAAACTAGCAATCCAGTGATTTTGAATATCGCGACCGCTCAATCGCAGGCCTCAGTTCCAGACCCAACTGGATTGAGCCTGAACTGGCTTTGACCAGAGATCGACCAAACAATAAAAAGGCCAACCAAACAAGTTGGCCTTTTTTTGCTCGGAAATTGTGCCGTTTTAGCGAATTCGGATAGAACGAGCGATGCGAATCGAACCCAAAGTACCGAAAACATCATCTATTCGCGACGTTTAATTTCGTTGGCCGATGCAAAGCGGATTACTGTCATTCACCCCCGCCATGACTAAGGTCCGCTTTGGCCTGCGGATTCAACCGGTTGTTGCGACACTACTCCGCACGAACCATACGTAATCAAAAAAATAACACACAACCCGACCCCGAAGCGCAAACGCGCCTCGGGATGGGTATTCACTATTGCAGGAAAGAGGCGGGGACTATCAGGCTGGGTTCTACCCAGCATCGCTCCCCAATCTCGCAACCCGATCATCCAACTTATCCGCCAAGCTCGGTGCAACTGTTTTCTCTGGAGTTATTCCAGGATCACCCTGCCCACCATCACCCTCCGGATAAAATTCCTCCACGACAGAATCCCCCTCTTCGTCGCTCTCCTCAAACGCACCATTGGAGAACCCCTGCCGAGCAGCCGTTTCCAGCGCAAGCTGATCAAACCCGGCCTCCTGACGATCTGCCTCCAGCCGTTTGGCCTCCGTCAGAGCCTCCTCAACAGAAACCCCGCTGCGCACCGTGAGATCGACGTAGTAGATCGGGGTGTTCATGCTCTGCCGAGTCGACTTTCTTCGCAGCCTCAGTTCCAGCGGTAAATAGGCCAGCCGATTCCCTGAGATCGCCTGGAAGTAGGCCAGTCGTGCCGACAAGGTACGAATACTGTTGAACCCAGTTGTACGGAACACAAAGCTTCCCAGCGGATCATCGTCACCAATCAGCACGTTCAAACGGCCGTAGGGTTTGCAGGAACCGTTCTGCGCCAGCGTACAACCCTCCGGCGACGGACAGGGCAATGACTGAACCCCCGACTCCGTCCGCCGCTTGCAGCTCTCACCATTGCCAACACAGACCGGCCGACCGGTCCTCCTGTCGAACAGGGCATATTCAGCCCGGAAATTCAGATCAGGATCGTTGAAGAGCAACCGGATCGGAATCGCGCGAATCTTCCCGCCCTGTGCTTTTCGGAATCCTTCATCAAAGGGATGCGGCAGCCATCCATCGGCGCCCTGAACCTGGCTCGTGATGGTGAATTGGTCGTCCTTTTCCGGAAGACGCTTGCCAGCTTTCTCGACGACCTTTCCAATTGAGATCCGTCCAAGTACGGGCGGGGTGATGACCAAACCTTTCAACATGATTGTTCCTCTCAAATAAAAAACTCCCCACCGGCGCCGGATGACTATCCGGTTGCCGATGAGGAGTGATTGCGTTTGTATTGCTGCGTTGGTTTTTCGGGAATGACTCAGGCCAGTACAAATCGGCGTGATCCCTGGCGCTGCATTCCGTAGGTCTTGAGTAAATCCGGCTGATCAGCCAGCAGCCGCGCGGTATCGAGCACCACGCTGTCCTTGGCTTTCTTCCAGGTGACTTCGCCGGTCTCGAAGATGGCACGTGATGCTTCGCCCATGGCCTGTTGCAGGGATTGCTTCAACTTCGACTCCAGCTTCTCGGTTTCAGCCAAGGTCTGGCGGACACTGAGCCAGTCGGCGAAGGTCGCTGACAGGTTACGGTCCGTACTGAAGTCCACAGCGATTCCCTTGTCCTGCGGATACAGACAACGCAATGCCATCTCTGCAGATTCCGAACCATCAGCCGGTGGTGGTGTATCCGTCTCGACATAACGCCAGAACGCAGCTTCCAACTGGATCAGCCGTGCAATCAGCGCATCATCCCGGTGAATGCGATGAACCTCCAAGTGCTGGCCACAGAGTAGAACAGCCACATCGGCAGCAGCTTTACCGGTCACGACCAGTTGATGCTGAACCTGCAACTGAACGTATTCAGGCACGCCGTCCTTCCACAGCCGACTACCGTTAATGCCGGCAGTTTTGCATTCGAGGATCTGAACGTCCGGTGCGCCGATGACCTCCCGGTCGATATTGGCCAGCATCCAGTGCAACTGGGGATCGGGATGCTGGAGGACTGCGTTGATTCGTCGTACTCGATTGCCGGAACGCCGGGTGTAGTGCGCTGCCACGATGGGTTCAAGGATATTCCCCCAATAGGCAGGGCTCTCCTCATCGAGCGGATCAGTCTTGGGTAACAGGCCATCACGGCCAGTTTTTTCCAGCCAGAGCTCAAGCTGAGATTTGTAGGGATTCAGGCCAACGGCAGCTGCGGCATCGGAACTGCCGATGCCTTGCCGGCGAACGTTCAGCCAGTCTTCCCGAGGCAAAGTCTTGGTGCTGACCAGCCGCAATGCCGGTCGTGTCGATTGGTTAGGGGATAAAGGTACAGAGGGAAGTGCCATGATGATCTCCAGAATGAGGGTAGGAATGCCAGAACGGGAATCGGCTCACGACTGCCAGACGACAAAAAGCCCGGTCGGCAAACACCGAACCGGGCAATCGAGGGGGAAGATTGAGGAGGATTGAGGAGAGGTGAGGAAGCTACAGGAAACTACGCAACCAGCTTCAATGCGGTATCGAGCGCACGCTGTTTGATGACGGCACCTTGGCCGAACCAGGCGGAGTCAAGGCGGTACTCAGGACTGCGTGCACGTCGTTCGTGATCGACATACTCGGTGACGGCATTGAGCAGTCCCCAGGCCGTGCCTTTGGCAGCATCCAACTCAGAACCACGGCCTTGGCCGTCGTAGAGTGACTGAACCTTGGCAAGCGCACGTTCATTGCTCAGATTCGTCAGGTCCGAACTGTTGGGGTCGACTTCGCAGAGCACACGGAGGAAATACGCCATTGCTTCATGGCTCTTCACTTTGCGTTCAGCCAACGTCCGCATGCGGTACATGAATCCGTCCCACTGAGACACCGCA
>Ga0116177_10002184_pt1 | contig 14447 bp, 13 predicted proteins | sample AD_STIC10_MetaG_FD_89750 | JGI IMG/M metagenome (GOLD analysis project Ga0116177, IMG submission 89750) | Active sludge microbial communities of municipal wastewater-treating anaerobic digesters from USA - AD_STIC10_MetaG | ecosystem: Engineered > Bioreactor > Anaerobic > Digestate | place: USA...
CTTGATTCTGAAGAAAGACTGGACAAATAATATCAGCAAAACAGCAGTAAAAGCTTGACAAAAAACAGAACTTAAAAATAATAATAATAAGGCGAAATAGAGTTAAATTATGATAGATAAGATTAAGCATAGCCGGAAGATCGTTGTTGCCTTTGTCAGCGTACCAATTTTGATATTGTTACTGGCAATGGTTCTTATTGCTATCAAGCAGAATCTGCTGGAAAAGAAATATACTTATTATAGCACTGTTGTAAATGCAATGGGTTTATCTAACCAAACTCCTGTTTTGTATAGAGGTTTTGAAGTTGGTAGAGTGCGTAATTTCTCACTTGCGGATGACGGTAATATCGGCATAGAGTTTTACATTTTGAATCGTTATAAAAATATAATGGTTAAGGGATCAGTTTTGGTTCGTAATACCAACCCATTAACTGGCAAAACGACCCTGGAGTTTATTCGCAATCCTAATTCATATGAACCATTACCTGTGGAAAGTAATATTCCGTCTTCAGATTTTTCGGAAGGTAAACAGCAGCTAAAATTAATTGCTCCTACATTAAGTGATCCGATTTCTGTTATTATTGCAAATTTGGCGCAGCTTTCTACTGCTATCAATGAAGATAATAATGCAGATAAAGGTTCCATTCCGCGGATGCTGGTGAACTTAGCAGATGCTTCTGAAAAAGCAAATGCAGGTTTGGATAATGTGCAAAACATAACCAGAGAGCTTTCTATTTTAACGATGAACCTAAACAAAGATAATAATCCTGAAAGTGGAGTTCTGCTAAGGACTTTGAACAATCTGGCAGAGCTAACCTATAATTTAAATAACAGAATGACTGAGTTAGAAGATATATTGGCAAGCGTGCAAATTGCTTTAGATAATTATAAACAACCCGATTCGCTATTAATAAAACTTCTTGATCCTAATAGTGATAAGATCTTAAAGCCACTTTCTGAAACTTTACATAATTTGGAAACAGCAACAGCTGAAGTGTCTCAAATTCTGGCAACGGTTAATAATCCTGAACTTAGAATGCTGCTTAATAATCTGAATGACAGCTTGGCCAAAGCCCGTAAAACTCTGGAAGCATTAAATAATAATCCTCTTTTGCGAAAAGGAATAAGTCCGGCTTCAACACAAGCCTCTCCTTCCTCAAAAAGAATGCATGAGGTTCCCAATGCGCAGTAAATGGTTATTGATAATCTTATTAATCCTTTCTGCCTGTTCTTCTATAAAAATACCTGAATGTCCACAGGCAAAAATTGATGCTGACAATCAATTGCGTTTTGCTTCACAATTGGAATCAACTAAAGATTATTCTGCTGCTGGAGAAAGCTATAACTTCTTACTAAACAGCTATCGTTCTTTTGCCGATGTAAAAGGGATGCTGAATTGTTTAAGTGGTTTGGCTCGGATTGCACTGGAAGAAAACGATGATAAAGCTTATCTGGAAAAGAGAATGCAGATGGCGGAACTGATTCAAACTTCCGCTAACGAGCTGAATTACTATCTACTGCTTTTGGATATTTATTATTATCAGCGAGAAAATGACCTCGTAGCCATTTCCGAGAAGGCTATTATTACTAAAGATTTACCTTGGGAAGTTTCCGTAAATTTGGCAACAGCAAAATTGCAGGCAGATAGCTTTCTGGGAACTGCCACCGGCAAACAAGTTCAGGAACTAAACACTTTATCCAATAAACTGGAAAAGCAGCTGAAAAAAGGCAAAAACGCTAATAATGAATTACTTTCTTCTGCCTGGTATGCGCTTGCCTATTATTATTTTCGAAATTCTAATTATAAGAATGCCTATGCCTTTGCCCATAAGGCTCAGGAACTGGATTATCGCTATGGTAATTTTTCTGGGATGGCTCATTGCTTGTGGCTGAAAGGTCAAATTGCTTTTGCCGAAAATAAAATATCCGAGGCCCAAAGCAATTGGAAAAAAGCAGAAGGTATTTTTATTTCCTTGAACGATACACAAGCTCTGCAAAAACTACGACAGGATATTAATAAACTGCCGCAAGAGCAAATGAAATGAACAGCAAAAAAAAGCGGCTGGCAGAATTATTTACCAATTCAGGTGAATTTATTTTACCGCCAAAATGATATGAATTATGAAATTACTTAGATCCGTTTCCCTACCTACTTCTTCAACAGCTCTGAAAAGAGTGAATGTTTTGTTTGAAGATAAAATACTTAAGCTTTCCACAGATGATATTGAAGTGGAAGAAGATGTTGAAATAATTGAAGCTAAGGGACTCCTTATGCTTCCTGGTGCTATTGATCCTCACACTCATATTTTAACCCAAGATTCTGAAAATGCTTCAGACCTATCCCGGTTTACGAAAATTGCCTTGGAAGGGGGATATACTACCCTCGCGGAATTAAGCTATCATACACTTAATCCGATTTTTGATAACCGCTCGCTGAAAAAAAAGATGGCTTTTATCAATGCCAATTCTTTTACTTCTATGGCTCTTTGGGGGCATATTGATATGGGTGATTATCCATATCATTCAGAATCCGCACAGGAAATTTGGAGCAAAGGGGTTGTAGGAATATCTTTAGCTGTTCCATCCCCCAATCCAGCAATTGCTGATATTAGCTTTACAGAAATAATGGATCTCTTTCTGGATATCTACGAAAGCGATACTTCCTTTGCTTTTCAAGGATATGACAACGAAAATCATCAGGCATTTAGTTCTACTGCTCAACTGGAAGCAATAAAAAAAATCTTACGCAGAATGCAAGAAAATCCAATTCACATTCCGCGTGTTTCTTCATATCCTACAATTGAGTTTATTAATAGTGTTTCCAAAAGAAGCGATATCTCTTTTGCCATCTCCCTTGTGGATATGATGGCTCTTTACAATCCTGATATATTTGAAACTCCCTTTAATTGTGATTTTACCGATTATGCTGATCTGCTTTTTGAACTGCTGCGCACTAATAAAATTTATCTGTTATCCAATTGTGCCGCTCCTCAGGAAACAAATCCTGAGTATTGCGAACTCTTTCAAGGTAGCGATCCGAAAATGATGAGTTATTCATATTTGTGGGTACTTTCTGAACTTTGGAAAAAAAGGAGAATTCCGCTTGCTACCTGCATCAAAATGACCAGCGAAAACGCTGCTAAGCGTTTAGGAATATATCCTGAAAAGGGTTCTTTAGATCCTGGCTCAGATGCCGATTTTGTGCTTTACGATCCAGAAACAACAACTTTGATAACAGGCAATAAAGGAAAAACAACAGAACTGATAGGTGGCTTTAAAGCTGTTTATCTAAAAGGAAATCAAGTTGCTGGAGAAAACTGCACAACTCAGAAACAGGGCTCATTTTTTGCCCGAAGCACAAATCCCAAACGTAGACATAATAAAACTACCTGGATCTAAATGAATCTGTATGTAGTTTATCCGAAAGGAGTAAACACCTGCGGAAAGACAAATATATGAGGATAGTACTTAATATCTACCCAATATTATACCATATAGAGAAAATAAGCTAGCCAGTTCGTCCCTGGAAAATATACCGTAGTTTACCAACGGACTTTATTTGTACCTGTTTTTTGAAAATATTAGTTCAGTGCCTCAGTGGTAGGAAATGTCCATAAACTATTTGGCTTTCTAATTCAGATTTTTTTTAAGAGGCAAAATTCCTGATGAATTGTAGAAACGGTATGTTACTACTTCCTTATTAACTGAACTTATTACAAACGGAGATCCTCTTTTTCTTTACTCTCTCTTTTGAAACAAACAATCAAACTTGACAAATATAGCCCGATCTCATTTATTTACATAAGAGGAATTTATAAGGGAGGAATAGTGATGAACAGATACATACTTCAGGGTGGAACGATTATTACTTTCGATAGTCAAAACCCGCTTTTGGAAGAGCAGGCAATTTTGATTGATGATGGGATGATTGTTAAAATTGGCGATCTGGAAGATTTTAGAGATGAGGTCTGTGAACGCATTGATGTAGAAGGGAAATTTATCTTACCGGGGCTCATAAATGCTCATCATCATTTCTATTCTACTTTTGCCACTGGCTTAACGAAAACTGCTGTTTCCCATAACTTTAGTGAAGTTTTAAGTAATCTTTGGTGGCGGCTCGATAAAAACCTTCTGGAGGAGGATATTTATTACAGTGCTTTAGTTTCAGCGTTAACATCTATCCGCAAAGGAACAACCACTATAATTGATCATCATTCTTCTCCTTTTTGCGTGCAGAATTCTTTGTCTCAAATTGCCAAAGCGATTTTGGATACAGGCATCAAGGCATCTTTGTGTTTTGAAGTTTCAGACAGAGATGGTGCAGAAATTGCCCAAGCTGGGATCGAGGAAAATTACCAGTGGCTAAAACACTGCCAAAATAATCCCAATCCTTATTTGAAAGGACTTTTTGGTCTGCACGCGGCATTCACTCTTTCCGATAAAACCCTTTCCCAAATAGCTGAAAAAGTTGTAGAACTTAATTGTGGTATCCATATTCATACTGCAGAAGCGGAAACAGACGAAAAATATAATGTAGAACATTACGGTAAAAGAGTTGTGGAACGCTTAAACGATTTTAATCTACTAAATAGTAAAAGCATTCTGGCACATTGTGTTTATTTGAATGCCAAGGAACTTATTTTGGCGGCGGAAAAAGGAGCTGCCATAGTTACTAATCCGCAATCCAATTTAAATAATGCCGTAGGAATTGCCGATGTTTGTAAAATGAAAGAACTGGGCGTAACAGTTGGTCTCGGTACTGATGCAATGACCAATAATATGCTGGAAGAATTACGCATTGGAGTTTGGGCACAACATTTGAAACAAAATGATCCTTCTCGTGGCTTTACAGAAATAACCTCTGCCCTTGTTTTCAATAATCCAATTATAACGCAAAAATATTGGGGTGAAAAACACGGAACTATAAAAGAAGGAAGTCCGGCAGATATTATTGTGGTAGATTACGAACCCTATACACCTCTAACGGAAGCAAATTGGATGGGACATCTGGTTTATGGAATATCCCAAGCGAAAGTGGATGTAACTATTTGCCAGGGAAGAATTTTGCTGTGGGAAGGAGAATTACTGCTAAATCTTGATGAACAAGAGATAATAGCCAAAGCAAAAGAGTGTGCAGAAAAACTTTGGGATAGGATGTGAAGAAAGTGGGGTGGGGATTAGATATAGTTTTAGGTTTTATTATTATGTAATAATCCTTGAAGTCCCTATAATCCTATTCATCCCAGACCTATTTATTTTAGGTAATCTGCGTGAAAGATAATTTAAGGAGAAGCGATTATGTATAAAGAAATTTATGAGCGAGCCAAACACTATGAAGATACCAATGCTCGTTTCCTGATGGACATAGTAAAAATACCCTCATTTTCTACTAAGGAAAAAGAAGTAGCGAAGCGCATCCTGAAAGAAATGCAAGAAATAGGCCTGAACGAAGCATATATTGACCCTTTGGGAAATGTGATAGGACGCCTGGGCTGTGGGAAAAAAGTGATTGCCTTCGACGCACATATAGATACTGTCTATCCGGGAGACCTTTCGCTGTGGGATTTTGATCCTTTTGACGCTCATTTGAAAGATGGTAAGATTTGGGGTCGCGGAACCGTTGATCAAAAAGGTGGAATGGCAAGTATGATGACAGCCGCGCGCATTATCAAAGACCTGAATTTGGACAAGGATTTAAGCATATATTTTACCGGTACGGTTATGGAAGAGGATTGTGATGGCTTATGTTGGCAATATATTTTAAACGAAGGCGAAATTAAGCCCGAACTGGTTGTTATTACAGAACCTACAAATCTTAATATCTATCGTGGTCATCGAGGCAGAATGGAAATGGAAGTAAGCGTGAAAGGACTTTCCTGTCATGGTTCCGCTCCCGAACGCGGAGATAATGCCATATATAAGATTTCGCGTATTGCTTTGGAAATAGAAAAGTTGCATCAACACTTGCGTTCAGATGATTTTTTGGGTAAAGGCAGTATCTGTGTTACTCAGGTATTTTTTACTGGACCAAGTCAATGTGCAGTTCCGGATAGTGCTCGCCTGCATTTAGACCGACGCTTAACTTGGGGAGAAAATAAAGAAAGTGCTGTTGCCGAAGTTCAAGATGCTTGCATAAAAGCTGGCTATCCTGATGCCCAAATAGAGGTTCTATCCTATGCAGAAAAGGCATATACGGGATTGGTTTATCCCACCGAAAAATACTATCCAACTTGGGTCACGCCTTTGGATTCTGCTTATGTGCAAAATGCGGCTGATGCCTATTCGAAAACTCTAGAGATAGAGCCAGTTATAGATAAATGGACTTTTTCTACCAATGCTGTGGCAATTGCCGGTATGAAAGGAATTCCTTGTATTGGCTTAGGACCTGGCAATGAAATTTATGCCCATTCACCCAATGAAGCAATCCCGATTGAACATTTAACAAAGGCAGCTGCGTTTTATGCTGCTTTGGTATATAGATTGGCGCAGGGATGAAGAGGTCGAGGGGTCGGGGGGTCGAGGAGTCGAGGAGTCGAGGGGTCGGGGAGTCGGGAAGTCGAGAAGTGGAAAGGTGAAACCCAGTGATAGTTTTAAGTAGCGGCGGACGCCGTTCCGCCGGAAAAAGTGGAAATGTGAAAAAGTCGGGAAGTCGAGGAGTGGAAAGGTGAAACCCAGTGATAGTTTTAGGTAGCGGCGGACGCCGTTCCGCCGGAAAAAGTGGAAATGTGAAAAAGTCGAGAAGTCGAGGGGTCGAGGGGTCGAGGAGTCGAGGAGTGGAAAGGTGAAACCCAGTGATAGTTTTAGGTAGCGGCGGACGCCGTTCCGCCGGAAAAAGTGGAAAAGTGAAAAAGTCGAGGGGTCGAGAAGTCGAGGGGTGAAAATCCTTGCTACCTTGTTCATCCCAGGCCTATTTCATCTGTATGAGGAATAAATGAAAAGTAACTTGAGTTATTACCGCTGCATTGAATGTGGGAAAGAATTTGATCCCAACGAACTGCATTATCTTTGTGATGAATGTGGTAGGGATTATCTACCCGGAATGCCCTTAAAAGGAGTTTTGGAAGCTATATTTAACTATGCAGAAATAGGAAAAAGATGGAAAGAGAGGCCCGACCCGCTTTTATTCAGTGCAGTAAATCCTGAATTTTATCCTCCACTTCCGGTTGGGAATACACCTTTTTTTAGAACGGAGATTTTGGGTTTAGAAAGCGAGAGAATGGCGTCCTCCAGCTACCCAATTGGAATAAAATTTGATGGTTTAAATCCCAGCGGAAGTTATAAAGATCGTGCCACTCAATTGGTAGTAGCGGATGCTTTGCAAAAAGGAATTACAGAAATCGTAACTGCCAGTACTGGAAATGCAGCTTGTTCACTTGCTTGTTTAGGTGCCTCAGCCAGATTAAAAATTGTTATTTTTGCTCCTGAGAGTGCTCCTCCGGCAAAACTTATTCAAATTCAAGTGCATAATGCAGAACTGCATAAAGTTCAGGGTAGCTATGATGATGCCTTCAAAGCCGCTTTGGAATATACTAAAACCCATAATTGTATGTGTAGAAATACAGGTTATCATCCTTTGACTATAGATGGCAAAAAGAGCGCCGGACTGGAGATTTATATTCAGAACGGTTTTAAGGTTCCAGATTGGATAATTATTCCGGTGGGGGATGGAGTTATTTTAACTGGTATCTACAAAGCATTTGTGGATTTGCAAAGAGCCGGCATTATACAAAAATTGCCTCAGCTTTTATGTGTGCAGGCAGAAAGCAGTGATGCTATTACATCTTATTGGGAAACAGGAAGATACAAGGATGCTGAAAATCCTATTACCATTGCCGATTCCATCAAAGTTAAAACACCGGCATTAGCGCATTGGTCAGTTAAAGCATTGAAAGAAACAAGAGGAAAGTGTATTCGGGTGAGCGATTTTGAAATTCAGGAAGCACAGTTAAAACTGGCAGCAGAAACAGGTGTTTTTGCTGAGCCATCTTCGGTGGCAACTTTGGCAGGACTGCAAAAAGCGCTTGCCAAAAAATGGATAAATAGTAACGAGGATATTGTTTTACTAATTACCGGTCATGGTTTGAAAGATCCTGGAGCCGTAAAAATATGAAAGCAACCGGAATATACGATTTTCATGTACATATAGGCGAAACTATTGGCGGACACCTTTTAGCTGATAGCTGGAAGAGTTTCAACCGTTTATATGAGCATAACGGTTTAGAAGGCATTGGTGTATTTGTAACCGAAAGCCCCAATGAATCCCTTTCTGCCAAATTATCCAGAATGCGCAAAGCTTCACGCAGTTTTTCAGGAAAGGTTTTTTGGCATCTAACTCCCAGAAACCTGGATATGCGTAAACTTGAAATCATTTTCAAAAATGATACCGATTTTAAGCTGTATACAACCTATCGCGAAAGTGGATTATATCAAAGCTATGAAAGTATTGAACATTTTATGATAGATATGCCAAATCCGAAAAAGCGGCTATTGATACACTGTGAGGATGATGAAATTATCAGTGAATATAGTGAGCGTTACCCTTTTCATAAACCTTCAGACCACTGTTTGCGGCGTCCAGAAAAAGCAGAAATTAGGGCAGTGGATAAAGTGCTTAACTTGTCCATAAAACACCATTATCCTATTCATTTAGTTCATATTTCTTCTCCGCAGGCAGCGCTTTTAATTCAGCAGGCAAAAAAGGAAGCGGATTATATTACTTGTGAAACAACACCTCATTATCTGCTTTTGAATGAAGAGGTTTTGAATGACCTAGAAGGTCATCGCTGGCTTTGTTCTCCACCTTTAAGAAGCGAAAACAGTAGAGGTCTTTTATTGGAACTTTTACAAGATGGGATTTTTGATATTATAGCCAGTGACCATTGTGCTTTTCCTACGGAGACAAAAGATATAGGAGCTTTGTATCCTGCAGAAACTCCAATGGGAATTGCCGGAAGCGGAGTTCTTTTTTCTTTGCTGGCCGAGCAACTGGTAGCAACCGGAAAATTGAGTATGGATCAGCTTTTCACTTATATAAGCATAAATCCGGCTCGACTGATGGGTTTCAATATAGAAGAAGATAAACTCAATTGTGAACGATTGGGAGCTCCTATTCCTGTTGTTCCCAGTTGGGCAAATACACCTAATCCCTGGCTTGATTTTTGGAGTCATTATGAATTGAGGAGGCATCATAATGAAGTTTAATAATGCCTTTCGTAACGATGCCATTGCCAAAGTTACCGGCAGAGCAAAATATGCCGATGATTATAAGTTGCCCAATATGCTTTATGCCGTCCCTTTACATTCTCAAGTTGCCAGTGCTATAATAAATAACATAGATTCTACTGAAGCGCTTAAGCAGAAAGGTGTGGTAGCTGTTTATACGGCAAAAGATATCCCCGGCAACATCAAATATGGCCAGATTATTATGGACTGTCCTACTCTCGTTAATAAAAGAATTCGATCCGCGGGGGATGTTCTTGCTTTGATAGTGGCAGAAACCCGAGAAATAGCCATTTCAGCTTTGCCATTGATAAAAGTGGAGTTATCAGAATTACCCGCTGTTTTTGATCCCGAAGAAGCGATAAAAGAGAACAGTCCTATAGTTAATCCTGATTTTGGGAGCAATATTTGTAACTACCATAAAGTGCGAACTGGCGATATAGATAAAGGCGAAAAAGAAGCAGATCTCATTATTGAACAGGAGTTTAATACTTCACGCGTGGAACATTCTTATCTGGAACCGGAAACAGCACTGTGTTTTTTAAGACAGGATGGCGTTTTAGAAGTGCTGGGTAGTATGCAACATCCTTTTTCTACCAGAAGGTTTGTTGCCTCCACTTTGGGCTGTAAATTAAGTGAAGTGGAAGTAAAAAATATACCAATGGGTGGAGGCTTTGGCGGCAAAGATGACACAGCAGCATTAGTTTGTGCCCGGGCAGCTTTATGTGCGTATTTAACAAAAAGGCCTGTGAAGTTAACTTATACCAGGGAAATGAGTATGCAGGAAAGTTATAAACGGCATCCTTACAAGCTACAATACAAAATGGGGCTAAAAAATAACGGGAAAATCGTCTTTATGAAAGTTCGGATTGTAGCAGACGGAGGTGCATATTGTAGTGTAACTCCCTGGGTAACTTGGCGTTCCACAGTTCAAAGTTGTGGCTGTTATGAGGTTCCCAATGTGCAGAGTGATGTTTATGGTGTTTATACCAATAACATTTTTTCTGGTGCTTTCCGAGGTTTTGGCTCGCCGCAAGTAAATTTTGCCATAGAACAATTAGTTGAGATGGCAGCAGAGAGATTAAATATGGATGCCACTGAATTGCGTAAAATAAATATGGTGCATCAGGATTCCGTTACGATCACCCATCAGAAGCTAAATAATCATACGGTTTCTTTAAACCAAGTTATGGAAAGCGTTCTGACAGAGATTGATTATGCAAATAAAGTGAAAAAATGTAGTTTTGGCAAGCCTGAAATTGAGGACTGGTATGGAATCGGCTATGCAATTTGTTATAGGGGGGTTAGTTTAGGAGCAGAAGGAACCGATATGAATAGTGCCATCATTAATATTCAACCTGATGGCAGCGTTTTATTGGAAACCGGGGTTCACGAAAATGGGCAGGGAGCTCAAAGTGCGATGATTTTAATTGCCTCGGAAGAACTTGGCATCCCTAAAGAACTTATTCGTTATCGTTTACCTTCCACTTCCAATATTCCCGATGGAGGATCTACAGTTGCTTCCAGAGGAACAATTATGGGTGGTAGCTCAGTTATTAATGCTGCCAAAATTATTAAAGAGCGTCTCTGTGCAGGAGTGGAAAAAACCTATAATATAACGGACTGTACCTATAAAGACGGTTCTGTATATTCTGCTCAGGGCAATGTAATAGCCGATTATTTTGAGGCAGTGCGTTTATGTTATGAGCATCAAATTTATCCTTATGCCTTCGGAGTATTTTCAGCTCCTCCAATTAGCTGGGATGAAAATACCGGACACGGAAATGCTTATTTTAGTTGGATCTACAGCTGTCAGGCGGTTGAATTGAAGGTAAACAATAGAACGGGTAAAATTACTCTGATGAATCTGGTTGCCGCTCATGATATTGGCAAGGCGATAAATCCGGCTTTACTGGAAGGTCAAATTTACGGAGGAATGGCTATGGGAGCAGGTTATGCTCTTTACGAAAATTTTCCTCTCATTAATGGCAAGCCACAGGTTAGCAATTTTAACAAATATTATGTCTTGCGTAGCACGGATTTGCCTGAGATGACGGCAATTATAATAGAAAATGCAGACCCCAATTCCCCTTCCAAAACAAAAGGAATTGGAGAGCCGGCTTTGGAAATTACTGCTCCGGCAATTGCCAATGCCCTTTACAGAGCCACCGGAAAAAGATTTACCGATTTGCCTATGGCACAGCAAGTAAAGGACTATGTTCAAGGGAGGCAAAAATGAAAATTACGGTTAATGACATCGAATATAATGTCCCCAAAGAATATGCTGAAACAAAACTTTCTACCTATTTGCGGGAAAATCTAAAATTAACCGGAACCAAAATCGGTTGCGACATCGGAATGTGTGGAAGTTGCACTGTTTTAGTAAATTATCAACCCAGGCGTTCCTGCCTGCTAAAACTAAAAGATGTCTGCGATAAACAAATTATCACGATTGAGGGACTGGCAAATCCAGATGGAACTTTACATCCCGTTCAGCAGGCATTTATTGATGCTGGAGCTATTCAATGTGGTTTTTGCACTCCAGGAATGATTTTAACTGCCTATGCCTTTTTGCTGAAAAATAAAAAGCCCACTCGCGAAGAAGCGAGAAATGTAATGAAAGGAAATATTTGCAGATGCACGGGCTATCAACAAATTATTGATGCAGTGATGTTGGCTGCAGAAAGAATGAATAAATTGTAACTAAAGCAGATTTTGCAGAGGGCAGAGAGCTGAGGGCTGAGGGCTGAGGGCTGAGAGCTGAGGGCTGAGAGCTTAGGGCGGAGAGAAAAAATAGGCCTGGGATGAACAGGATTATTGGGATTTTAGAGATTGAAATTTGGAACTGAGGATTTACAGGATTTCAAAAAAAGTCCCAGCGGGACGACAGGTAATAACGAAGGGTTTCAACCCTTTCAACTTTATAACCTTTTATTTTACAAATAACTTATGCTATCTTCCAAAAAATAACACTCGTAGGATCAGCTAAATAGCAATTACATTTCTTTCAATAGACCTCTAATTCATTTTGTTAGTAAAAAAAACGGGCATCCGAGGACACCCGTTTTTTAAGGACTGCGCTATTGTTTTTTTAAGCTGAATTACTATTTGCCAGTTGGGGTCTGAGTTGCAGGAGTTTCGCCTTGAGTAGGAGCAATAGTAGTATCAACTTGAGGAGTTGTTTCCTCAATTGGAGCTGTCTCTTCTACTTGAGGTTCTTCTGCTTTCTGTTTGCAACCAGTAACAAGTGTGCTGATCAGCAACATAGCGAGTAAAGTGATTAAGAGAACTTTTTTCATTGATTCCTCCATAAGTAAATTCCCATTTGGGTACTTAGGTTTTTTTTGTTAGTTATTGGCAAGACATATAAAAATTTGCCGATTCTATTGAAGGCCTGATAGGGTAAAAACCCTTGTCGATCCTTCACACAGTCCTTAGACACATCTATATACTTGTTAATATAAGACAGCTTTTTTACAGTTCGCATTCTTGGCAAGCATTTTTTTTTAGATAGCTAGATCAAGTCCTAAATGAATCATCCCAGAACCAAGGTCTGATAAGTGTTTATCCCTATATCCCAAAGCGTATTCTAATCCTAATAAACCTAAGCGGGTATTTATTTTAATTCCAAATCCCGACCCAAAAATATCTGTTTTTAATTTATTATTTTCTTTTCCAATAAACCCCTGATCAAAAAATAAGTAAATTCGTGATTCTGGATTTAGGCGATAACGCAATTCATAATTAATCCAACCCAAGCGAAAGGAGTTAAACTCATCCTCGTAATAACCTCGTAAAGTTCCGTAACCGCCCATTTTATACTGTTGCCATAGTTCTGCTTTCTTATTTTCCAAATTGCGAATTTCCACTCCTAAAAAGCCAACAAAATGATTGCTAACAGGAAGATAACCTTTTGCTCCTGCTTCTGTAGCTCCGAATAAATGCTTTGTTAAGTTGCTCCCTGTTAGACGGTATAGAGCTTTAAATTCCAAACCTTTATAAGGATTTATGCCACCTTGAGAATTTTTGTAATTCCAAAAGGCAGCAATACTTTGGGCATTTTCTTTAGCGATAATGGCAGGAAAGCGAGAACCTGGACTTAATTTTTCGCTAGCGAGTTCAATGCCTAAGCTGTGTTTAAGCATCTGGTAATATATATCAATTAATCCTCGGGTTTTTATCCAAGTTGAATCTTGTTGTGCTCTATAAAGTTCTAAATCCGCAGCGATTGGAATTCTAGGTATACCAGATTCATGATAGGTTAACGATAATTCGCTAATTGAAGAAGGAATTTGTTTCCAGAAAAGGTTTATGGCGCGATCTGTTCCCCAAAGGTTTAAAAACTGCAGTCGGATTTGACCTGAGAGTTTTGTTGTGTTATTAATGCGATTCATTCCCAAAACGCCTTCCAGATAGGTCATTTTACCTTCTTCAACATTTATTAATAAGGTATTATCGTTTATAGGCTCAATGAAGCATTGGCGGATGTAACTCTTGCGAAGGATGTTTTCTTGTGCTTGCGTTATGGATTCCAGAGTAATGATGTCCAAATTATCTAATCCGGAAAGCTGCAGAAGGGTTTTATCCTTCGTAACTTTATTTCCGCGAAAGATATAATTATTTACGCGTAAAGGTTTGCCTTCTTCAATACCAATATATGCGGTTAATTTATCTTCCAGAACTAAAGAATCAAGCTGAACTTTGGCAAATAGATATCCTCTGCTATTATACAGAGAAAGAACCTGCTGCATAATTCCTGGCAGCTGATTTAAATGGTAATTCCTTTCGGGGGAGAGCAGCAGAAATTGATATAATTTTGCTTCGCTGAAATATTGCATACCTGCAAAGCGGATTTGCATTTCGTCGGAAGGAGCTTTTTCCTGAAGATGAAAAAGAAAGGAAAGAGTTTCTCCCTCTTCCGGAATAAGATCTGGAGCAGAGATCACGATAAAATATCTGCCCATATCCTGAAAGTACTTATAGAGTTTGGCAGTTGCATTATTAATCAGCTCAGGATTGTATTCCTGTCCTGATTTTATGCCACTGGCTTTTATTAATTCAGATTCTTCGATTCCGGAAATACCAACAAAATTTACTTTTCCAATGGTTAGCGCCAAAAGCGGTGAGACGAAGACAAATAAAATGTAGATTAAATAATAGCGTAACTTAGGTGAACAGCACACCCTTATTCCCTATCTGCTCTCAAAACAGAAAGAAAAGCTTCTTGA
>Ga0116177_10002200_pt1 | contig 14387 bp, 12 predicted proteins | sample AD_STIC10_MetaG_FD_89750 | JGI IMG/M metagenome (GOLD analysis project Ga0116177, IMG submission 89750) | Active sludge microbial communities of municipal wastewater-treating anaerobic digesters from USA - AD_STIC10_MetaG | ecosystem: Engineered > Bioreactor > Anaerobic > Digestate | place: USA...
CTTTGGAATTACTGACTCCGCAATCACAAGTGACTATCAAATCTATTTTTTGTTCTTTGAAATATTCTACAGTGTTTTCATTTAATCCGTAACCGTCAATTTCACGATGGGGGATAAAGACAGTTATATTTTTTCCGCCAAGTTTTTTAAGTGTATTAATGAGGATTGTTGCCGCACTGACTCCGTCTGCGTCATAATCTCCGTGAACAACGATATTTTTATCTTGCGCGATAGCGTCTAGAATAAGTTTGACCGCTTTGGTCATTTGCGAAAACAAAAAAGGGTCATGGATATCCTCGCCATAATCGGGGTTTAAAAATTCATCTATTTTTTTTTGCTCGCGTAAATTTCTGTTCCAAAGCAAAGTGCTGATGATGCTTGGAAGTTCGGGATGAGAAGAAATAAAATCCGCGGGTGCCGGAGGTAAAACTATCCATTTTTTCATAGGACCCGGTTAAGTTTCAAGTTTTTTAATTAATAAAAAATCGGCGCAATGGTAAAAAGCAACATGGCCATGATACCCAAAAGAGAAATTATAATCCAAATTGATTTTATTGTTTTACGTTTCATATAAATTTAGTATTAAGTATTTAGTATTATGTATTAAGTATGTAACCACTATTTTTAATCAAATTTAAAATTAATTAAAAATTACAAAATTAAAAATTACAAATTTTGAAAAGTTTATCTTTTCAATACTTCCAGGTATGTCTCCGTCGGTATATCTATCTTACCATGACTTACCATTCTTTTCTTGCCTTTTTTCTGTTTTTGGAGCAGTTTCATTTTACGAGTTACATCACCGCCGTAGAGTTTGGCCAAAACATCTTTGCGATAAGCGGATAGTCTTTCCGCGGCAATTATTTTACCGCCTATAGCGGCTTGAATTTTTACTTCAAATTGTTGGCGCGGTAAACTCTCTTTGAGAGATTCCACTATCTTTTTACCAACTTTATAAGCTTCATCTTTCCAAACTAACATAGAAAGAGCCTCAACCGCTTCTTCGGCGATGAGAATATCCAATCGCACCACTTCAGTTTCTTCGTATCCTTTATATTCATAATTCATGGAAGCATAACCGGAAGTTACTGTTTTGAGTTTATCGTAAAAATCAGTTATCAAAGAGGCGAGTGGAATTTCGTAATGCAAAATAGCGCGCTGATCCGATCCTGTACTCAAATATTCCGTATTTATATATTGTCCTTTGCGTTCGGAAACCAGGGCCATTACATTGCCGACATAATCTTTGGGAGTAATAACATCCAACTTCATCCAAGGTTCGGCAATAGTTCTGATATGCGCGGGATCGGGCATTTCTTGTGGGGAATGGATAACCAGTTCTTCGCCATTAGTCTTGTTGATTCTATAAGCGACACTTGGCACGGTTATGACAATATCTACGTCGTGTTCACGAGATAATCTTTCTTGAAAAATATCCAGATGCAACATCCCGAGGAAACCGCAACGAAAACCAAAACCGAGTGCTTGAGAATGTTCCGGTTCATAATACAAAGCGGAATCATTGAGTTTGAGTTTATCTATAGCATCGCGTAGTTCCTGATATTTATCACCTTCTTTGGGAAAAATACCGGCGTAAACCATGGGTTTGACTTCTTTGTATCCCGGTAGAGGTTGGATATTTTTATTTTCTTCAAAAGCTTTTAAAGAAGCGATAGTATCACCGACGCGACAATCGCGAACTTCTTTCAAGCCGGTAACGATATAACCTATTTCACCGTTTTTGAGTTCATTTGTCTGGATAAATTTGGGTTTATAGTGCCCAAGCTCCAAAATTTCCGCCGGAGAAGAAGTTCCGATTAAATAAATCCTATCTCCTTTTTTGAAAGCTCCATTCTTAACTCGCACAGAAGCCACCACTCCTTTGTATTCATTGAAAACAGAATCGAAAATCAATGCGCGCGGGGCGCTTTGGCTGTCTGTTTCAGGAGGAGGAATTCTTTCTATCACGGCATTGAGTATTTCTTCAACCCCGAGGCCGGTTTTACCGGAAGCCAAGATTATTTCATTTTCATCGCAACCGAGTAGGTGAATGATTTCCGCCTTGGTCTTTTCAATATTGGCCAACGGCATATCTATTTTATTTATCACCGGGATTATTTTGAGATTTTGTTCAATGGCCAGGTAGAGATTGCCGATAGTTTGTGCTTGCACACCTTGGGTGGCATCAACCAACAAAACCGCCCCTTCAACCGCGGCCAAAGAACGAGAAACTTCATAATTGAAATCTACGTGCCCGGGAGTGTCTATCAAATTTATAATATAATCACGATAATGCATCCTCACCGGCGTGAGTTTGATAGTGATGCCGCGCTCGCGTTCCAAATCCATAGAATCCAGTAGTTGAGCTTTCATTTCTCTTTTTTCCACCGTGCTGGTAAATTCCAAAAAACGATCAGCCAGCGTACTTTTGCCGTGATCAATGTGAGCAATAATGCAGAAATTGCGAATATTTTTTTCCATATTTACTCGTTGAGTTTGATAATCTCTTCGTTGGGTAAATTACGTAGTTTGAACCATTGTTTTTTGAGTGAAGAAAAAAGGTAAAAAACTTCCGGTAGTCTTAAAAGATAGCACATTATCAGGTAAAAAATCAAGCCCGCAAAAGCACTCAAAAAAGCTTGTAAAAAAACTCCGTAAAATTTTGTTTGGTTGAAAAGTTTTTCAAAAATTCCTACAAAATAATAAATTGTCAAAAAGGAGGCTGTACCGGCAAGAATGATTTTGAAAAAAAACATTAATAAGTCGTTGAAGTTAAAAATTTTCAATTTTTTGTGTAAGAAAATAAACAGCAAAAGCACGTTTAAAGTCGAGCCGATAGCTGTAGCTCCGGCCAAACCGTAAACTCCGTATCGATGCATCAAAAATATTGCCGAAGTTATGGTAACTATTTCCGCCACAAGTGCTACATAAAAAGGTGTTTTAGTGTTGGATAGAGAATAAAAAGCCCTAGCCAGAAGAGGGGTTAAGCTTTGGGCCAACATGCCCAAAGAAAAATAAGCCAAAGTTTTTGATGTTAATAAAGTATTTTGCCAAGTAAAAGAACCGCTCCCCAAAACCAAGCGCACGATTTGTAAGTTTAAGGTTAAATAAATTACCACCAAAGGAAAAACTAAAAATATTATTTGTTTGGCGCTTGATAAATATTGTTTGGTAAACCCGTCCATATTATCTTGTGCTGCCAATTTTGATAAAACGGGAAAAACCGCCAAAGCAAAGGGGATACCGATAAGCCCTATAGGTACGGCCTGTAAATTGTTGGCTAAAGTATAAATTGCCAGACTACCCACAGGTAAAAAAGAAGCCAAAAAAGTTATTACCAACAAATCAATTTGCGCGATAGCCAGACCCGCGGTTCGCGGTATCATGAGTTTGCCTATGGTGATGGTCTCTTTGTCTTTTGGATTAAATATTTTTTTGAAACGGAATCCGGCTTGATAAGCGCCATAGTATTGGATAATCATATGTAAAAAAGCACCCAATACCACACCCAGAGCCAAGCCGTTGATGCCGAAATATTTGGTTAAATAAATTGCTCCCAAGATTATACCCAAGTTGTAAAAAAGAGGTGCTACGGAAAAAAGAAAAAAACGACGTAGTGATTGCAAAACTCCGCCAAAAATCATAGATACACCAAAAAGTAGCGGAGAAAAGAACATGATTCTCATCAGAGAAACTGTGATTTCTCTATTTTCCAAAGTGAAACCCGGGGCAATGAGAGGTGCTAAAAATGGAGTAAAAACAACACCGATTATACCAAGTGCCAGCATCAAGATCGCCATGATATTGATAATATTGTTGGTCAAGTCCCAGGCCTCTTTTCCACCATCGTCTTTTTGAAAAAAAAGTTTGGTAAAAACCGGGATAAACCCGGCTGATAAAGCTCCGACTACCAGGAGATTGTAAATAAGGTCGGGGATTTTGAAAGCCGCATAATAAGCATCCAAAATATTTCCGGCTCCAAATTGATTGGCGAGAACTCTATCGCGCAATAAGCCAACGATGCGGGAAAGTAGGGTGGCGCCAGAAATTACCAAAGCTGAACCGGCGATAGTTTTAAACTCTGCATTTAAATTGAAGATAGCTTTTCTAATCATGTTTATTTTTGTGCCGGCGGCATGTTAAGCATTAAAAAAGCGTGGGTTATTTTGTTTTTTTGTTCACTTTTATTTTCGGCGTAAATCGTACCAGTATATCCGTCAGTTCTGGAAAAATCTATTTTTTTATAATCAGATCCTTCGCCGGTAGTATCAATGATAAAATTCTTTTTTCGTAATTCGTTTTGATAAGTATTTATGAAATTGACGTAGGAATTATCTATATTTTGCCATTCTATTTTGAAATTATCTTTTTTATCTGTTACGGGTGAAGCAAGGGTTTTGAACAAATTTTTAAAATTATTCTTTTCTTTAGTATCAGCGGTGTTTTCATTTTCTTCCAAAAGAAAAGGGATCATGATTATTTTAGGTAAAATAGCGGCTAATTCCACGCGACGACTTTTGGGTTCTCCGGTAATAAAAGTCATCTTGTCAATTTTGTCTTTATTATAAAGAGGTATTTCTTCCAGTGGAAAATTGGGTGGTAAAATTGTAACTGTCTTTAGACCCGAGCCGATATAAAATCTCAGACCTATCAATAATCCGATAATTAAAACAAAAAAGAACCCGCAACCCAAAAAACAGGATCTCATCAAAACAGAGGATCCTTTGTGCAGTTCGTGGATAGGCGGTTCGACAATTTTAACGTCTTTTATTAAATCTTTTCGTCGCATAATTAACTTCAAATTGTTATCAACAGTTTACCAAATAATTCAGGTTTTGTATAGTTTTTAAATATGATACAATAAGTTCGTAAAGTTTACCCCGTTAAATCCGGCAAAGCCGGAATTTCGCAAAAAGCGAAATTATTTAACAGGGGTAAATAAAGTTCGTAAGATCTGTAAAGTCCACAAAAATGGTTGATAATTGAAAATTATAAATTAATTAAAAATTGTAAAATTAAAAATTAAAAATTTTTGGTTATGAAAGTTTCTTTTCACGGCGCAGCGGGGGAGGTTACCGGTTCTTGCACTATGCTTGAAACCCAGGGACAAAAAATTTTGATAGATTGCGGTCTTTTTCAAGGTAGTGATTTTGCGGACGGTAAAAATTTTGAAGATTTTTCTTTTGATCCCAAAGAGATTAGCGCGGTGATTTTGACTCACACCCACCTTGATCATATCGGCCGATTACCCAAACTGATTAAAAACGGTTTTACCGGCATGATTTATGCTACACCACCAACCGCAGAACTGGTCGGTTTGGTTTTGGAAGATGCTTATGAAATCATGGAATATAACCATAAAAAGTTTGGCGCACCGCTTTTGTACGCTTTGGAGGATGTAAATGCCGTGACCGCCAGGATGAAAACATATCACTATGAAAATAGTTTTAATCTAGGACGAGGCGGGTTGTTTAATAAAAATAAGATCATCGTCACTTTTCATGAAGCCGGACATATCTTTGGTTCTGCTTTTGTGGAAATTAAAGCTGAGGGTAAAAAAATAATTTTTTCTGGCGATATTGGTAATGTAAGTGTGCCGATTTTGAAAGATACGGCGGACTTACCCGAAGATGTAGATTTTTTACTTTGTGAATCTACTTACGGCAATAGATTGCATCCGGTTGGCTTGGATAGGAAAATTGTTATTGAAAATAAGATTAAAGAAGCGATGAGTCGGGGTGGTACACTTATGATTCCGGCTTTTTCCATTGAACGTACCCAAGAGCTACTCTATATTTTAAATAAACTTATTGACGTACAAAATAAATTTAAAAATATTCCTATATTTTTGGACAGTCCTTTGGCTATTCGCGCTACCAGAGTTTTTGAGCATTATACACAATATTATGACGAAGAGGCGGCCAAATATCTGAAAGCTGATGAAAATATTTTTCATTTCCCCAATTTGACTATTTGCGAAAGTCGGGAAGATTCCAAAAAAATCAACGCCGTGCCCGGGAGTAAAATAATTATCGCCGGAGCAGGGATGATGAATGGTGGTCGTATTCTACACCACGCTTTGCGTTATCTGACCGATGAACGCAGTACATTGATGTTTGTAGGTTTTCAGGCGCCGGGAACTTTGGGTAGAAAAATTCTGATGGGTGAATCACCGGTTAAAATATTGGGCGAGAGATTACCGGTAAAGTGTAGATTGGACCATATTGATGTGTTGTCGGCTCACGCTGATCAAAAAAGACTTATTCATTGGATAGGGAGCGCTCGCACTTGGCCGAAAAAAATATTTTTAAATCACGGTGAGACCGAAGTGACCACCGCTTTTGCACAGAAAATAAATGATGAATTTGGTATAGAGCCGGTTTTGGCTGCACCATATACGGAGTATGAAATATAGCAAGTAAATTAGTAATAAATACTTAGCTTTAATAGGGAATCACGCTGAGCGTGACTAATTCGACGCTGAGCGTCGGATTGACAAAATAGAGAACTTTTGCTTAAATCAAGGTAGAAGTTCTTTTTATTTTACTTCTTTAGAAGGAGGTTATTATGGCTTTAACAAAGCATGTAGTCGATTTTGTTCTGAAACATCTGGAACAAAGAAATTATTTGGTAAAATTTCTGTCTCCGCTTATCAAGGACTCAGTCATTTTGCCGGAAGAAGAAAACGATGACGAGACTAGCTTCTTTGCAGCTTTTGTATCAATCGGAAATCTTGTTTTTTTGACAGAAGCCTATTCCAAGCTCAATCCTGTTAAGCGCAAAGACGTGCTTAACAAAGTGGACAGAACTGGAGCGTCAGTGCTCGACAGGGCCTATCTCTTGTCGGTTGATGAAGCCGATCGGGAGAAAATCATCCAGTTTCTGCAAAGCCAGGGTGCGGAAATTATCGGGTACAAAGCTTTGAACTATTTTATTGAAAGAGGAAATCTCGCAACAGTGGAAACGCTCTGTAGACATTGTACGGACTTTTCTGCCCACAATAAGTCGGGAAAAACTCTTTTGATGGTGGCAGCAGAAACCGGTCAGATGGATATTGTCCGTTTTTTGGTAGAAAAAATAGCTGTTAATCCGAGAGAAAAGAACAATGAAGGGGAGACAGCTGCTGATTTTGCCAAAACCATGGAACACAAGGAAGTATACGAATATCTGAAGAAGAAAATCGCAGACGCCCTTTAAAGGGCTAAGGATCGCTGTCAAGCGGTCCTTTTTTATTTATAATTAGCTTAAAAAAGGCTCTAGGTCTTGACAAAAGTGTCAAAATGTGCTATAATATGCTGTTTAGTGCCTAAAATTGGCGCTTAAAGAGGTTCTTTATAAATTTTATAGATGGGGAGATTAAAATGAAAGAAAAATTTAAAACAGTTGAAATCGTTGCGTTTTCTAACGACATGGGCCTTTCTATTAAAGAGGTTATGGGAAATGTAGATCCTATAGATTGTGAGCTTACACCGTATCTTGATGTGAGATACGCTGTAATCAAAAAGAAAGGAAATAAAAGAACAGTTGTTCCTTTTGTTACGGTGCCAATTCTTTTTGAAGACGAAGGGGGTGAAATTACCCCGTCAAGAATTAAAAGGGTGAGGCGCGGTGAGCCGGTAGTTGTTATAGAGGATCCTTTTGTTCATTTTGCCTCAAAAAAAGATAAATCTTTTTTAATAGCTTTTCCGGAAATCAAACTTGAAGTACCGGAAAACATGCTTCAGAATGGAAGCATAAAAAAGAAGAAAATTTCTTTGCAAGAGTTTACAATTCTTACAGAAACGCTCCCAATAGAGGTTGGACATGGAAAAATTTCCAAGATGATTGTTGATAATTTCCGCACTCATAAAGAAACTGGTAAAATTATTCTTAAAGCTCAAAGAATAATTGACGCAATCAATCGGTAATCTCCATACACACGGTCGCGGCCTTCCCAAAGGGCCGCTTTGTTATTTATATATATAATTTTCAATATTAAATATATCCAAGTGGGGAAAATAGTTATCCACAAGCATCAAATTTTATTTATTTTTTTATCTAAAATTAGCCAAAATAAAGGCTGATTTTTTGTTTTTAATCATTTGACGTTATTTTTAAAGTGGTGTAAAATGGAAACAAGTGGGGAAAAGTGGGAAATTGGAAAAACATGCTTGTCTTTTTCAATAACATTTTTTTATGTTTATCGGTGAATATTCTCACAATTTAGATGACAAGTTTCGCTTGGCCATTCCGGTCAAATTTCGACGCGAACTTGAGGAGGGGGCGGTTATTACCAAAGGTTTAGATAACTGTTTGTTTTTGTATACCAAAAACGAATGGAACAAACTGGCAGAAAAATTGGCAACTTTGCCGTTTTCTCAAGCCAATAGCCGCGCGTTCGCTCGACATATGCTATCCGGAGCTGTTGAAGCGGAAATAGATAAACAAGGTCGTGTTGTTATTCCCGAGTATTTGAGAAGTTTCGCCAGCTTGAAAAAAAATTTGATTATTGCCGGCTTATATAGTCGAGTGGAAATCTGGGATGCAGAGTCTTGGAATGTTTATAAAACCAAAACTGAAAAAGATAGTAATGAGATTGCTGAAAATATCAGCGATCTAGGAGTTTAATATGAGACATATTCCCGTTCTTTTAAACGAAGTGCTTGAAGGTTTGAGCTTAAAAAAAGGTGCCAAAGTTATTGACTGTACATTGGGTGATGGTGGGCACAGTGAAGCTATTATGGATATTATCGGTCCGCGTGGAAAATTACTCGGACTTGATGCTGATCCGGAATCACTACTTCGCGCCAAAAGATTTTTGTATCGTTTTGAAGATCAAATAGTATTTATCAGAGAAAATTTCGCTAACTTGAAAAAAACGGCGACAGAAAATGATTTTTTGCAAGTTGATGGAATTTTGTTTGATCTGGGTTGGAGCAGTCCGCAGTTTGCGGAACGTAGTCGCGGGTTCAGTTTTGATAAAGACGAACCGCTCAATATGCGCTACGACAACAAATGCCAAGTTTTTGGTAATGAAAATTGCGTGGATGCGGCACATATAATCAATGAATATAATTTAGAAGATTTGGTTTGGATTTTTAAAAATTACGGTGAAGAAGATCTCAGTATTGAAATAGCGCAAGCGATCTTGAAAGAAAGAAAAAATAAAAAAATAACGACCAGTAAAGATTTGACGGAAATTGTTTTGGAAGTTTATCGACAAAAGTTAAGAACAGACAAGGAAATACCTTGGGTAGGCGGTCTTCATCCGGCCACCAAAGTTTTCCAGGCTTTACGCATTGCTGTGAATAATGAATTGGAAATTTTGAGCAATGTTTTACCGGATGCGTTTGAACTTTTGAAATCTGGTGGTCGTTTAGCGGTAATCAGCTTTCATTCGCTCGAAGATAGAATAATAAAACATTTTTTTCAAAGTTTGCCGTATGCCAAAGCCAAAATTATTACCAAAAAACCGATAACGGCAACCGAACAAGAGATAAATCAAAATCCTCGCGCGCGTAGCGCTAAACTGAGAATTATAGAAAAAATATGATAAATAAAATTATTAATTTAAAAAATAGAATAAAGTATTTTTTTGAAGAAATTCACGAATCAACTTTGTTTTTCTTGCGTATGCCTGGTTGGTTTTTTGGTGCGCGTTGCCGCTGGTGTTTGGTTGTAATAAATATTTTTTTAATTGTCGGTTTTGTTTTGCAAATAGCCGCCGCTTCGGGTACAGGTTATGAATTAAAAAGATTGGAAGTTGCGGTTAACAGTATTAACAAAGAACAACAAAGACTGGATGCGGAGATGGCGGCAATAAGTTCTTTGGCTGTCTTAAAGACCAAAACTCAGACTTTAGGTATGATAAATGCGCCGCGTTTAAAGCATTTGGAAGTTCCGGTAACCGTCGTGGCGGTTAATTCTCGTTAATAGGGGTGTTACTTAGCCGCCAAAGTTTGGCGGTTTTTTGTTTTTTATGGTAAAATATAAATAATAAATTTTATTTAAAAATAATTTTTGATTTATGTTTTTGTGGGTTTTGCCCAGACTATTAGGGGAAACTTTGGTTGATCTGATTTATTTTCCTGTTTGGTGGTATACGGGCGGAGCTTTTAGGTCTGCACGTTGGTGTTTTGGATTGATTTCAAGCGGTAACTATCATTTTGCGCCGGGATTATGGTTGCGCAATCTTTTTGTACCCATGTACGGTCAGTATGATTTTGAAGGTCGACTTATCAGTTTTTTTATGCGCCTAGTTCAATTTTTTGTTCGAGCTTTGGCATTATTTATTTGGACACTTTTTTGTTTGGTTTTATTTTTGATTTGGTTGCTTTTGCCGATTTTGACGGTCTATGGATTTTTGGGGATTAAATTTTAAATATATGGATTTTAAGATTAAAAATTCATTACCGCTTTCATACTGTGAAGATTGTCATCAGACCGGTCTGAAAGGCAAAGTTAGATGTTCTCGTTGTCGAGGATTAAGCGTAGCCTTCAAGCCTCGACAATTTTTGCTTTTTTGGAAATTCCCGTTGACTTTTTATCATTTGACTTTGCTTCAAGTGCGTTTATGGTGGAATCGCGGGAGACGTTTGATATTGATTTTGATGTTAGTTAATTTTTGGTTTTGGGCCGGAGTATCTGCTTATAAACAAGGTTTTTTCAATTATTTGACGGCCGGTCCGGAATACCTCAATTTATTTTTAGCGCAATTGTCGGCTTTACAAAAAATTCTTTTTTGGTTGGGATTTTTGACTTTGCTTTATCTTTGGTCGCGTATTATTCGTGAAAGAAAAATTTATAAAGAAGTAGAGAAACATGATTATCGTTTTGAAGACCAAGGCTTGACCCAAGTAATCTCTGCTTGGGACGAGGTGTTGAAAACTCCGCGTCGACAACGTTTGAATATCGAAGAGACTTTTACCGATGAGGCGGTTTTGGCGGTAGTAAAAACTTTCAAAGAAGCGCGAGAATCGGGCCATACCGAAGTTACACCTTTGCATCTTTTTTATACTCTGCTTTCTTCCAATAGGATAGCCAACGTGTTTATACGATTGGGGTATCCAACGGATTTTTTACGTAAAAAAGTGGAAAGTGAATTATTGTTCAAAAATCCCTCAGCCGGTATTTTTCCTTTACCGGATAGAGATTTTTTTCAAGTTTTATTTTTGGCTTACGAAGAGGCTTACAAAAACCACCAAGATTATGTCAGTGTGGTGGAGTTGCTATATGCAACGGTTTTTTTCTCCGCGCGAATTCAAGAATTTTTGTTTGATTTGGGTTTGGAAGCTCCTAAAATAAAAAATGTAATAATGTGGGCAAGGATAAGAGAAAGGCTTCATCGTCAATATGTGAAATATGCTCGAGTAGGTGCCGGAAAATCCAAACACGGTTTAGACAGAGCGATGACCGCAATAGCCACACCTTATTTGAATAATTTCAGTGAAGATATGACTATGATGGCCAGATACAATCATTACGATCCGTGTTTGGCGCGCGATAAAGAACTGGAAGAAATGTTCAGAGTAGTAGAAGGAGGTCATGGAAATCTGATATTAGTAGGAGAAAATGGAACCGGTAAGATGAGTATTTTGGAAGGTTTGGCGCAAAAAATGTCCGGAGATGATGTGCCAAAAAAATTACAAGACAAACGATTGGTGAGATTAAAAACCTCGGCTTTACTTTCAGGCACAACTGCTGCCGGAGCAGTAGAAAGACTCAATAATATTTTTTATGAAATATCCAGAGCGGGAAATATTATTTTATGTATTCATAATATTCATGAATTGTTTGGGGTTAGTTCCGGAGGGACCAGTAGTCTAGATGTAGCCGGAGCCTTGGCGGAAAATTTGGCCAAAAATAGATTTTTGACCGTAGCTACCACGACTACCGAAGAATACTCTCATACTTTCAGCGGTACGACACTAAGTAATGTTTTTACTAAAATAGACATACCGGAGATGAATGAAAACCAAGCTATTCAAGTTATTGAGGCCAAGATAGGTTATATAGAACACAAACATTCTGTTTTCTTTTCTTATGACGCCATTGAAAAAGCGGTTAAATATAGTCATCGATTTTTACATGAAATTCTTTTACCCGGCAGTGCTTTGGAAGTAGTGGTAGAGGCGGCTGCTCACACCAAAAATACCAAAGGCATAAATTCGTTGGTTACAGCCGAAGAAGTGGCCAGGATTATTGCCGATAAAACCGGTGTTCCTGTTTCCTCGGTGAGTGCGCAAGAAAGTGCCAAATTGATGAATTTGGAACAGGAAATGCATAAACGTCTTATAGGCCAAGAAGAAGCAGTGCAAGCTGTAGCTTTTGCTCTTCGTCGTGCCAGAGCGGAAATTCGTTCGCAAAATAGGCCGATAGCCACTTTTTTGTTTTTGGGTAGTACCGGAGTGGGCAAAACCGAATTGGCCAAAACCATTGCTGAGATTTATTTTGGCGGAGAAAAGAAGATGATTCGTTTGGATATGAGTGAATATCAAGACGCTCAAAGTATTACTAGACTTATCGGTGTGCCCGGTCAAAAGGGAACCGGGGTGCTGACTGAAAGTGTTCGTCGAAACCCTTTTTCTTTGATTTTACTTGATGAAATAGAAAAGGCCGACAAAGATATTCTCAATTTATTTTTACAAGTGTTAGATGACGGTCGTCTGACCGATAGTGTCGGTAAGACTATTGATTTTACCAATACTATCATTATCACCACCAGCAATGCCGGCACTTCGTTCATCGCTCAAGCGCAAAAGAGTGGTGTTTCTTCCGAAGTGATAAAAGAAAAATTATTGCACGGCGAACTAAAACAATATTTTCGTCCGGAATTTCTCAATCGTTTTGACGGTATTATCTTATTCAAAGAATTACAATTTGAAGATTTGAAAAAAATCGCCGGTTTGATGTTAAAGCGCGTAGCCAAAGATTTGGAAACCAAAAGTATCGAAATGTCCTTTGATGAATCGGCACAAGAATTTTTGGCTCATGTCGGTTTTGATCCGGAATTTGGCGCCAGACCGATGCGTCGCGCGGTGCAGGAAAAAATAGAAAATAAACTCGCTGATCTGTTGCTTTCCGGACAAATAGGGCGGGGGAGTAAAATACATTTGGGGCAAGAAGGGGAAATAACTATTTTATAATTTATGATTGTTTTATTTAAGTCGCACACAAAAGATTATTTTATTTTTATCAGCTTGTTGATTTCGGTTGTGTTTTTCGGTTTATTGAGTTGGTTTATTTTTGGACAAATAAATTGGGAAGCGGAGCGCATCTTTTTGCATTATAATATTATTTTTGGTGTAGATAGGATAGGTGACCCGAAAGATTTGTGGTATTTTTTTGCCGGAGCTTTGGGAGTATTACTTTTCAATTATTTTTTATCTTTATTTCTTTATACCAAAGACAAAGTTATTTCTCGAGTTATCATGATGTTTACCGGTATTTGGCAGATATTTATGTTTATGGCCGTTTATTTTATAGTTTCTTTGAATAGTTGATATGAAAAACGGGGATTATGTCAAAAAAAAGATTGATTGGAATTATTTTATTTATATCTTGATTTTATTGGCTTTTGGTTTGGCGATGTTGGCCTCGGCCAGCGCACCGCTTGGATATATCAAATTCAATGATTCCTATTTTTATCTCAAGCGCCAATTGCTTTTCGGGGTTTTACCGGGTATCGCGCTTTTTTTTGTTGCTTTGAAATTCAAAACCGAATGGTTTCGCGCTTTGGCTTGGCCGGCTTATTTTTTCGGTTTATTTTTAGTTTGTTTGACTTTTGTTCCCGGGATAGCGTTGGTTTTGAATAATTCCAGCAGTTGGATACAGGTTTGGGGTTTTTCTTTTCAGCCGGGTGAGTTTATGAAATTGGGTTTGATTTTACTTTTGGCGCTCATGCTTTCAGATCCTCACCGCGATATCCGTGATTGGCAAAACGGTTTATTGCCGGTTTTGGTTTTTATCGGCATTCCGTTGGGGTTGATTTTGGCGCAGCCGGATTTGGGGATGATGTTAATTTTGGGGGTTATTGCTTTTTGTGTGCTTTTTGCCGCGCGTTTGCCATGGAGTTATTTGATAATTTTAGGGTTGCTTGGAATAGTTGTTTTTTCCGGAATGGTCATGATAAAACCTTATCGCATGGAGAGATTGACTGTTTTTATGCATCCGGAACTGGATCCTCAAGGAGTTGGTTACCATGTTAATCAAGCATATTTGGCTGTCGGGTCGGGCGGTTTCTGGGGGTTGGGGTTTGGTCATTCAAGACAAAAATATCAATATCTCCCGGAAGTTAACGCCGATTCTATCTATGCGGTTATTGCCGAAGAAATGGGTTTTTTGATTGCCGCGGGCTTGATTTTACTTATCGGACTTATTGCTTTACGCGGTTTGAAGATAGCCAGAAA
>Ga0116177_10002202_pt1 | contig 14385 bp, 12 predicted proteins | sample AD_STIC10_MetaG_FD_89750 | JGI IMG/M metagenome (GOLD analysis project Ga0116177, IMG submission 89750) | Active sludge microbial communities of municipal wastewater-treating anaerobic digesters from USA - AD_STIC10_MetaG | ecosystem: Engineered > Bioreactor > Anaerobic > Digestate | place: USA...
AGGCAATAGCGCGGCGGGATCTATCACGCGGGTCCACCGCTCCTGCTCGGAAATCGGAATCAGCCCCTCCTGCACCTTGCGCCAGGCCATTTCGCGCAGAGAGCGCCAGCCGAGTTCCCGCGCGGCTTTGCGGAGTTCCCCGGTTCGCAAGCCGGGCTGAATAAGGTCCATAATAGCTTCGTTGAGGAGGAAAAACTCGTAGATGGCCACGCGGCCCCGGTGGCCCTTGTGGTTACATTCGACACAGCCGCGGCCCTTCCAGGCTTTAACTTCGTTAGGGGACAGGGAAAGGGCGGCGGCCATTCCTTGCGCGTGGCGTCCGCGATGGAGTGGTCTTCCTCGGCGCAGTGACGGCAAATGCGCCGCGCCAGTCGCTGCGCAATGCTGCATACCAGCGAAGATGCGATCAAATATGGTTCGATGCGCATCTCCAGCAGGCGCGTGACGGCGCTGACACTGTCGTTGGTGTGCAGCGTTGAGAAAACCAGATGGCCGGTCTGGGCGGCGCGGACGGCAATTTCGGCGGTCTCGAAATCACGAATCTCACCCACAAGCACGACGTCCGGGTCGTGGCGCAGGACCGAACGCAATCCGGCGGCAAAGGTCAGGCCGATCTGTTCGCGAACCTGGATTTGAACGGTGCCTTCGAGTTGGTATTCGATGGGGTCCTCGAAGGTGATGATCTTGCGGCCTTCATCGTTGGCCTGCGCCAGCGCGGCGTACAGGGTGGTTGTCTTGCCGCTGCCGGTGGGGCCGGTCAGCAACACCATACCCTGCGGCAACTGCGTCAACTGGGCCAGCACGGCTTCCTGGCTCGGTTCCATGCCGAGATGACTTAGATCCAGGAACAGGTTCTGCCGCCCGAGAATCCGCAGACAGACCGCTTCCCCGTATTTGGCGGGCATAATCGAGACGCGCAAGTCGTATTCTTCCTGCCCCGTCTTCATCGCTATGCGCCCATCGTGGGGCAGGCGTTTCTCTGCGATATTAAGCCCGGCCATGATCTTGAGCCGCGACACTACCGCCGGTTGCAATTGCCGCATATCGGCTGGCACCGGCACGGTCTCCAGAATGCCGTCCACGCGATAGCGCAGGCGGACGGAATTGGCGTAGGGTTCAAGGTGAATGTCGGTAGCCTTGAGCCGGAGCGCCTCCTGGAGGATTTGGTCCACAAAGGCCGAGACGGTGGCTTCGATCGCCGAGTCAGTTTCCTTGCCTTGCAGATCAAAGGTAATCTCCTGGCTGATCTCCGCGCCACCTCGATCTTCACGCAGTTTCTGGATAGTCTCGGCACCAAGACCGAAGTTCTTTTTAATAACGGCATGGATCGAACTGGGGGTGGCGAGCGCAATCTTGAAGCGTTTGCTCAACAGGAGACGCAAGTTGCCCTGTTCGATTTGGGTTGGCGGCTCGCTGAAGGCAAGGGTCAGGCAATCCTCCTCGAGGCGCACCGGCAGCAGATGGTAGTGAAAAATGAGTTTGATGGGCACCAATTCGAGGATGTCGCGCTTGAGGCCCAACGCAAAGGGGTCCACAAACTCCAAATGCCTGACGGCGGCCAGCGCGCGCCAAGTGTCCTCTTCGGAAGCGAAGTTCAGGTCCACAATCGCCCGGTGCTGTGGCAAATTGAGCCGCCGCTGGCGGCGTCGAACCTGCTCAAGCTGCGCTTCCGTAAGCTTGCCCTGCTCCCACAGGAGATCGCCAGCTTCTTTGGGGCCGCTGTCCGGGTTCTGGTTCATTGGATGGGAACCTCGAGTTCTTTCTTCACGTTCAAGGGCAAAATGTTGGTCTGCGCCGCCAGGTTCGTCAAGGTCATGGCCTGCATGGTAGCCTCAGCTATGAGGAGGTTGGTGGCAATGCGAGCACCGATGGGTGCCACTTGGTATGCCGCTCCCAATTTAAAAAGCGTACGTTTGGGATCGTTGCCGGTCTGGTAAAAACCGAGGTAGGTCACCTCGATTTTCCGGGTGGTGGGCGGCGGCACAGCTTTCGGAATAAAGTGGCGCGTGAAGAACGGATTCAGTGTGTTTGTAACATTGAGCGGGCCTGGTTCGGCTTCCGGCGAAAACAGGTTGACCAACCCTGCGACCGGTACGGTATCCTGAAGCGGGGTGGTGACGGCATCAGTGTCATGCAGTTCCGGAGCCTGGCCGCCGAGGTTGACCAGCGCCAGGATCAGCAGCAGCCACAAACCCACATGAGCGCAAGCGGCGAACCAGCGGCTTCTCAAGGCTTGTTTCACGACAGGCGGCATGGCTGCTCTACTCCCGCAATACCAGCCCGACTACCCGCAACCACACATGCACGTCGTCTGGTTTCTCCGGCGATTGTTTTTGTACCAAGAGCCGATCAATGAATAACACCGGCTTTTCCACCGGAGCCTTGAGCAAGCCCGCTGCCTGGATTTCTTCTGCCCGCAAGGGCAGGCATTGGAGGAAAGTCCCCGCGTTGGCTGCCGAACTGGTGAACTCGATCTGCACAGGCATTGCGACCAGTCGTTCAAAGCTATTGGTGGGGGCCGCATTCGTCAGCACCGGCGTTACCCCAAGCGAATGAATCGCCGTGAGCTGGCATTGAATCGCCGTCCGAAGCAGCCCGTCGGTGAGTGCCAGAGCGGCCCAGAGCAACGCCGGTTGTTTGACGTCGGCAGTATGTTCAGGAAACCCTCCGAAGACGGCTGGCGCGATCGTTACCTTCTGCTGCTTGGCCAGTTTGCTCAAGTCTTCCAGTTGTTTGCCGCGTTCGTTTTCATAGTCAACAAGCTGAAAGTCATTCTGGATCCGGGCACGGACGAGCGGGGCGAGTTGCAGACGGCCAATGGCCTGTTGCCGAGCGTTGTCCAACACCTGCAGGGCTTGGCGGGTTTCGCTGAGTTGGTTGGTGATATGCCGAAAATCCACAGTCTTTGCATTAGTCTGATCCAGTGAAACCAGGAGTTGATGCCAAGCTTCCTGGAGTGGCTTCTCCAGGTTCTCCGCCCGCTGCGCCAGCGGCCGCATGAAGAACAGATAATAGCCTGCCAGCACTAACCCGGCTACGGGGATGACCGCCCGCCGTTGATATTCTTTAAAGGGAATTCTCACGGCGCAATTGGATGGAGATTGTCCCCATTTTGCAGCGCGCGCCCACCGACTGCCCGTGCCGGCAAACTCGGCGGAGGTTTTCGAGGCGGCAACGGCTGCTGGAACTCCGTAGCCGCAAAGTCCAACGCCAACACAATGTTCCGATCCGAGATAACCACCTTGGACTCGGCCAGGTTCCGGCGCAAATCATCCGAGAGCAAATCCACTTTCGAGAATAGCCGCTGCTGTTTCAGCTCATCCACTAATTCTCGCCGCACCCGGCGCGCTTCATCGCCGCCGTCAGGAATACAGAGCTCGGCAATAAAGCCAGGCTTGGCTGGTGAAAGGTTTGTCGAAGTTCCCGCGGATGCCGATCGCTCCAGCGTCGCGCCGCCTGGGCTCTTGCCGTGGCCAGCTATCGTCGCAAATACATTGGTAGCGGACAGCGTATTGGTCAAGGAAAGTCCGGCAGGCTGGTTGAAGTAGCTCTGCTGATCAGCAAACAGCACGTACCAGAAGCTGCGGTTGCTGCGAGTCTGTTGAAGCAGAGTCAATGTCTTCAGCGTATCGAGTGTGTTCTGTTGGCAGGCAAACATCGGGCGGAAGCTTTCGTAATCCCGGTATAATTCGGCGGTCAGCGCATTGTTGGCTTCCACCGCTCCACGGGCGCATTGAAGTTTGCCTAATAGTGCTCGTTTTTGGTCTATAATCGAAGTCTGACGCCAGGTGCCGAACGCAAAAGCCAGCAGGCAAAGCACGACCAAACCCAAGCTCGCCACTTCCAGTCGTTGCCGGCTTTGACGCTTCCGCCAGGCAAGGCGATAATCTTCGGGCAGCAAGGAAACGGGTTGTGTGCTATAACCCAGCGCCTGAAGTGCAGCGCCAAAAGCAACCTCAAATTGCTTCGAGGGCTGCACCGTTTCGAATTGAGTGTCCTGGGGCCAAAGCTGGAAGTCCATCCCGGCCCGCGCTCTTAGATATTCGAGTAGCCCCGGTTGGCTGAATCCTCCGCCACAGGCGACCAATTCAAACGCGGCGGCGTCCGGCGCGAGTTCGGCATTGTGTTCGAACCACTCATTCAGTTGCCGCTTCAATTCCGCCACCCAGCCATCCACCACCCCGGCAAAGTCCGAACACGCATCCGGGCCGTTCAGGACATCCTGGGTGCGTTTCTGGGTTTCCGCGGTCTCTTCAGGACAACTTCGCAGCCGCGCGAGGGAGCGAGTGAAGAAATCTCCTCCCATCTGGAAGCTGGTGGCAAAGACGCCCTGACCCGCCAGGAGAATAACCAGGACGGTGGTCTGAGCGCCCAAATGCACCAAAATGGCACGGGATGACTGCGCATTGGCCAGGCGATAAGCGGCGATCAGGGCATTAGCAGTCGTAGTGACCTCGCACAGATCCTCCTGTTCGACCCCTAACCGCGCAATGCGATCGCGAATATCCCCCTCCTTCGCCCATGTCACCCAGAACTGCTGGCGTCCCTGGGCGGCGGTGTCGGTGCGGACAAAGTCATAGACGATCCGGCTTTCGCTCACGCCACTCAGCTTGACCGTTTCGTCCTGGATCAACCTGGCTACTTCGCTCTCCGGCGCCAGCGGCAGGTCAATGACTTGGGAAACAGAGGCGTGCTGCGGCAGGATCAACGCCAGCGGCGGCCGCCCCCATTCTTCCAGGGTGGCTTGCAAGTGCGTCTGGAGTTCTTCCGCCGCAACGAGGCCCTCGGCCTGCAAGTCAACCAGTTCCTCCTTGAGAATCCGCAGGCGGCCAAAGTCGCTTTCGGCCAGCAACAACTTGATGCAGCGGCTGCCGGCATCCAGCGCCAGCACCCGCCACATCGGTGGCTGCCTTCGATTGAGTTTCGTCATAACCTGCGCAGAGCGTCCCGGAACAACTCCCCTGCTCTATTTTGAGACCGCCGTTGCATCCGTGGCGGAATTATCGTTGTCGTAAACCAGGAATTCGCCCGTGTCCTTAACAATCGTAGCCGTCACGAAAACCAGCAGGTAGCGCGGAATATCCCGCTCCGTCCGGCGCCGGAAAAACGCGCCCAAAATCGGGATATCCCCCAGCACCGGCACGGATTCAACGTAGGTGGACTTCTCCCGCTCCAGCACTCCGCCCATGACCACCGTCTCACCTGATTTGATGGCCACGCGCGTGGACAGTTCCTGCGTGCGGTAGGTCGGAAGTTTGATATCGAAACTGCTGGTCGCATTGCCCTGGGCGTTGACCTGGCTCACCGTGGTGTAGGTTTGCAGCAATACCTCCGTGTTCACCTTCGGGTTCAAGGCCAAAAGGATGCTTTCACCGTCGCCGCTTACGCTGGCCAGGACATTTAACTCTGCGCCGGCCGTAATCTTCGACGGCTTGCCGCTGGGGTAAATCGAGGAGGCACTGAAATACTGCTGTACGGTGGCCGAAACGCTGTATTCCTCGTAATAGTACTGCACCAAGCCATCGCTGACGAAGGCGGGGCGATTGTTGAGCACCGTCAGCCGCGGTGCGCTCAAAGTTTGACTTTCCCCGCTTTGTTCCAACGCACTGATAGTGGCGCTCAGATCCGAAGCTCCCAGCACATTAGTGAATACCTCCGAAATCCCTTTCCCCACCGCTGGATTTACCGAGCCAGAAGCAGACAGGGAATGAGGGAAGTTCCGGTTGTTTACCAATCCGGTGAAATCCTGTGGCATGACATTGGTAGCTCCTCGCGGACCAGTTTGCCACAGCACCCCCAGTTGCAGAAATGCTGGCTTGGAAACGGTGATAAACCGGGCTTCAATCAACACCTGCTGAATCGGACGGTCGAATTCCTTGATAATGTTCTCCATCACGCTCAGTTGCTCCGGCGTACCGCGGGCGACGACCAGGTTTCGCTCATAATCAATCATATACTTGGAGCCAGTGAACAGGTTGGTAATCGCCCGCTCCAGGGCCGGGAGGTCGGGCGCCTGATCGTTGACGAACCTCTGGAGCTTCTGAACTTCGGTGGTGGTGACCGTAGCCCCGGCGGTGGTCTTTGTTCGGGTGGCTTCCGGCGCACCGAACTCCGCCGGCAACACAAATCCTTTGCGCAAGCGGTAAAAGCGGGTCTCCTCCATCAGTCGTTTGGGGTCTTTGGCATCCACCACCCAAACCAGATCATCTCCCACCTGGAACTGCAACTCGTAGTTGCGACCGACATAGCGGAGAAATTCTCCCAACCGCACTTTGTCCAGATTGACGCTTAACGATTGCTTCAGTGCCGCCAGCGATTTGTCCGCTACAATGTTCACTCCCGCCGTCTGGCTGAGATTGATGAGCATGGTTTCGAGCGGGACATTGTCCAGGTGCACCGTCACCTCCTTCTCCAACACTTTTACCATCCGACCCTTTTCGCTCTCGAACTCGAACAGCGGCCCCTTCTCACGCACCGTCTTGCCGTAAGTCTCCGGAACCCAAAGCGCGTTCTCGATGCGATCTACCGCATCGCGCACGTCTTTCTTGGCGGGCAGGCCGCGATCCCGGTTCTCCTTCAGCAGACTCGAAATGGTGGGGCTGAAGACCGAGTTCTTTGCGTCAATTTCCCGAATATCGTTTTCCAACGCCTGCTCCCGGCGCTGATGCGCAGCTTGGAGGACCCAGCCGTGAAGCCGCTCGACCAGCGAATTGTTGGGTGCCATTTCCCGTAACGCGTCGGCCTTGGTTTGCGCTTCCTCCCAGCGGCCTTTGCCGGCCAAGTCCAACACTTCTTTAATCTCAGAATCGTAGGATTCACTATACCGGGGCGAGCGCGGAGTTGGCTCCTTGGTTGGGGAATGTTGACAACCGGTGGATGAAATCAGCAGCAGCGCAACCGCCACCGTTGCCTTCGATATAGTACTTAGCCAGATTCGCGGAAGCATGGGTTATGATGGACGTTTTACCCGGCCATTTAATTCATGCGCCACAACAAAATGCAACCAGTTTCTCACGTGTTAATTCCGCTTGAACCGCCGCATGGTAGCCCGCTTGAGTTCGCGGTCAGCTTCCCGCCGTTTTAAATCCTCGCGTTTATCATACTGGACTTTCCCCTTGCCCACCGCCAAGGCCACCTTGACCTTCCCATTCTTCCAATAAAAGGCCAGCGGCACCAGCGCATTGCCTTTGATCGCCGCCAGGCCGAACAGCTTCCGAATTTCCGGTTTGTGCAATAGCAGCTTGCGCGGCGCTTTGGGCAGGTGATTCAACAGATTTCCGTGAGAATACTCGTCAATGTGCGCGTTGTAGAGCCACGCCTCGTTATTCTCCACCCGCGCGAACGCATCACTAATCTGCCCCTTGCCCGCGCGCAGAGCCTTGACCTCGGTGCCACGCAGCACGATCCCAGCCTCGAAAATCTCAAGGATATGAAAATCCCGCCGCGCTTTGGGGTTAGTCAGAATATCGGCCATAAAATCAACACAACTCACTCCGGGAGCGGCGTTTCCGCCGCCCCTCCTTCGCTGGCCGATTCGTCCCTCCCGCCGCTTCCGCGGCAGCCCCTAACGCCGCCCGCGCTTCTTGGGGCCCGGCCGCACTAATGCCGACCACTCCGGCATTTCATACCCTATTTTGTCCTCGGCGATTTCGCGCAGCGCAATGTCCGCCGCTCCCAGTTGTCCCACATCCGCCAGGAGCGGGCGGCCCATCTTGCCCCCACCCGAAGAGAGCTGGCGCACGCGCCGGGAAATCAGGTTGACCAGAAGGTTGGGATTACCCACCTTCTCCAGTGCCATTTTTACTAGTTGAGCGTTCAAGACTTAGTGTCCAAAATAAAGCGGTGTATGTTAACACCTGCCCCCGCCAACGCAATACAAATATTTCAATTTTGAATGGTTGCCGCTGCCTCCGGATTTGGCTACGATAAGCACGCATGTCTGGCTCTATGAAGCGTCCCGGTTCTGTTACGGCTCAAGCGTTCAACCTGCCGGAATACCTCGCCACGCGCGTCGCCCTTGTGGATCGCGCCCTCGACCTTTTCCTGCCGGCCGCGACTGCCAAACCCGCCACCATCCACCGCGCCATGCGCTACTCGATCTTTGCCGGCGGCAAGCGCATTCGCCCCGCTCTGTGCCTCGCCGCCGCTGTCGCCGCCGGCGGCGACGAAGCCGAAGCGCTGCCCTTGGCGTGCGCTGTCGAATGCATCCACACCTATTCGCTCGTTCATGACGACCTGCCAGCCATGGACGATGACGATTATCGGCGCGGCAAACTCACCAGCCACAAAGTATTTGGCGAAGGAATTGCCGTGCTCGCCGGGGACGCCCTGCTAACCCAGGCCTTTGAAATTGCCGCCGGCTGCCGGGGCTGGCCTCGCTATTCGCATCAGACCATTATCTTGGAACTGGCCCGCGCCGCGGGCTCGCTCCAGTTAATCGCCGGACAGGTAGCCGATTTGGAAAGCGAAGGAAAACGCATTTCCGCCCAACAACTTCGTTACATCCATGAGCGAAAAACCTCGGCCCTCCTCGCTTGTTCGGTCCGACTCGGGGGGATGAGTGCCAACTGCACACCCGCCCAACTGCAAGCGCTCACCACCTTCGGCTCCAATGTGGGCCTGGCGTTCCAAGTGATTGACGATATTCTGGACGTAACCCAAACGAGCGAGAAACTCGGCAAGACCGCCGGCAAGGACCCCCGGGCGCAAAAAGCCACCTATCCCGCCCTCCTCGGATTGGACCGCTCACGCCGAATCGCCGACCAGTTAACCCGCCGCGCTTTCGCAGCCCTCCGGGGATTTAAAGGCCACGCCAGGGCTCTGGCAGCTCTGGCCGAATTCCTTTTGCGCCGGGACCACTAGCCCTGTCATAGAATGTAGGCTGGCCCACCGATAGAGCCAACCGATCCCTACCCGGCCCAAAGCGCTCGCGTGCCTGCTAACAGCCCACGCCCCACGCAGTTTCTACGGAGGTTACCGTCGGATACCGCCGACTTTACCCGGCAAACACGTTGAAAATGGATATGTGAGCTAACCTTTCCCACACTGACACACTAAAAATGCGGCGGATGCAGGCTAAGCTCTGGCAACGCCATAAAAAGTCATGGCTATATTCTTGCCTTCATGATGGAAGCGACTAGTTTTTCATTTCCCGCCAAAACGCGGGATATAGATAAGCATATGAAAAGTTATAATATTGCAGTCATCGGCGGCGACGGAACAGGGCCAGAAGTGGTCCGCGAAACTATTAAAGTCCTCAATGTTGCCGCGAAAAAATTCAATCTCAAGCTCAACTACACCGACTACGACCTGGGCGGCGATCGGTATCTGCGCACGAAAGAAGCGCTGCCCGACAGCGTGCTGGCAGAACTGCGGAAGTTCCCGGCTATTCTATTGGGTGCCATCGGCCACCCGAACGTGCAGCCGGGCATACTGGAAAAGGGCATCCTGCTGCGCATCCGCTTCGAATTGGAACAATACATCAACCTGCGGCCGGTCAAGCTTTACGACGAGCGCTTCTGTCCGCTCAAGAACAAGAAACCCGAACACATTGACTTCGTGGTTGTGCGTGAAAATAATGAAGGGCTTTACACCGGCTCGGGCGGGTTCACCTACAAAGGCTCGCCCCACGAAGTTGCGCTGCAGGCAAGCATCAGCACTCGTCCCGGAGTCGAGCGCTGCTTGCGCTATGCTTTCGACCTCACCCGCAAACGCAACAAAGAAAAGAAGCTGACGCTCTGCGGCAAAACCAACGTGCTGACCTTCGCGTTCGATCTCTGGGAGCGCGCCTTCCACGAAATCGGACAGAAAGATTACCCTGATATCAAGCGTGACTACGCGCACGTGGACGCCACCACTATGTGGTTTGTCAAGAATCCCGAATGGTTCGATGTCATCGTGACCGATAATATGTTCGGAGACATCATCACCGACCTGGCGCGATGGTGCAAGGCGGCATGGGCATTGCCGCAGGCGGCAACATCAACCCGAAAGGCACGAGTATGTTCGAGCCGATTGGCGGCAGCGCTCCCAAATACACCGGCCAGGGAGTTATCAACCCGCTGGCGGCCATCTGCGCCGGCCAAATGATGCTGGATTTTCTGGGAGAAACCAAAGCCGCCCAAGCCATCGAAAACGCCGTCATCAAAATCACCCGCGAGAAGATAAAGGACCTAGCCGCGGGCAAGATGGGCTTCAACACCTCTCAGGTCGGAGACTTGGTTGCGGGGGCGCTATAAAACCAAGTCGAGGGAAAGCTCTGCCCCCGTAAGCCCTGACATGAGCCCAAACCTCCCGGGGATAGTTCTCTGACTATCTCCCGGGAGGGTGCAGTGGGTGTTATCGCGGATTGCGATGACCTGCCTGTGGCTTTATCCCCCGAAGCTTTTTGACGCACCTACGCTGCCAGTTGAAGCTATAACGCAAGCAGGCTTATAAAGCCGCTCGTTCAACCCTTGAGCTTGCGTTCGAGGATTTCGCCGACAAGCGCGGGGTTGGCTTTGCCTTTACTGAGCTTCATGACCTGGCCTTTGAGGAAGTTCAAGGCGGCGGCCTTGCCAGCCTTGAAATCGGCAACGGGGCCGGGATGGGCGGCGATGGCCTGATCGCAGAACTGTTCGAGGGCACCCGCATCGCTTACCTGCACCAGGCCCTTCTTCTCTACAATCTGGCCCGGGGACTGGCCGGTGGCGAACATTTCCCCGAAAACCTCCTGCGCAATGCGGCTGCTAATCTTGCCACTGTCCACCAGGTCGATTAACTCCAGGATGCCGGTAGGCGGAAATTTCAAGTCGGCCAGCGTGGTGCCCGCCTCGGTGAGCTGAGCGCGCAAGTTGTTGATGACCCAGTTGGCGGCGGCTTTGGGGTTCCTGGCCTGCCGGGCTATGCCTTCGAAGTAATTTCCCAGGGGCACGTCCCAGACGAAAGTCTGCGCGTCGGGGGCGGGCAGTTGATAGTCACGCATGAAGCGTTGCTTGCGGGCCAATGGCAACTCCACCACCCGGCTCTTCACCTCAGCCAGCCACGCATCGCTTAGCTGGAAAGGCATCAAGTCCGGTTCGGGAAAATAGCGGTAATCATGCACGTGCTCCTTGGTGCGCATTTCCTCGGTGATGCCTGCCACATCGTTCCAACGGCGGGTAGATTGGATGAGTTGCCCGCCTTGTTCGAGCACCTTGACCTGGCGCGGAATTTCGTATTCCAACGCTTTGCGCACGCCGCTGAAACTGTTCATGTTCTTGATTTCGACCCGGGCGCCAAGCCGGTCCTGGCCACGGGGACGCACGCTCACGTTAACGTCGCAGCGCACCATGCCTTTCTCCATATCGCAATCGCTCACGCCACCATAGACCAGAATGTCCTTAAGGGCGTTAAGGTATTCGTAGGCCATTTCCGCACTGGTAATGTCCGGCTCGGTAACAATCTCCATCAGCGGCACGCCCGCGCGGTTAAAGTCCACCCCGCTTTCGCGGTCAAAGTGAAAGTTTTTGCCAACATCCTCCTCAAGGTGGGCCTGGATGATGCGCACCCTCGCAAGGCCGCCCTGAAACTCGAACTCGACGCAGCCATTTCGGGTCGAGGGGTGCTCATGCTGGGTGAGTTGGTAGTTTTTGGAAACGTCCGGGTAAAAATAGTTCTTCCGGTCGAACTTAACATAGCGGTTCACGGTGCAGTTGAGCAGGAACCCGCTCAGCGCAGTCAGGCGCAGCGCCTCTTCGTTGGCGACGGGCAAGACGCCGGGCAGGCCCAGACACACCGGGCAAACATGGGTGTTGGGCGGAGCGCCGAACTCGTTGGCGCAGCCGCACCACATCTTGGACTTTGTCTTAAGCTGCACGTGGGTTTCCAGCCCAATAACCGCTTCGTATTCCATAATGCCGGGATAGTTACCACAAAAGGCCCCGGGAAGACACGGATAATTCTTGCCCGCTAAACCAAGATTTCGGCTCTTGCGACGGCTTCGTGAAAAAACACTTGCGTCCGGCGGGGAAAGCGGTTAAGTTGCGGGGCATGAATGGCAATTTAAACCTGCTGCTTAAGAGCGCGCTGCTGCTGTGCCGCGCGGCAGTCGGGTTGTAGCCTTTCATAAAAGCTTACGAACCCCCACTGCCGCAGCCGGTGGTGGGGGTTTTTTATTTCCCCGGACCACCCGGCGGTGTTAACAAGAAAGCGATACAACTATGCTGAAAGATCCGTCCACCAAATACCGTCCGTTCCCGGCGGTCCGTTTGCCTGACCGCCAGTGGCCCAACCGTACCCTCACCCATGCGCCCATGTGGTGCAGCGTGGACCTGCGGGATGGAAACCAGGCGCTGGCGATCCCCATGAACGTCAGCCAGAAGCTTGAGCTGTTCCAGTTGCTGGTGAAGTGCGGCTTCAAGGAAATCGAAGTAGGCTTCCCGTCCGCCTCGAACACCGAGTTCACATTCAACCGCCGCCTGATCGAGGAGCAGCGCGTGCCGGAAGACGTGTGGCTCCAGGTGTTGGTGCAGGCGCGCGAGGATTTGATCGAGCGCACCGTCGAATCGCTGGTCGGCGCTAAAAAGGCCATCATCCACCTTTACAACTCAACCTCCCCGGCGCAGCGTCGGATCGTGTTCGGCATGTCCCGGGAGGAAATCCTCGGGATTGCCGTGCGCGGTGCCCAGTGGGTCCGCGAGCGCCTGTCGCAACTCAAGGGCACGGAAGTCCGGCTCCAGTATTCGCCGGAGAGCTTCAGCGCCACCGAAGTCGAGTTCGCCAAAGAAGTCGCCGAAGCAGTCATGGACGTGTGGAAACCCACTCCGCAGCACAAGATGATTCTCAACCTGCCCGACACGGTGGAGGTGACCACGCCCAACGTCTATGCGGACCAGGTCGAGTGGACCTGCCGCAACATCAAAAACCGCGATTCGCTGATTGTGAGCCTGCACACCCATAACGACCGGGCCACGGGCGTGGCCGCCACCGAACTGGGAATGCTGGCCGGCGCCGACCGCGTCGAAGGCACGCTCTTCGGCAACGGCGAGCGAACGGGCAACCTCGACATCGTGACCGTCGCCCTGAACCTTTACATGCAGGGCATTGATCCAAAGCTCGATTTTTCCGATCTCAACGCTCTCGCCGAAGTCTATGAGCGCAGCACGGGCATGCGGATTCCCCCGCGCCACCCCTACGCCGGTGAGCTGGTCTTCACCGCCTTCAGCGGCTCGCACCAGGACGCCATTAAAAAGGGCCTGGCCGAATGGGCAACCGGGCGTCAAAAATACTGGGAAGTGCCCTATCTCACCCTTGATCCCGCCGACATTGGCCGCCAGTACCGCGAGGTCATCCGCGTCAACAGCCAGTCCGGCAAAGGCGGCGTCGCCTACTTGTTGGAGAGTGAATACGGCATTGACCTCCCCAAAGAAATGCAGCGCGAGTTCGGCCCCATCGCCAACGAAGAGGTGGACCGCCTGGGCCGCGAGGTCACCGGCGCCGAGCTCAAGAGCATGTTCTGGCGCGAATACATCGAACGCACCTCGCCCTGGCAGCTTCAGGGATTCGAGACCGAAAGCCGCAACGGCGTGGTCCGGTGCCGCGCCCGCCTGCTCCGTGAGGGGGAACCGGTCGAACTCAGCGGCGAAGGCAACGGCCCGCTGGCTGCGCTGGTCCGCGGCTTCAGCGCGCTCGGCCTCCCGCGATTCGAGATCGTGAGCTACCGTGAGCACGCCCTGAGCGCCGGCGAAGAAGCCGCCGCCATCGCCTACATCCAAATCAAGCACAGCGATGGACGCACCCATTGGGGCGCCGGCGTGGACACCAACATCGAATTGGCCTCGGTCCGTGCCGTCCTCAGCGCTCTGAACCGCTCGCAGGCCAGCAAATAAACTACTGGCGCTCATGCCGCCGGAGTTCGGGCGCCTGGCTGCCGCTCCACGCGGAACCAGGCGCCCTCGGATGTCGGTCGGGGGCTTTGGTTTTGTAGATCATAAATCGGGAACAGAGCGGAAGCGTTCGCCTTGGCCGCCCACGCAGGGGACAGGAGCGCGAATCGGCGGCCAGGACAAAAGCGGAGCGGAGTGATGGCGCTCAAAAAGCTTATCGAGGGAGACCCTGCGGGGGGGGGCCAGTCCTGCCGGTTTCACGGCGTAGCTCTTTTAAGGGGAAGCGAAAGCCGGCAAGTCTGGCAACGGGGATCATGCCAGCTTTCGGGCCAGACCTTGTCCGCAGGCAGGATTATCTAGGGAACAGACAACTTAAAGTTCGGATGTTCTGCGCGAACCTTTTAAACTGATACTGATCGGAATTTGCTTTTGCGCACCTCGCACATTCAGCCGGATGGCGTCCTGGCGGAGAGGAAGTTGTTCTGTGAACTGGGCTCAAACGGGATAACCATCGTCAACCGAGACACATCTACCCCCCCCC
>Ga0116177_10002205_pt1 | contig 14381 bp, 13 predicted proteins | sample AD_STIC10_MetaG_FD_89750 | JGI IMG/M metagenome (GOLD analysis project Ga0116177, IMG submission 89750) | Active sludge microbial communities of municipal wastewater-treating anaerobic digesters from USA - AD_STIC10_MetaG | ecosystem: Engineered > Bioreactor > Anaerobic > Digestate | place: USA...
TCGCGCATTTTCTGCGCACTCGGCGTATCGCTCGAACCAAAATTGGAATGACTGATCAGGGCCGCTTTCGGCTTGATGCCGAACAGGTTCAGGCGATAAGCGGCCTGCAGCACCGATTCGGCAATCTGCTCGGCATTCGGATCGGCTTGAACATGGGTATCGACGAAAAAGAAAACGCCCTTGTCATTCAATACCGCCGACATCGCCGACAAACCTTTTACACCAGATTCAACGCCAAGTATTTCTTTCACGTATTTCAATTTGCGGACATAACGGCCGACCACGCCGCACAGCATCGCATCGGCTTCGCCCCGCCTGACCATCAAGGCAGCGATAACCGTGTCGCGTGCACGCACCACGGCTTTCGCCGCTGCCGGCGTGATGCCTTTGCGCTGCATGATTTCGTGGTAGAGCTGCCAGTAATCATTGAAGCGCGGATCGTCATCGATATTGGTGATCTGAATATCCACACCATTGCGAATACGCAAACCCAAGCGTGCAATACGGCGTTCGATCACCGACGGGCGACCGACCAGGATCGGAAATGCCAAGCCTTCGTCGACCACGGTTTGCACGGCACGCAATACGGTTTCTTCTTCGCCTTCGGCATAGGCCACGCGCTTTTTGTGCGCACGCGCCTTGTCGAAGACCGGCTTCATCAGCAAGCCGCTGCGGAATACCCACTGGCTCAATTGGTCGCGATACGCATTCATGTCAACGATGGGGCGCGTTGCCACGCCGGAGTCCATCGCCGCTTTCGCGACGGCCGGAGTCAACGACACCAGCAAACGCGGATCGAAGGGACGCGGGATGAGGCAATCGGGACCGAAGCGCGGCGTTTCACCGCTGTATGCGCTGCCAAGATCGGTCGCTTCCCTGCGTGCCAACTCGGCGATCGCGTAAACACAGGCGCGTTTCATTTCTTCATTGATCGTGGTGGCACCAACATCCAATGCGCCACGGAAAATATAGGGAAAGCACAAGGCGTTATTTACCTGGTTCGGATAATCCGAACGTCCGGTCGCGATGATCGCATCTGGACGCACGGCTTTTGCATCGTCCGGATTGATTTCCGGATGCGGATTTGCGAGCGCAAAAATAATCGGGCGATCTTTCATCGTCGCGACCATTTCCGGTTTCAATACGCCGCCGGCCGAAAGGCCGAGGAACAAATCGGCATCCTTCACGATATCGGCCAGTTTTCGCGCCGAAGTATTGCGCGCGTATCGGGCGATTTCCGGATTCAGGTTCGGGCGGCCTTCATACAAAACGCCTTCGACGTCGGACACGAAAATATTTTCCGGCTTCAGACCGAGTGACACCAGCATGTCCAGACAGGCAATACCGGCAGCGCCGGCACCGCTGGTCGCCAGTTTTACATCGGCGATATTTTTACCGACCACGAACAAGGCATTCAGAATGGCGGCGCCGACGATAATCGCGGTGCCATGCTGGTCATCGTGAAATACCGGAATCTTCATGCGTTCGCGCAACTTGCGCTCGACTTCGAAGCATTCCGGCGCCTTGATGTCTTCCAGATTGATGCCGCCGAAAGTCGGTTCCAGGCTGGCGATGATATCGACCAGTTTGTCCGGATCGTTTTCGTTGATTTCCAGATCGAATACGTCGATGCCGGCGAACTTCTGGAATAGAACCGCCTTTCCTTCCATCACCGGCTTGCCGGCCAAAGGCCCGATATTTCCCAAACCCAGCACGGCGGTTCCGTTGGTGATCACTGCCACCAGATTCCCGCGCGCAGTGAGTGCGGACACCTGACTCGGGTCGGCAACAATCGCTTCGCAGGCATGGGCAACGCCGGGTGAATAGGCGAGCGACAAATCACGCTGCGTCACCATCGCCTTGGTCGGCACCACCTTGATTTTACCGGCCGGAGTTAGGGTGTGGTACTCAAGCGCGGCTTGTTTGAAAGCGTCTTTATCGGAATCTGACATGATGGTTCGGGTACTTTTTTGGTTATAGGACAGTGTAACGAAGTTTTGTGACATGTAGGAGCGCTACAAGCCCAACACCAAATCATCGGCATCGACATTGTCGAGCTTGATCTTGTTGGCGAACAGCGAGAATGCCAGCATGCCGGCAAGGCCGTTGGCACGTTGAATCCATGGCGGCAAATACAGTGCTTCGCGGAGCACGCCTTCGTCGAACATCGGCTCCAGATCGAACACGTCCTGCAGGCTCATTTTTCCGGCGAATAATAATCGCGTCAGTCTCAAGCGCTTATGCCGCAAGCACCAGCGGAAAAACGTATGCACCGACAGCAGACCATGCAAATAAACGGTGTCCTTTGTAAATGCAGCACCGCCGGTGACCGGCACGCCGCGGAATACCCGCTGGGTGGAACTGAAACTGTCGGTATCGTTTTGGCCTGCTTCAAGAAAAAACTGAAACACTTCCAGGAAATCGGCGCCATGCAACGCTTTATCAATCGCCAGAATTCGCAGGCTTATACGCTTCATGCGTTCGATGTCGATCGCGCCGGTGATCAATTCGGCAAACGTCGCCAAACCTTCCTGCGTCGCGGTGATGCGCGGCGAATTTCTCGCCAGCGATTTGAAATACGGTTGCTCGCGGCCATTCAATGCCGTCAGCGAATGCACGAAGGCTTCGTGCTCCAGCAATTGATGGCGATCGTATTCGGTGAAGCAGGTGTTGTCGCGCAAACGGATTCGGGTCGGGCCGGCGGCGGCTTTCGCAATGAGGTTCGGATCCAGCTCGACATTCACCTTGTGATGGACGAAGAAGCGATCCAGCGCTTCCTGCAATTCGGTCTGCACGATTTCTGCCGACAAACAATAATCCGCTTCGATGCTGTTCAACTCGCTATCGAGTTCATTGGCCAATGAAATGAAATGCTGGGCCGCGACGATATTGCTCGGACCATTGCCCGGCAATGCATCGCCGGGGCGGCCAAACAATTTGATCGAATAATCGGTGACTGCCGGCGTGCCGAGCGCTTCAAGCAAATGGGTCGCGTTGATCCAGCTATTCGCGGTGCGTTGCACATAACGCCCCAAGGGATGTTCGGTATCGGCCGCCTTGGCAATGCTCTGCAATTCTTCGCGCGTTGTGGTGTGCTGTTCGGGCTGATACACCACTACCGGCAGCTTCTTGATGCCGCTGCGCCAATCGGCCAGGAATTTTTGCTGGACATCCTGGTGCCAACTCACCGATTCCAGCAAACGGATACCACGCACCGCTTTTTCCATGCGCTGGTCGAGACCGGCATGATGCTTCACTTCGATGGATAGCGCTTGATTCACCGGCGACCGTATTTATCTTTGGTTCTTTTCACGAAAGCGGCGTTTGCCGCTTTTGCATCGGCGCGGCGTGCCGCAAGCGATGTCGCGGCGGCATCGCGTTCATCGCGCAATTTCAGGTAATGCGCGTAACGTTCTGCATCAAGACTGTCATCTGCCAATGCCGCCAGTACGGCGCAACCGGGTTCATTACTGTGGCCGCAATCGCTGAACCGGCATTGCGCAGCTAGGCTGTCGATATCCTCGAACGTGCCTTCGCTTAAATCTTCATCGCCGCTGAGTTTCAATTCACGCATGCCGGGGGTATCGATCAGGCAACCGCCTTGCGGCAGTGCAATCAGTACGCGATGCGTGGTGGTGTGGCGGCCGCGCGAATCATTGCCGCGCACTTCCTGGGTTTTCATCTTGCTGGTGCCGAGCAAGGTGTTGGTCACTGTAGATTTACCCGCGCCGGAAGAGCCCACCAGCACGGCGGTTTTCCCGACGCCTAAAAACGGATGCAGTACTTTCAAACTTTCGGAATCTTTTGCGTTCACCGCGAAAATCGGAATCCCGCCCTGCACGATTTCCTGCAGGCTTTCCAGCGCCATTTCGACGTGTTCGGTCAGATCGGCCTTGGTCAGCACCAATACCGGGCCGGCGCCGCTGGCCTGCACCAGCAATAAATACCGCTCGATCCGGCGCGGATTGAAGTCACCATCCAGACCGCAAACCACCAAAACGTGATCGATATTGGCCGAGATCAATTGCGCTTTGTAATGTTCGCCGGCGGCAGCGCGTTTCAGTACCGAATGCCGCGGCAACAGGCTGAGGATGTTCTTGCACTCTTCGTCCAGCACCACCCAGTCGCCAACGATGGCTCGGGTTTCCGGATCCACCCGAGGCCGGGTCCAGGGAGCCGGCGGCTGCACTCGCAGGCTTTGATCAATCTCGGTCGCCACGACATAGGCGCTGCGGTGTTGACCCACCACCCGCGCAACCCGATTGCCGGTGGCTGCCTCTACTGCTGCATTCAAGGTTGCGCCATCGGGCCAACCCATCTGGCGCAAGGCGGAAATATGTTCGGGATTAATCTGCATTGGCCGTATTCTAGCCCCTCCTGCACCCGACCTTGACGATTACCGGAGTAATTTAGCTATATGAAAAATCTTAATGTTGTCGTCATTACCATCGCTGGACTGGGGTTCCTCGGGTTCGGGATCGTGCTTTTATGCTGGCCGGACATGGCCTTGCCAGGTTTGGGCATCCAGGCCTTGAGCGATCAGGCACAAGCCGAGATCCGTGCCATGTATGGCGGTCTGGAAATTGGTTTGGGCGTCTTGCTGCTGACCTGCTTCTCGTCGGAACGACAAATTTTCGGGCTACAACTCAGCCTGGCAAGTTATGGGGGCCTGGGGATTGCACGTTTATTGAGCATGTTGGCGATTGGTGTCGCCACGCCGTTTCTGTGGGTTGCCCTGATTTGGGAAGGCGTCATTGCACTGCTCGCTTTGCTGGCCTTGAGAAATAAGGCACGGGTTCGATAAGGACCCTGCCTGCTGCGCCCCTACGAAATACCGGCATTTTCAGGTAGTCTTCACAGACTCTTTTTGTCCCTAGAATCCCTGACAGTCCATGCATTCCCAGCCTCTTGTTACGCGCGAAACCCTGCGCGATGTCCGTTATGAAATTCGTGGTGAACTGGCCCGCCGGGCCCGCGAGCTCGAAGCGAACGGCCGCACCCTGATCAAGCTCAATATCGGCAATCCCGGTGCCTTCGGGTTTCGCGCGCCGGAACACTTGCAGCAAGCCATTGCCGCGAACTTGCCGGAGAGCGACCCCTACACCCATCAGCAAGGTCTGCCACTGGCACGCGAAGCCTTGAGCGCGTTCTACAAACAGCGCAATACGCCGAACGTGACGCCGGAACGGATTTTCATCGGCAACGGCGTAAGCGAGTTGATCGATATTTCCCTGCGCGCGATGTTGAACGTCGGCGATGAAGTCTTGTTGCCGAGCCCGGATTATCCGCTGTGGAGCGCCGCGACGATTTTGAACGACGGCATTCCACGTTATTACGATTGCACGGCGGAAAATAATTTCCTGCCTGATCCGCAACAGATCGAGGATTTGATTACGCCGCGCACGCGCGCCCTGGTCATCATCAATCCGAATAATCCAACTGGTGCCAATTATCCGAAGGCATTGCTGGAAAAATTGGTGTTGATTGCCCGCAAACATAATTTGCTGCTAATGGCGGATGAAATCTATGACGGCATCCTGTACGACGACGCCAAATTCGAAGCGCTTGCGCCGCTGGCCGGCGATCATCCCTGCCTGAGTTTCGGCGGCTTGTCGAAAGTGCATCGCGCCTGCGGCTGGCGCGTGGGCTGGATGGTATTGAGTGGCGAAGCGACCCGCATCGGCGATTACCACCATGCCCTGGACTTGCTCGGCGCCTTGCGTTTGTGCGCCAATGTTCCCGGACAATACGCGATTCCCGCGGCACTGGAAGGCATCAACACGATTGCCGAATTGACGAGCGAAAAAGGCCGTTTGTATGAATCCCGCCGCGCCGTGATCGAAGCCTGCGCGAATAGCAAACATTTAAGTCTGGTTGCTCCTCAAGGCGCGCTGTATGGCTTCGTCGGTGTGACCGGAGCGATCGCCGAACATTTCAACGACCATCAATTCGCCTATGACTTGATGGAACAGGAAAGCGTGCTGGTCGTACCCGGCTCGAGTTTCAACGTGCCTTACAAGAATTATTTCCGCATCACGCTGTTGCCGGAAGCCGACGAGCTGCGTGAAGTGTTCGTGCGCATAGAACGCTTGCTGGAACGTTATGCCGAGAAAAATGCACAACGCGAAGTTGCCTGAGTAATGCGTTATCTGGCACTCGGCGATTCCTACACGATAGGCGATGCCCTCCCGGTCGAAGACAGTTGGCCGATGCAATGGGCGCATGCCTTGCGTGCCAATGGCACGGCTGTTTCCGACCCCGGCATCATCGCGAAAACCGGCTGGACCACTGACGAGTTGTCCGAAGCCATCGATGAGGCGGAAAGCAGCGGCACGATTCGCCCACCCTACGATCTGGTCTCGCTGCTGATCGGTGTGAACAACCAGTATCGCGGACGCAGCAGCGAAAATTATCGCGAGGAATTTTCGGCCTTATTGCAACGCGCGATTGCCTATGCCGGAAATAAGACCTCGAATGTCTTTGTCGTATCGATTCCCGACTGGGGCATCACCGAATTCGGGCAAAAATCCGGCCGGGATGTTTCTCAAATTGCGTACGAACTCGATGTCTACAATCAAATCAACCGTGATGTTTCAAAACTGTCCAGTGTGCATTGGGTTGATATCAGCAAAGTTACGCGCGAAGTAGGTGCAGATCCAAAATTTTATGCCGAAGACGGTTTGCATCCATCGCGGGCGCTTTATGCCCTGTGGGTGAAAGAGTTGTTGAAAATCAAAATTTAGGCGTTTCGTCGATTTTCTGACTCCGCCATGCGGCTTATCTCGCGCTACAATCTCTCCATGAAAATTGCACTCGCTACCGCCATTGCCGCCTTCTCGCTGGACGATGATCTGGCGCCACTTGCCGATGCCTTGCGCAAGGCAGGGGCAGAGGTCGAAATTCTGGCCTGGGACGATTTTTCGGTGTCCTGGAAACGTTTTGACAAGGTGGTATTGCGCTCGACTTGGGATTACACCGAACGATTGCCGGAGTTCCTGTCCTGGTGCGAACGCGCGGCCACACAGACGGAATTGCTGAACACGGCCGACGTCGTGAAATGGAATACCGACAAACATTATCTCGCCGATCTGGCAAAGAAAAAATGTCCGGTTGTGGAAAGCGTTTTCATCGAACCCGGACAAGCCGCTGATAAATTTCCCGATTACGCCGAATTCGTCGTGAAGCCTGCGGTCGGTGCGGGCTCGCGCGATACGCAGCGCTATCTGGCAAAAGATCGCGCCGCCGCCATCGCGCATACAAAAAAATTGCTGGATCAAAAACGTTCGGTCCTGGTTCAACCATATCTCGCGGATGTCGATACTAAAGGCGAAACGGCACTGATCTTCTTCAAGGGTATTTTCTCGCACGCCATCCGCAAGGGTCCGCTATTGCAACTCGACGAAGGTCCGACTAGCCACCTGTTCGCGCCGGAAGCTATCACGGCGCGCGAACCCAGCGGCGAAGAACTGGAAGTCGCGCATAAGGTGCTGGCGGCCATGCCGTTCACCTCACTGGCTTACGCCAGGGTGGATTTACTGCCCTCCAGCCAGGGCCCGATGCTATTAGAGCTGGAGCTCACCGAGCCCAGCCTATTCTTCGAACACGCGCCCGGCAGTGCCGAGCGCTTTGCGGCCAGTCTTTTGAGCGACTGACCGGTGGCCCCGGCAAAGCCCAAGCGGTTACAATAGCAGCCTCTTCACAGCGTCCGTGCTGTCATTGCGGACACATTCTCGCTTAACGCAGGAAAGCCTCATGAAAATTTTGGTGGGTTACAAACGTGTGGTCGATTACAACGTCCGCATCCAGGTCAAACCGGACAATTCCGGCGTCGTCACCGAAGGCGTGAAACTCTCGCCGAACCCGTTCGACGACATCGCACTCGAAGAAGCCTTGCGTTTACGCGAAAAAGGCATCGCCACCGAAGTCGTGGTTTGCACGATTGGCCCGGCCGATTGCCAGGCGCATCTTCGCAACGGTCTGGCGATGGGCGCGAACCGTGCTATTCACGTTGTCACCGATCAGGCAATTCAACCTTTGACAGCTGCACGCGCGATGTTGAAGTTGGTAGAAAAAGAACAACCGGGTCTGGTCATGATGGGCAAGCAAGCTATCGATGACGACGCCAATCAAACGGGCCAGATGCTCGCGATGTTGTGGAACCGTCCGCAAGCGACCTTCGCCAGCAAAGTGGAAGTCGCCGACAACAAAGCCACCGTTACCCGCGAAGTCGATGCCGGCCTGGAAACACTCGAAGTCGATCTGCCTGCCGTCATCACGGTAGACCTGCGCTTGAATGAACCGCGCTTCATCAAACTGCCCGATATCATGAAGGCGAAATCCAAACCGATGGAAACCCTGCAGCTGGCCGACCTCGGAGTCGAATCCGGCGATTTCCTCAATACCACGCACTACGCGCCACCTGCCAAACGCAGCAAGGGCATCATGGTGAAAGACGTGGCCGAATTGGTCGCCGCATTGAAAACAAAAGGTCTGGTGTAATCATGAGCAAGGTTCTTATCGTTGCCGAACATCTGAACGGCCAACTCAATTCCGCCACGGCCCGTTGCGTGACCTGTGCGCAGGCCATGAAAGCCGAATCGATTGATATCGTCGTATTGAGCGACGCACCGGATGCCATCGCCGCACAGGCCGCGCAAATCGCCGGCGTCACTAAAGTCATTACGATTGCGAATGGCGCGAACGCGCATCCAATTGCGCATATCCAGGCACCGCAAATTGCCAGCCTTGCCGTCGCTTATTCGCATGTGTTCGGACCATCAACCACATTCGGCAAAGATCTGATGCCTTGCGTTGCCGCGCTACTCGGCACTGCACAAGTCAGCGATATCATGGCGGTCGAATCTAGCCATAGCTTCAAGCGTCCGATCTATGCCGGTAATGCCATCATCAGCGTGACTGCGCCTGCAGACAAACCCGTTGTCGCGACCGTGCGTACCGCTTCATGGCCAGCAGCTGGCAATGGCGGGAGTGCTGCGGTTGAAGCAGGCAATGTGAGCGCGACTCTTCCCGCTCATACCCGCTTCGTTGGTCTGCAACAAGGCAAGAGTGACCGCCCTGACCTGCAGAGCGCAAGCAAGGTCGTTTCCGGTGGTCGTGCACTCGGTTCCGCCGATGCGTTCTCGATCATCTACTCGCTCGCCGACAAGATGGGCGCCGCCGTCGGTGCCTCGCGCGCAGCCGTCGATGCCGGTTACGTGCCGAACGAATTGCAGGTCGGTCAAACCGGCAAGATCATTTCGCCGGAACTCTACGTTGCCATCGGCATTTCCGGTGCGATCCAGCATCTGACCGGCATCAAGGACGCCGGCACGATCGTTGCGATCAACAAGGATGGCGATGCGCCGATTTTCGAGATCGCCGATTTTGGCCTGGTCGGTGATTTGTTCCAGATTATTCCGGAACTGGAAAAAGCGCTGTAATTGATTCGACACTGATCGAAAAAATGGCCGCATTGCGGCCATTTTTTTTACTGGCAAATTCCTCTTTCATTGTCTAAGGCTTGGCTTTCGGGTAATTTCACGAAGCACCCCAAGGAAGGACATCGCATGTGCGGTTTGGCGGGAATCTGGTATCGCGACGGACAAGCGGTGAATCACGCCGACTTGAAACGCATGGCCGATACTCTGCGGCATCGCGGCCCCGATGGTGAGGGTTTCTGGCGGGAAAACAATATCGGTTTTTGCCATCGTCGCCTGAGCATTCTCGATGTCAGTGCTCGCGGCACGCAGCCTATGTCCACGCCGGATGGACAGTTGCACCTAGTGTTCAACGGTGCGATTCATAATTACATCGAATTGAAGCGCGAACTGCAGGCACTCGGCATTGTTTTTGTTTCCGATACCGATACCGAAGTGGCCTTATGGGCTTATCGTGTCTGGGGCAAGGCCTGCTTCGAACGCTTCAATGGCATGTGGGCGATCGCGATCTGGAATTCCGAAAAACAGGAACTCCTGTTGGTGCGTGATCGTTTCGGAATCAAGCCCTTGTATTACAGTATTCGTTCGGGCCGTATTGCCTTTGCATCCGAAGCGAAAGCCATCCTGGGTGTTTTCAGGGAAGAATCCACAATAAATGAAGATGAACTGCTCGGTTTTTTGCATGGCGCAACGACCGATACCTCCGACTGTAGTTTTTTCAGGAATATTTTCCAGATACTGCCCGGACACATGCTCATCATCCAGCGCGATACGACGCATACCGAAAAATACTGGCGCTTTGTTCCTGGCACCGAAATTGCCAGACCCGATATCGAAGAAGAATTTCTCGCGCTGCTCGACGATGCCGTCGGGCTGAGATTAAGAAGTGATATTCCGGTTGCCGCCATGGTGAGTGGCGGCCTTGATTCGAGCTCGGTCGCGCTGCTGGCCGCAGCTCGAATTGCCGAGCCGATGCAGACATTCTCGCTGAAGTACGACGACCCAGCCATTGACGAGAGCCATTACGCAAGCATGGTGCTGGAGAAAAACGGAAACCTGCTGCCGCATTTTTTCCAGCCACCTCGCGGCCCTCTGCTGGAAACCATCCGCAAAACCACCTGGCATCATGATGCACCTTGTCCATCGCGGGGCCGTTATGCTGCCTGGCATTTGATGCAGGAAACTGCGCGTTATTCCAATGTCATCCTGACTGGCGAAGGCGGTGACGAGATCCTGGCGGGATACGGCAGGTTTATTCTAGACGCCATGCTGGACCGGTGGCGACTCGAATCGGCATCCAGCTCGCAAATCAAGAAGGAACTGGACGACCTGACGGCAGTGACAGGCGAATCCATTTCGCATCTCGTCACGCATCGTATGAAGCAAAAATTTTTTACCTCTATATTGCCCGTTGTGGATGTACTGACACCCGATGTAAAAAGTCGTTATCGGAAAAAGAAAATGTCCGATTGCGCATCTCCGTATCGCAGCAGATTGAATAATTCACTTTGGCACGAATTTACCGTGTCGGGTCTTCCGGAAGTACTGCATCATTTCGATGCCTGCACGATGGCATTCGGAATTGAAGGCCGGGCACCACTGCTTGATCATCGCATCGTGGAATTGATGTTTAGCCTGCCCTTCAATGAAAAAATCCGCGACGGCTGGACCAAAAGCCTGCTGCGCCGTGCGATGAAAAACATACTGCCCGAACCGATACGATTGCGTCGACACAAGCTGGGTTATCCGGCACCGCTGAATGCCATGTTCCGTGTACCCGAGCACGCCGCCGAAATTAAGAGCTGCCTGCTGGATGGCGAAGGTGTCAGGCAGGGCTGGTTTGACCGTAAATCACTCGAAAGAAAAATGGTAACCCGACTGCAACCGGGGCGAGCCAATAATCCCGAAGTGCTTTGGCGTTTGCTGAGTACCGAATTCTGGTTGAGAGATTTCATTGCTGATAATGCAGACAACTGAGCAGGACATGTACAGATCAAATTATAATTTACGGATGGATATCCATGCTGATTCGGGCAGGTAAATTCTTGCTGATTGGCATTTTGGTGACCGGCATACATCTGGCAATCTCCATATTTTTGGTGCATTTTTTCCATAGCTTGCCATGGGCCAATGCCATTGCATTCATGATCGCCTTTTTCATTTCCTATCTTTTGCAAAGCAAAGTTACATTCGGTAATGCCTATAGTCTCGACAAGCTATCGAAGTACGCCCTTGCTGCCATAATTGCATTTACCGCATCGCAGGCGGTTGTATATCTATGCCTTTATTTATCGTTTTCAACAAGATTGGCAATACTTCTCTCCGCACTAACACCGCCAGGTATCTCTTTCTTCCTGAATTATTTTTTTGTATTTAGAGTGAATAAATTCTGATATTTCTGATGGCCGGTCTGCTAGTGGATTCATGGGCGAGTGTTGCGGAAGTGTTGCGGACACCCACCAAACCCATAACCCCTGACACGAAATTCAGATTTTTCCTACATTCCTGATTATTGTCATTCGCAATAATGCGTCATGGCTACCGCCCGTTCCCTCTTCGTTTCCGACCGCGCTTCCGGCAACTATCACTGCCTGTCACGCTGTGTCCGTCGTGCATGGTTGTGCGGGATAGATCCCTATTCTTCCATTGATTACAGCCATCGCAAGGCGTGGATAGAACAGCGGCTGCATGAAGTCGCCGCCTGCTTTTCCATCGGCATCTATGGTTATGCCGTCATGAGCAACCATCTGCATATAGTCGTGCATGTGGATGTCGATGCCGCACAGCGTTGGTCCGATGATGAAATCGCTCAACGTTGGTGCCAACTCTTTCCCTGTCGTGATCAAGACAACGAGCACCGTGTCCAGAAATTACTCAAGAACCCATCACGCCTGGCTTTACTGCGCCAACGCCTGTGTTCCTTGTCCTGGCTGATGCGTTGCATTAACGAACCTATTGCCCGTGCCGCCAATGGCGAAGATTCCTGTACGGGCCGATTTTGGGAAGGCCGCTTCAAATGCCAGGTACTGGCAGATGAATGTGCGATATTGGCGGCCATGGCCTATGTCGATTTGAACCCGATCCGTGCCGGCATAACGGTGCGATTGGACCACAGCCATCACACCAGCATTCAACAGAGAGTACTGAGCTGTCGCAACGATGGAGCCAAAGCCCTACAACGATTAAAACCGCTCATTGGATTGGCACCCGCGTTGTCACTGAAACAAGGCCAATACATCGAGCTGGTGCAATGGACCGGCCAGCAAGTCCGGCCCGACAAGAAAGGCGCTATTCCAAAGCATGCTCCTTCAGCACTCAGTAAAACCGGTTGCAATGCCGCGCATTGGCCTACACAGGTGAAAGCAGTGGGTTCGGGATATTGGCGAATGATTGGCACCACCGAACAACTTATGGAAAAAGCAGAAGCCATCGGACAACGCTGGCTCAAGGGCATCGGCATCACTAGGCAGTTACAGAAAGCCTGAGCTAATCGAAACCTTGCTTCCCGGTAACGGAAGAATGGAGTGTGGGCGATAGAAATAAACTGGATAAATAGAACCCGGGAAAACTCAGGTTTTGTACTTATTCGGTTCGATTAAGACACGTCCTCTCAAATTATGGGTGTCCAGGATTGTTCTTGTAGATAAAGGACGTGGAAATTGTGGGTGTCCTTGTCTTTGTTAGCAAATCCGGCCCGACAAGAAAGGTGCCATTCCAAAACATGCCCCTGCCACTCTCAATAAAACCGGTTGCAGTGCCACGCATTGGCCTACTCAGGTGAAAGCCGTGGGTTCGGGTTATTGGCGAATGATTGGCACCACCGAACAATTAATTGAAAAAGCCAAAGCCATCGGACAACGCTGGCTCAAAGGCATCGGCATCACCCGGCAGTTTCGGAAAGCGTGAGCTGACCGAACCCCTGTTTCCCGGTAACGGGAGAATGGAGTGTGGGCGATAGAAATAAACTGGATAAAAAGAACCGGGGAAAACTCAGGTTTTGGGCTTACTCGTATTGATCCAGCCAGCCAGTCTCAAATCTTGGGTGTACAGGATTGTTCGCCTACGCAAGTGAAAGCCCTGGGTTCGGGCTATTGGCGAATGATTGGCACCACCGAACAACTGATGGAGAAAGCCGAAGCCATCGGACAACGCTGGCTCAAAGGCATCGGTATTACGAGGCAGATTCAGAAAGCCTGAGCTGACCGAAACCCTGTTTCCCGGTAACGGGAGAATGAAGTGTGGGCGAAAGAAATTAACTAGATAAATTGAACCGGGGAAAACTCGGGTTTTGGGCTTACACGGATTGATCCAGCCAGTCTCAAATCTTGGGTGTCCAGGATTGTTTTTTTATCTATTTTTTATATCTCGAATGGTTATTTTGGCATAGGAGCGAAGCTCTAAGCCTCCAAATCTAACGTGATTGTTATTAATGGCTAATTCTAAAATACACTCCCCAGCCCCGCTACGTTTCTTAAAAAAAGTGTTGTCACTTTCAACGCAATCCACGCTTGTTTTTAATGAGAAGTCTTCTACGCTAGACCCAAATAATGCGATGTACTTGAAGTTCGGAGTTGATTTAAATTTTGAAAAATCAATTTCCATATCGCTAGTTTCTTTTCCGATACTCAGTTTTAAAGCACATTTTTGTCGATTACTTTTATCGCAATTTAGCGAAGCCATACTGCCGTCCGGATATCCTACCGAGACAGAAACTGCTTGCTTACCCACAGATGAGAAGGAGTATGCCGCTTGACTCAGCACAATCAAAGACACAAAAAGAGCTACGTTTCTTTTATACATGATTATTTCCTCACATGTCACTTTACATTGCTCGGTCGAGTCATTTCATCAACAGTCCACACGCAACCCTGATTATAATAGCCATACAAAAGCGCCCCGTCATTCACAAGCATTGACTGGCCGTTACTCTTATCCTGATCGGAA
>Ga0116177_10002219_pt1 | contig 14336 bp, 14 predicted proteins | sample AD_STIC10_MetaG_FD_89750 | JGI IMG/M metagenome (GOLD analysis project Ga0116177, IMG submission 89750) | Active sludge microbial communities of municipal wastewater-treating anaerobic digesters from USA - AD_STIC10_MetaG | ecosystem: Engineered > Bioreactor > Anaerobic > Digestate | place: USA...
AGTAAGGATTTAGCCGTTTCACCCTTCGACTTCGCTCAGGGTAAACCCTTCGATTTCTCGTAAGGTAAACCTCAAACTATTCCGAAGATTCGCCAAGCACATTAAATGTACTCGGCGCTTTTGGCCTTTCGCCCAAAAGCGTCACTGCTCGCACCTCTCGTGTTACCACGGCAGGCTGTTAGCCTGTACTTTGCCAGCCTCATTCACCACGGGGAATACAATATTGAGCACAATAACCCATTAGATTATTTAACCCTCCTTCGCCTCCTGCTCCGCATAAAGCTACGCAGGACAAGAAGGCTTCGAAGGGCGCTCAATTTTATAATCACCTGCGGTGAATAAAATTGGCGGGAGTCCGGACTTTCCTCTAAGCACCTTTCAGCACTCAGCGATTGTCTTGTCTTCCGTAAATAATTTATACCACGTTTTTCTTTTTTAGTAAAGCAAGTCGAAAGTATATTCTGGAACAAAGAATCAAAGTTTCAAAGAACTCAAGGGTCAAAAGAAAAATAATACAAAATACCAATGTATTGCTTTACCTGGTCGTAGTATTCATCTGCCATATTCGTAATAAAAAACAAGTGCCTAAATTTCTAAGCTTCACAACTTGCGGAGACAGAAGACAAACTCATCGAACGGATGCCACCCGCTCGTCGGCTCTGCCCAAAGGCCGCGCAACCACAAACCACCCCCGTACCGCGCCACACTGAACACACTCGGGTCACCGTCACGACCTGCAATTTGCTTCATGCCTATCCTAACCCATTCTTCCATTGGCTGGTCTGCATATTTCAACCGATAATTTGGTCCGACTTCAGGAGGACAAAGCTCTAGCCCAAGTTCTTCTATGCGTTTGTAAATTTCATCAGTAGTCGGATATTTGCCTTTCGAAAAACCAAGGTCGCCTACTTTTAATCGAATTAACTTCAAAGATTCTGTTTTTGCTGAGGTTGTGAAATCTTTGCTTTTCAACATATCCATAGCGTAATCAGAAATATTGATTTTCTTTTCTCGCATTTCCTGGATAAGTTTGTCTACGTTTTTTCCTCCGATTTCCAGTGTTTCTCTCTTGATTTTTCCGTCAGGAAAAGAAGTGTAAACGTGTTCAATGTTGTATTTCTGGATTGCTTCAAAAATATCTTTGGTGAGTGGTCCAAGGTAGCTTCTGGTATTTTCATTGATACTTTCAGTATTTCTGGCGATTTGGGATTCTTCGCAGTCAAAGACTATTAGCATATCTGTCTCCGGATTCCTCTGACTTCGGATTTCTTCAATTCTCGGGTCTCGCTGATAGCCGAATCCTTCGATTTTTGAATCTATTTCATAAAGAAAAGCCAAGTCTTCTTTGGTTAATTCTTTGTTTGTTTTGGTTTTCTTTTCGATTTCAGTAAGACGCTTCATATCTTGAGACTTCTTTTCGTAAGCGCTTCCGTCAGGAAAAGATTTGAGTTTTTCTTTAACCACGTCTCCGATATATGGATCGAGGTTTTGATCCGGAGCAATACCTCGAACTTCTCCAATTTGCCCTCCGTTCATACGAATAGCAGCTCTCGGGATTGTTGGATTTCCTTGTTTGTCTTCGGAGTAATACACATAAAAGTCTCCATTTTGAAGTTGAGCCTTGGCGGTAGATTCCCCAGCAGTACACCAACCTGTGGCGTGGCCCTGGAGAGACTCTACGAGTGGCATATGGTCAGAACCTTTATCATATTTGACCCACTTACCTTTTATATTCTCTAGGGATTCTTTGGTTTCCGGGGTTACTTTTTCGATGGCAAAAGCGTATAACTTGCCGAAGTTTTCTCCTTGGAGAAGTTGTTGGAGTTTTGTTTGATCTTCGGTTTCAAGCTTGGAAAGATCAATGTTCTCACCTTCGTATTTCTTTTCGAGGAGATCTAGGACATAGGCAAGAGCTTCACGATTCAAATCTGGGAATGGTTTGGTAGTTCCCTTGGAACGTTTGGAGAATTGTTTCTTTTCTTTATCAAATTCACCAAGACCTAAGATACTTCGAATTGCGTAATATTTGAGCCAATTGGGATAGGCGGCATCATCTGAAGCAAGATAATCAATCCAGTTATCTAAAGTGGACTCTTGGTCAGCGATAATTACTTCAGTTAGTTGAGTTCTTTGCTCTTCGGAGATTTCTACATCTCCATGACCTTGCTCACGCATTATCTTCTTTTGATTTTCAAAATACCCTTCAGGGATTTCTTCTGGTTTGATTACGAAGTTCTTATGGAGAATACCTTTTATTAATTCTAAGTTTCTTTCTTTGCGATCGAAATCCTCATGACCTTCGAGCTTTGCAGGTTCGATTATGTTTTGGAGTCTATTTATATAGGCCTCGATTCTTGCATCTGGATCATTTGGGAGTTTTTCGCCTGTTTGACGTTCTTTGTGCTCGACGGCAGATTCTACTTCCGGAGAGTTGTGGAGATCGTACTTTTTCTTGAGGAAATTGGATTCCATATAGGAGATATTATAGGGCAGAGTATCGAGGATTTCAATTTGTGAGCGCATGTGTCTTTTGCACACTTAGCACAGAAAACACCTCATATCATATATGATATGAGGTGTTTTTGGTTTGTCTCTTACTAGTTACTATTGGCTATTGGCTAATTACTATCTCCTATTATTTAATTCCACTGCCCGGGGTCATTTCGCGATCAGGAGTTAAGAGCGATATTCCATTTTCATCACTGCCTGCTAAAAGCATACCATTGGATTCTTCGCCCATAAGTTTCCTTGGCTCAAGATTCACAACAATTACTATTTCCTTGCCAACTAAATTTTCCGGTTCGTAGAATTTACCAATACCAGCGAGCACCTGACGATTTACCGGTTCACCGGCTTCGTTTTTGTCTCCGACTGAAACCTGCATCTTGATGAGCTTCTCCGATCCCTCGACTCTAACTGCCTCTAAAACTTTCGCAACTTTTAGTTCAATTTTAGAAAAATCGTCGTAGTTTATCATTTTTTATATTCCGTGTTCGAAACCTTCTAAAGCTCCGGACTTTTGGTGCTCACGAATCTTTTCTAGCGCTTTAGCCTCAATCTGACGGATACGTTCACGAGTAACACCGAATACCTTACCCACCTCTTCGAGAGTGTGCTGCATTCCGTCTTCTAAACCGAAACGCATGTTCAAAATCTTCTGTTCCCTATCACTTAAATCCACTAAAATTTCGTGAATTAGATCTTTAAGCAAAGCACGGGTTACGGCTTGGTCTGGAGTAATATTCTGTTCGTCTTTAATGAAGTCCGCCAAAACAGAATCTTCTTCGTCGCCCACCGGTTGCTCAATTGAGAGAACTTCCTGAGAAATTTTTTGGATGTGTTCAACTTTTTCTACGTCTATTCCCATTTCCGCGGCGATTTCTTCGGCTAATGGATCGCGTCCAAGTTCCTGAATTAGCTGCCTTCTGGTCTGGGCATATTTGGAAATGGTTTCCACCATGTGGACCGGAATGCGGATTGTTCGAGACTGGTCTGCAAGAGCGCGGGTAACAGCCTGACGAATCCACCAGGTTGCATAGGTTGAAAATTTAAAACCTTTGCGATAGTCGAATTTTTCAACAGCTTTAGACAATCCAATGTTACCTTCTTGAATTAAATCAAGAATGCTCAAGTTTGGAGTTCGGTTAACGTATCGCTTAGCAATAGAAACAACCAAACGAAGGTTAGCTTTGATTAAGCGCTGTCTTGCCTCTTCGTCGCCGGCTTCGGCACGCTTGGCTATTTCCCTTTCTTCGTCCTTGGTTAAAAGCGGGGTTTTACCAATTTCCTTAAGATACAATTGAACTGCGTCCGGAAGATCGGAGGTGTCCAAGCCAATATCAACTTTTCCATTGGCATCGGTAGTAACGTCAATAAGTCCGGTGGTCTCAACAATTTTTATGTTCGCCTTTTCCAATCTCTCGTAGACTTCTTCTAAAAATTCAACGCTTTGTTCGATATTAGGAAATGCATACAAAATTTCATTGTCAGTAACGAAACCTCTAGGCCTGCCCTTATTGATTAGATCGGTAAGCGCTTTTTCGTTTAGATTAAATTGCTGCTCTTTTTTAGTCTCTTTTCCATGAGAAACAGCCGGTTCGGCCTTGGGCTTTACCTTTGGTTTTGTTTTTACTGCCTTAACATTTTTTGTAGCTTTTTTATGGCTTACTTTTTTGGCCTTTTTAGAGGCTGTTTTTTTAGAGGCTTTTTTTATGAGTTTTTTTGGCTTTTTAGCCGGTTTCTTTTTGTTAGGCATTGGTGGCTTTATTTTACAAGACTTTGCTTTTTTGTACACCCCCACACCTAATTTGCTGGATAAACCCGTTTTTGGCAAAGCAACAGCGGATTGAGTGTGGGCGAATCCGCTTACTGCTTGTTAATTCTGGCCCAGCGATACTTACCATACTGGTCTTTCCGAACATTAACCTCAAAACCTTTATTTTTAAAAATCTTTTTTATCTTGGCGTACTGTCCTGAATCAAACTCCAAATATATTACTCCACCAGAAAGCAGATGTCTGCCGACTTTCCCCGCAAAGGCTCTGATTGTCGACAAACCATCCCTTCCGGAAAATAAATATTTACCAGATTCATAGCCTACTACTGATTTTGGCAGAGTTTTCTTTCGTCCCGTAGGGATGTATGGAGGGTTAGCAAAAATGACATTAAATTTGCCGTTAATATTTTTAAATACATTGGATTTGATTACTTTGGTTTTATTTTTTAATTTATTTAGCTTAACGTTCTTTTTAATCTGCTTGATGCAGTTTTCCTCTGAATCGGCAAAATGAATTTCGGCTTTTTTGAGCCGTTTCCCAACCGCAATGCCGATACACCCAGACCCCGAGAAAATATCTAAGATTTTCATCTTCTCTCCAGCTGGAATTTCGGTAACCGCTTTTTCAACCCAATATTCCGTTTCCACTCTCGGAATCAATGGGCGATAAGAAAGATCTATTTTTGTGTTCAAAAATTCAGAATCACCAAGCACATAGTCTACTGGCTCGCCGGCTGCCAATCGGCTAACGTCTTTTAGATATTCTCTAGTTGAGGTTCTTTTATGCTTGAGACTTAGCAGTTCTAGCTCGCGTTTGGTAATTTTCATTTTATATTTTTGACCGCCTCATAAACTGCGATTATTGCGGCGGTCTCCGCCCTGTAAATAAGTTTTCCGAAGTTTGCGATTTCAAAATGAGCCACTCTAGCCATGGAAATTTCTTTTTCACTCCAGCCACCTTCGGGACCGACGAAGACTCCGATGCACCGATTGGTTTTTTGATGATGCTCCTTGTTTCCGGTCGGGTCATAAAAAATATTTACATCGTTACCCTTAGCAAACTTGATTGCGTTTTTAAAATCCATCGGCTCCAAGATCTCCGGCACCGAACCGCGCCCGGACTGCTCACTAGCCTCTTTCATTATTTTTTTCAACCGATCTAGCTTTATTCCGGTTTTAATTGTGCGCTCGGTAATTATCGGGACTATTCGGGAAACGCCGACCTCAACTGCTTTTTGCGCGGCGAGTTCAAAATTTTCATTCTTCAAAACCGCCAGATATAACTCGACTGCAACTTCTGGGTCATTCTTATTCTCCAAATTTTCCAGAACCTTAACTCCAAGATAGTCGCCATCAAAACCGACTATCTCACAGACTGCCTCTTTGCCTGCATCACCAACCAAAACAATCTTTTCACCGACTCGAAGCTTTAAAACGTCTTTAATTTGATGAACGAGCTCTTCGTCGCCAACCCAAAACTTATCATCTGCAATAGGAAATTTTCCTATAAATCTGTGCATTGATTATTTTTTGATTGCTTCTAAATACATAAACAGAGGAATCTCTTTGCGAGCAGTGTTTTCCGCCTTCGCCCTCGGCCCTTCTTGGCTTTTTCGATTCGAAGTCCATTCCTCTAAACGATCCACATAGAAATTTTGATTTCCAAGGGTTTTGAAAAAATATTGAAGCGGACAATGGAAAGAATAGGTATGAACGCTCGGTGCCGACCCGGGATGCATCTGAATTTTTTCTTTAGACTCGGAAAGATAGGCGTCTATTCTTCGGTACTGTATTCCCGCCTGCCCTGAGCCTGTCGAAGTGCCTGCCCCGAGCGAAGTCGAGGGGTCCCAACCCCATTCGGATTTTTTTGGAATGCGGAAGGCTGGATGATTCAAAACCAAATGAAGACGCCCCCCTGGCTTTAAGACTCGTGCGCACTCTTTAAAAACTAAATGGGGGTTAGCCATGTTTTGAATTGCGAGGTTTATTACTATTTGGCTAATCGATTTATCGCTAAGAAAATCTAGCTTTTCCGCAGAAGATACAAAGAAATTTGCGTTCGGAACATTCTTTCTGGCAATCTCTACCAAACCGCGCGCCAAATCAACTCCGACAACCTTTGCCGTCTTAGAAAATTCTTTGGAAAAGTATCCGCTCCCACAAGCGAGGTCAAGAATTTTCTCGCCCTTCTGCAGGTCCATCAATCTTAATAGATTGGGAAGGATAATTTTAGACTGATAGGTGTCATCGTCTTTTAAAAGATCCGCATACCAGCCGGAAACTTTATCCCAAGACGTATCGTTACCGCTGTTTTGACTCTTATTCATTTTCTAAAACTGATTTTTTAATTTCCTTGAATTCGTTCTCGGCGTATTTTAATTTTTCCTTTAAAACCTTGATTAATTCAGCCCCTTCTTTAAGTTTTTCAAGGGCAGCGTCTAAATCAACATCTTCTCTGGCCTCAAACCATTCGGTTATGTTCTCCAGACTCTTTAATAGATCTTTTGTTTTATTTTCTCCGGTTGTTTTTTTAGGCATCTTCTTTTTTGTTTATTTTAGACCATATTGCTCCTTTTGCGAACTGCGTTCGAATCTCTTCTCCAATTTTTAGCTTATCTGTAGATTTTACTGTCTTACCGTTACCGTTCAAGGTAATGCTATAGCCAAGCTTCAATACGCTTTTTGGATCGTGGGCGGCAAGCAAGCTTTCGGCGGTTTTGAGCCTAACTTTAATCCCCTCCAGAATGCTTTCGAAGGCGGTTGATATGTTTTCTCCTAAATTGGAGAAGTCCGGCAAAAAATTAAGTTCGAAGCGATGGATTAATTCGTCGGTCATTTGTGGCAGAGCAAGCAGAAGCGAATCCCAAGAAGAGTTTACGCGAACGGCCGCGGCGGTTGGCGTAGAAACGGCAACATCTGCCACTAAATTTGCGATTGGCACATCCCGGTCATGCCCAACTGCCGCAATTGTCGGTATTTTAGATGCAAAAATTGCTCTAGCCACTTTTTCATTATTAAAAGCTTGCAGGTCTTCCAAACTTCCGCCGCCACGCATAACCACTAAAACATCGTAATCTTCGTGGTGGGCATTAAAATATTTGATCCCCGCAAGTATTTCAGAAACCGCTTTTGCGCCCTCGACGCGAGAATCTGCAAGAGTTAGGTTGAGACCAAGCGGTTTCACATTTTTCCTAAAATCGTCGATTACTGCACCCGAGTTGGAAGTAATTATCGCAACTTTATTAATAAACTCCGGCAACTCCCTCTTTCTTTCAAATAAACCTTCTGCTTCTAGTTTCTTTTTTAGCTCTTCATAGGCTTTCTTTAGCTCGCCCTCCCCAGCAAGAGCAATATTATTTACCTTCATCGTAAGGTCGCCTCTTCGTTTGTAAATTTCAGCGTAACCATTAATTACAACTTTAGACCCATCCTCAAACTCTACTCCAAGTGAGCGATATAAATATGGACTCAAATAACATCTAAGCAAGCTCTCTTCGGAATCTTTGACCGAAAAAAATACTCCGGCCGGATGCAGCTTAAAACCGGTAACTTCTCCAGCGATGGCAAACTCGTCCTCGCTGATTTGCGCATTAATTAAATTCAAAAACTCACTTACGCTTAACGGCTCCTTTTCCATTTTTTATCTTCTTTTTCTTTTCGACTTCTTTGGCTTTCTTTTTGGCGTCGGATTTATTGATTCGCTTCATCAACTCTTTAACTTCGTCCCGAAGAATTGCTGCTAATTCAAAATCTAGTTCTTTCGCCGCTTCTTTCATTTCTTTTTCCTTGGTCGCGATCAAGGACAATAAGGCGGTCTTCGACTTAGGCAGTGGCTTGGCTTCCAAGTCCAGGATTTCATCAATCGGCAGAATGTCGTGAATTGCTCGAACAACAGTTTTAGGGGTAATGTTGTGGATTTTATTATATTCAAGTTGGATTCCACGGCGACGTTCAGTTTCGTCAATCGCCCTCTTCAGTGAACCAGTGACGTTGTCGGCATACATAATAACCTCGCCCAAAACGTTACGTGCGGCGCGACCGATTGTTTGAATTAGCGAAGTTTCGCTTCTTAAAAATCCTTCTTTGTCCGCATCGAGAATTGCAACTAAAGTCACTTCCGGCAAATCAAGTCCTTCGCGCAGCAAGTTTACGCCAACCAAAACGTCTATCTTCCCTTTTCTTAAATCGGTAAGAATTTTGATTCGATCCATCGTTTTGACATCGCTATGGAGATAATTAACTTTAATTTTTTTATCACCTAAATATTCGCTTAAATCTTCAGCCATCTTCTTGGTAAGGGTGGTAACGAGAACTCTTTCTTTTTTCGCCACTCGTTCCTCAATGCGCGGAATTAAATCTTGCACTTGTCCGCGAGCCGGCAAAATAGTTATTTTAGGATCAACTAGGCCGGTCGGTCTAATTATTTGTTCAACAATTTGTCCGTCTTTCTTCGCTAATTCTTTTTCCAGTGGTCCTGGAGTTGCTGAGGTATAGATTAGGTTGTTAGCTCTCGCACTAAATTCATCCGCCTTAAGAGGTCGGTTGTCAGCAGCTGAGGGCAGCCTGAAACCATATTCAATTAAAGTTCTTTTCCTGGAGGCATCACCCTCGTACATTCCCTGAATTTGCGGCAAGGAAACGTGAGACTCATCAATTACCGTTAAAAATCCGGCTTGCCCTGAGCTTGTCGAACGGGGAAAATAGTCCAAAAGCGTTGCTGGGGGCGCGCCAGCAGGACGCCCGGACAAATGCCTGGAATAATTTTCTATGCCGTGACAATAACCAACTTCGCGAATCATTGCCAAATCAAATTTGGTTCTGCGCTCCAGCCTCTCGGCCTCAAGCAACTTTCCTTCTTTCTCAAATTTTGCAAGCTGCTCTTTAAGTTCCTTTTGAATTGCCAAAATCGCCCTAGCTCTTTCACTTGGCGGAGTAATAAAGTGTTTAGCCGGAGCGATATAGACTTTTTCCAATTCCGGAGTTACTCCGGGACGAAATCCTTCCGCCGGATTATAAACATAAATTTTATCGATTACTCCATCTTTAACTTCCAGGTTGTAAATGACGTCGCTGTCAGCAGGCATTATTTCCCAATTTTCTCCACGAAGTCTAAAAGTTGCACGGGCTAGGTCACTAGTGGTTCGATTAAATTGCAGAGTGACAAGTTTTTTTACTAGGTCCTTGCGTTCCAGAACATCTCCAACCTTAAATTGCATTATATTTTTTGCGTACTCTTCCGGAGCACCAAGGCCGTAAATACACGAAACCGAAGCAACAATTATTACGTCTTGTCTGGTCAAAAGCGAAACAGTGGCTGCATGGCGCAACTTATCAATCTCCTCGTTAATCATCGCCTCCTTTTCAATATAGGTGTCACTCATCGGCATATATGCCTCGGGCTGATAGTAGTCGTAATAGGAAACAAAATAGTGCACGGCGTTTTCCGGAAAAAGCTCCCTAAATTCATTACAAAGCTGGGCCGCCAAGGTCTTATTGTGCGCGATTATCAATGTCGGTCGATTAACTTTCTCAATGACATTCGCGATTGTGAAAGTCTTTCCGGAACCAGTTACACCCAAAAGAACCTGATGGTTCAGGTTTTGTTTTAAGCCATTAACCAAAGCCTCAATCGCTTTCGGCTGGTCTCCGGCAGGACTGTTTTTTGAAACTAATTTGAAACGTTCTGCCATATTATTCCGGTAGCTTATCTTTCGGAATATGTATAAAGGTTGTTAAGAGTAAAAGCAAGACAAAGATAGTCAAGCTCATGATCGGCATCGTAATATAACCAAATTCGATGAAATAACGCTGTGAGCAAGAAATTCCTCCGAGGAAATTACAGATTGCGCTAGATACTCCCCCGCCATATTGCAAGTAAGAGTGATACCCCGCGAACATAATTCCAAGAACAGAAAGAATTGCGCTTAATCTTATTGCCTTGCGACTTTCATAATAAAGTGCGAATCCGATAATTATTATCTGCGGGAAAAGCAAAATTCGCTGAATCCAACACAAGCTACATGGCGGCAAATTTACAATTTGTGAATAAAATAACGAACCAACCGTAGCCACAATAGTTGAAATAAGCCCAAGAAGCAAAGCGTTGCGTTTTAGGTGGTCATAGGCAGCGTGTAATTTTCTGCCTTTCTTTGCAGCTCGCCTATCCAAAAAAATAATCACAATTAAAACTGCCAATCCGAAATTCATGATTAGAGTTCCCAGTGACAAGATATATGTAATTGTATCGGCAAATGGAGACATTATATTACTCTATGGTTGGCAAGCTGCATCCAGTTTTCTCGGCTATTAAACTAAGCGGAAGCTGGCCAAACTCTCGACTGCCATCTTTAAATTCCCAAGTCGGATAGCTTTCGATATTTGCCTCGGCACAAACCGGAAGCTGCCCCCGACCGTCTGGGGTTGAACATTCAATATAAGGAACGTATTGAATAGATCTTCCAAAATCGGCTTTTTGATTTTGGCAATGAGGACACCAAAAAGTGCCGTAGAATTTCGCCCCGCTATCCTTAATGCATTTTGCAAAATCATCTAACCTGTCCGGCTGCTTCGGCAAGACTATCGCTGCCCAAACTACCCCGGCTAACCCGAGCAAGACAACAATTCCTATAATTAAATTGGTATATTTTTTCATACCTTAATAGCTTAGCATAAAAAGCTAACACCTAAAATACTCCAAATGTACTAAATTATTAATTCAGCTTTTTTAATTCTTCCATAAGCTCCTGCACCTTACTTTCATTCCCAAGCTTTTCCTGCTCCATTATTTCTCTGGACAATTCTGCTCTTCTGGATTTAGTAAAATATTCTTTTAGTCTTAAAGTTGCGAGCTCAAATTCTTCTGGCGAAAGTTCTCTGGCAGATAAAATTATTGCGTTTAGGACCTCGTCAACATTTTTATCGTCCGAGGATGTTTTCCCGGACTTCAAAATATCCAATAATTTTTTGTAAGATTCGTCAAAATATTTCTTGATATCTTCAAGTAAGTCATAGCTAGACTTGGCATACGCATGTCCGATTAGCGCATAAATTATGCGATCGATCTGAGATATTTTTTGTTCTATTTTCTCTTCGGTTTTTATGGGCCCAGCTGTTCTTTCGATCGAAATTTCTGGTTTAATTTTTTCGGCCTCTTCTCTAATTATTGATTCTGAAAGCAAGGTGTAGACACTAAGCTCTTTCAACCAATAGTCTCTTTCTATTGGGCTAGAAATCGAGTTTATTCGTCCAAGCAATTCGCGCATTGCTTTCATTTCCTTGAGGCTAGAAACGTCTATACGCCCGTTTGGTAGATGTCTTTTGAATAACACCTTGAAAGCCGGTTCTGCCCCTTCTACGGCCGTTTTAAGGCTAACAGGGTCTTTCTGGGCGAGCTCTGCCGGATCTTTAACCCCGCTAAGACTGACTATTTTTGTTACCAATCCGGTACTTTCAGCCATAGATATTGCCCTCTCTCCCGCAGCCCATCCGGCATCATCATTGTCAAAGCTTAAAAGTAGCTCTTCAGCTACCCTTCGAATAGTCAGGAGATGATCAATGGTTAGAGCAGTGCCAGAAGTAGCAAGCGCATTTCTAACTCCGGCCTGGTAGCTCATCAAAAAATCCATCTGTCCTTCCACCATGAACGCCCTACCGGTTTCACGAATTATATTTTTAGTTTTCCAAAACCCATAGAGCAGTTTCGATTTATTAAAAATCGCGGTTTCTGGACTATTCACATACTTACCCATCTCTCCATTGTCAAAAACTGGCAAAATTCTTCCGGTGAAGCCAACCACCTTACCTAGATGATTGTGAATCGGGAACATTATTCTCCCTCTAAACCTATCTAAGTTCATCCCTCGGTCAGTTTTAATTGCCAACCCAGCGCGAATTATGTCATTCACGTCATACCCTTTTTTTATAAGATGCATCACCAAGCCATCTGGCTCATTAGGGGCCCAGCCAATTTCGAATTCATCGATTGTTTGTTTCGCGAGTCCTCTTTCCGATAAATATTTTTTGGTTAGCTCCGCTCCGGGAAGTTGAGCAATAAAATAATTTTTTGCTTCTTCTTGTAATTCATAAAGTAGTCCGAATGCTTTATATTCTTGCGGCTGAATTCTTTTTAGTTCCACGCCTGCCTTTTCGGCCAAAACTTTTAATGCCTCGCCGAATTCCATGTTCTCGTATTTCATAATGAACGAAAACACATCTCCGCCAACGCCACAACCAAAACAACGCCAGCTTTGTCTATCTGGCGAGACCATAAACGATGGTGTTTTTTCATTATGAAACGGACAACGAGCTTTAAAATTTTTACCGGCGGGAGTTAGCTCTAAATAGCTCTTAAGAAAAGTAACTACGTCCAACTTATCCTTGATTGTCTGAATTGGAGAATCCATATCCTCACCATTTTAGGTCAAATTGGATGTTCTCGCAAAATTTGCTATAATTTCGTTAATGGAACCGATACTCAGAGTTGAAAACCTCACCGTTAAATTTGGCGAGGATAGAATTATTGATAATCTCAATTTCCAATTGGAAAAAGGCGAAAGCTTAGCGATAATTGGCCCGAATGGATCCGGAAAAACAGTACTCCTTAGAGCCTTACTGGGGGTGTTACCATACGAGGGGAAAATAACCTGGAGTTCCGAAGCCAAAACCGCTTACGTGCCCCAGAAGATCGACATGGACCGAAAAATTCCGTTAAACGTAATGAATCTTTTGGAATCTAAGGCAAAAATTATCGGAATTAAAAAAGCGGAAATTAAAAATCTAGTAAAGCAGTTAAATATTCCTAGTAGGCTTTTGACAACTTCTGTTGGGCACTTGTCTAGCGGACAACTGCAGCGCGCACTGGTCGCCTTCGCGCTCTTAGGGAATCCTAATGTAATTTTATTTGATGAACCGACCGCGAGCATGGATACTGCGCGAGAGGAGCAAACCTATGAGCTGATTCATAGACTACAGGAGCAATTTAACATAACTCCGATAGTAGTCTCCCACGACCTTAGCTTTGTTTACAGATACTCGACCACCGTTCTCTGTCTAAACCACAAAGAAGTTTGCTACGGTGCTCCAGGGCAAGTTTTAACAAAAGAGGTCCTTGAGGAATTATATAAGACATCGAAAGCTTTTCATCATCATACCTATGCAAAATAACTAAATATGGAAACACTACAATTACACTCGTTAATTCTTGCCGCTTCGGTTGCCGCCCTTGCCGGATTGGTCGGAAGTTTTTCTTTGATGAAGCGCATGAGTCTTGCCGGAGACGTGATTTCTCATTTTGCCCTGCCGGGAATTGGGGTGGCGCTACTTTTAAAAGCCAATCCTCTACTAGGCGCGGCGTTTTCACTTGCTCTGGGAGTTTTGGTAATTTGGCAAATTGAAAAGCGAAGCGCCCTGGCTACGGACGCCGTTATTGGAGTTGCTTTTACCGCCAGCGTTGCGCTCGGTGTTCTTCTTACGCCTTCCGAAGAACTTCTTGAAACTTTGTTTGGAAGTTTTCCGACTCAATATGGCGGATTTTTCTGGGCAGCAATTACGCTGACCGCACTAACCGCAATACTAATACTTTTGTTGAGACACCGACTGGTTATTTCTATTTTTTCACCCGAGCTTGCCAAGTCCACCGGCGTCAACGTATCGCTAATAAATTTAATTTATTTTTTGATTTTTGGAGCCACAATTCTCTTGGGCTTGCAATTCTTAGGAACAATACTTGTCGGCGCATTGCTTATTGCCCCCGCCGCCGCCAGTCGACAGCTAACCTCTAATTTAACGTATTCGCTGATGTTTTCTGTATTTTTTGGCATTCTTTCGGTTTTGGTTGGCTATTTAGTATCCGACACTTACGGTCTTTCGTTTGGACCAACGGTTGTTGCAGTGTCAGCAGTAATCTTCCTACTTACCTTATTCAAAAAACAAAACTAAAGAACTTGGTGTAGTGGCCAGGTTATAAACTCTAGCACCTTGCGCAAAATACTCCTTTTTTTCCACTCTGCTCTAGTGAGAGATTTGCTATTTTTAAGATCTATCAAAAATTGAGATTTGAGCTC
>Ga0116177_10002221_pt1 | contig 14331 bp, 9 predicted proteins | sample AD_STIC10_MetaG_FD_89750 | JGI IMG/M metagenome (GOLD analysis project Ga0116177, IMG submission 89750) | Active sludge microbial communities of municipal wastewater-treating anaerobic digesters from USA - AD_STIC10_MetaG | ecosystem: Engineered > Bioreactor > Anaerobic > Digestate | place: USA...
CGTCAGCATGCTGGTGGGGCCGCTGTACTTGAAACCGTTCAAGGATGTAAAGGGAACCATCCAGATGAACGGTTTCAAGTACAGCGGCCCCACCAGCATGCTGACGTTCAACATGACCGGGAATATTTGTATTGACTACAGGTCATTCAATGATATTCCCCAGGGAGGCGATATCAATATCATAATTGAAAACGCCATGTTGAAACTAACGGATATTCCTCTTCCGGAAAGCATGGGCGGCATGCCCCTTTCACTGCCGATGGTCAGGATCAGCTCGATAAAAGTTGAAGCTGACATTGCCAGGAACAGGGTGAACATTAAAAATATCCGCATCTTCGGGAAAGACCTGAATGGGACCATCACCGGTGCTATCAATCTGTCCAAGAACTTCATGACCTCTGGCCTGGACCTTCGGATCAGGATCAACGCCAATTCGCCGGCACTGGAAAACTACAAGGATTTCCTGGCCAAGTTTATCAATGACAGCAACCAGGTCGTGTTCCAGGTACGGGGTTCGCTCATGATGCCCCGCATCGAAATCCCCAGAGGCGATGCGGAAGATAAAGAGACGCCGAAATCCGAGCACCCCATGGATAGGATATTACCGGTCCAGTAAGGACGGCACCTGCGATGAAAATCACTCTGGCCAGACATTCAGGCTTTTGCATGGGTGTCAGAAACGCGATCCTGCGCATCGTCCATGAAATCAACAAAACCGAAGGGGAACTGTTTGTTTATGGCCCCCTGATCCATAATCCCCAGACCATAGATGTGCTCCACACCCGGGGACAGGTAATCATAAAAAAGGAATCCGGCCGCGGTTGCCATACCATCATTACAGGCGACCGGGACCATGCGGAAGTGACCGGCCTGATGAGCTATGCCTCCCACGGTGTGAGCGTCATTTCCGATCTGGGTGAGATATCTTCTATCCCGCCGTCGGCTTCATATGTTCTCGTCTCCCAGACCACCTTCGACAGGTCACTGTTCAACAGAACCGTCGACCGCATACTGGCGCGGTACCCCAATGTGCAGGTTCACGATACGATATGCGACTCGACGCGCTACCGCCAGGAGGATGTCATCAAGGGTATTCTGCAGGGTAATGACACCCTGGTGGTGGTCGGCGGCAAGAACTCCGCCAACACCAAGCGACTGGCCCAGATTGGCAGGGACAACATGGTAAAAACCCTTCATGTTGAAACCGAGGAAGAGCTCAATGAATCGGATTTCGCTGATTCTAAAAGCGTCCTGGTTACCGCCGGGACTTCAACCCCGGGCTGGATCATCAACAACATCCTTGAAAAGCTCTATGACATCAATTTCCGGAAAGGGAATATAGTCGTAAAGGCCGTCATATCCCTGCTGCAATTCATTGTCAGGACCAATCTCTTCTCGTCCCTTGCCGCGTATTATATAACACTTATGGCCATGAACTACGCGGGAATCGCGGAGGACCGTGCATTCCCCACCCTCTCGTTTCTCTATATTTTTTCGATGTATACCATCAATAATTATTTCGACAAGAACCTGCTGAAGCTCAGCAACCCGTATAAATATGATATTTATAAAAAATACGGCCTTCCGCTTCTTCTTGTCTCGATTGCATCAATGGCCGTATCAATACATATCGCGACCCGGTTCAGTCTCCTTTCAATTGCAGTCATTATCGGCTCGTATGCCCTCGGATTCATCTATTCAACCGGGCCGATCAAGGTGTTCGTCAAGCATTACCTGCCGAAGATGCTGAGAAAAATATATAACTCGAAGATAGTTGTGTGCTTCGGCTGGACCATCATAACAGTCCTTGTGCCGATGATTGAAATGTCCGCGTCCGGGCCGGCGGTTATATCCTTTTCCGCCTACGTTTTAGCCCTTATATTTCTCAGGACCGCCCTGCTGGACATGATAGCATTCCAGGGGGACCTCATTCTCGGCCGCGAAACCCTCCCGGTCCTGGTCGGGACCCGTGCCATTGCCTTTCTGTCCCTGGTCATATCCCTGGTTGCCATGGCATGCTTCGGATCAATCACGGTTATGATGGGCCGATGGCTCTACCTCACCCTCCTTGCCGCAATAGTCTATTATGAAATCCTCATGTATGTGATACAGAGATTAAATTATCTCATCTCACTCAAATACGAATTGCTTGTTGATGTGAACCTGTTTTTCATCATCTCATTCTTTTTTCTCATCCGCTTTTTATTGTAAAAGCTCCATGCCAGATTCATGCTGATTGACCTCCATTAAATGTATTGACAAAATTATTTTCATTATCAACATAAATAAAATGAAAAACATCAGGATAACATCGTCAACCGGTCTTTACTGCATTTTCGGCAATCCGGTGCGCCATTCCATCTCCCCCGTGATGCAGAATGCCGCCTTTACCGAGACCGGCATTGACGCGGTTTATCTCGCTTTCGAAACCTCATCCATCGGAGAAGCCGTAACCGCCATGAAAAGCATCGGCATCATGGGCGCCAGCGTAACCATCCCCTTCAAGATTGATGTAATGAAGCACCTTGACGTGATAGATCCCCTTGCAGCCAGTATCGGTTCGGTCAATACCATCGTCAATGACAAGGGCACGCTATCAGGTTTTAACACTGACGGATATGGTGCTGTCCTTGCCATTGAACAAAGCGGCATAACCCTCAAGGGAAAGACCTCTCTGGTCATCGGCAACGGCGGATCGGCAAGGGCTATCGCCCTTACCCTTGTTGAACGAGGCGCCTGCGTCATTATTGCAGGGAGGAACGACATCCGCGTCAACGCTCTCGTTCAGGACCTGAAGACTGTTGCGCCGGATACCGAAGGGGTAATTCTCAAGGATCTCTCGCCCTCTTATATGGAAAAAATCGATGTAATAATCAACACGACACCCATAGGGATGACGCCCGATATCGGATCAACGCCCCTTGACGCCTCTTTGATCGCCCCGCATCATATCGTCTTTGATATCGTTTACGCTCCCCATGAAACAAGGTTTCTTGCCGACGCGCGGAAGATAGGCTGCGGGATCGTTTATGGCATAGAAATGCTGATACTCCAGGGCGCCCGGCAGTTTGAGATCTGGACCGGCAGGGAAGCGCCTGTCGGCACCATGCGACGCGCCGCATATCATCATCTGCATATTAAGACATGATACCAGAAAAACTTGACAGGTTCCTGAACAACGAAACCCGATTTGACGACCGCCATTACGGGCTCAGGAATATTTCCGCCCTGCTGGGGTATTTCGGTGACCCGCACCTCAGAATTCCATCATTCCATATCGCTGGGACCAACGGAAAAGGCTCCGTTGCCCATATGCTCAACGCAATAATGATCGGAGCCGGGTATAACACAGGGCTCTACACTTCACCGCATCTTCTCGAGATACATGAGCGCATCCGGCTTCAGAACGCAGCGATTGACGACAGGCAGTTCGAGGTGTATATTGACGAAATAGCCAGGTTTGTCGACGCCGACGGGTCCATCCGACCGACGTACTTCGACGTGCTGACCGTATGCGCATTCCGCTATTTCTTCGACAGTCATGCCGATTGCGCCGTCATAGAGACCGGGCTGGGGGGCCGACTTGATTCAACAAACGTGATCATCCCCCGCTGTTCAATCATCACCGATATTTCCTTTGATCATGTCGGCATTCTCGGGAATACACTGTCGGCTATTTCCCGCGAAAAGGCCGGCATTATCAAGGACGGCGTCCCCCTGGTCACCTCCAACACCGATCCGGAAATACTGGAGCCTATCATAACCATTGCCGATCATCATGGTGCCCCGTTATATATATTCTCCAGGGATTTTCACGCCCATAACATTTCCGAAACCGACGCTGGTTTCAAATTCGATTATTCGCTACACGCAGAACCTCCCGCATCGATAAATACTTTAGAATTTCACCACCCGCTGGAAAAGCAGGTAGCCAACGCATCCTGCGCCGCAACGGCTGCTGTAATTACCCGCAGCGATTTTCCCTTGGTTACCGATGCGGCCGTAAGGAACGGCATCTACTCTTTTGAGGCTCCGGGCAGATTCCAGACTCTCTGCAGAAATCCATTAATAATCTTCGACCCTGCCCACAACGAATCCGCCCTCAGTGAGATGGTCCGCCTGGTCATTCGGAGATTTTCCGGCCGTGACGCGACCTTTGTCTTGTCCCTGATGAAAGACAAGGAAATAACATCTATCATGACAATGCTTTCCTCGCTGGGGATGAAAGCCGTATATTACATTCTGGATGATCCGCGATGCTACCGCCCGGAACCCGGTGCGCATCCGGAAGTACTCATTAAAATAGTTGATGGCGACGATTCACGTCTGGCCGCGGAGCTTGACGGATATGCTTCCGATACATCACTATTTTTCTTTACCGGTTCATTCCGCCTTTACCGAACAGCGCTTAATTATGCTGAACATGCCGGTGCAAAATGTACTTGAAATTCATCAAACCTTTATATAGTATAACAAAAAATTCGCGCCAGTTATTGCTATGGCCCTGACATCAGATACCGAAATACTGCTCAGCCAGATTAAAAACACCATCTCTCTGTGGTCAGAGAGCGCATTGTCCCTTGAAAAGGCAAAACAGTCTTATGCGAAACTCCATGACCAGTATCTCAAGCTTGAACGCAAATACATCGCGGAGAATCCCCGGGGCTTTATAAAGGGGCTCCTGCACAACCATAATATCTCCAATAATGCCGCCCTGACTGCCCTCTATGCCGTGTCCGAAAAAAAAGTCGATCCACTGGCCTTCGCCGGCGATGCGATACTCCTTAACGCTATTCCGAAGAAAATCGTAACTCAGGACCTTGACGGCGGCACGGTGAGAAAAGTGCGCCTTGGCGACCAGGAAGGAAAAGCCTTTACGCTCTTTGTCAAGGGCATAGTCGTTGGCCGCGATTCGATTGCGGTGGCGACAGTTGCATCATCACCGATCTTCAACATGAGAGGCTTCGAGCTCCTCGCCGATCTGCTGTCCATGCTGTACCGGAAGAACCGGGAAATCTATACCCCGGTCATGCTGAACTATATTAATGACCTTTCATCGGAAATTTCGCGGCTTTTCAACGGCGGAAAGAACGGGCCTGTGTACGCCGATTATTTCATCCTGTACAACCGCCCCGGCTCCTTTTCCGGCGCTGGAGTCTATAACCTTATTGATTTTTCCCATTTCGTGGTTAAGACCCTTAAATCAACCTACCCTGCCAATGTTCATATTTTTGCACTGTCCCTTTCCAACTATTTCGTTCTTTACGACGAGACGACTAAAATCGGTTTGGAAATAAAGCGCAACAGGATCGATTTTAATTATCACGGCAACAACATACCGTACAAGGTCATACACACGGAAATAGGCACCCAGCAGCAGCTGTACCTGTTTCTCGAATCATTATAGTAACCCGGTGCATAAGGCATCGACTGATCTTCTTTGCAAAACAGGAGTCATCCATGAGGCTGCGACAGGTTGTGGTCATTGGCTCATCAGATGAAACAGGATTCCATGAAGAAGCGCGGGCCATCGGCGCGTTTATAGCCAGCCGTGATTTCGTGCTTATAACCGGCGGCCGGGGCGGCATCATGGAATCCGTTTCACGTGGCGCTGCCGAACTGGGCGGAATTGTCATCGGCATACACCCCGGCGAGGACCTTGAGTTGGCTAACCCCTACTGTTCTATCGTAATACCCACAGGGATGGGTTACGCGCGTAATGCCATCAACATCCTGGCTGCCGATGTCGTCGTGGCCATAGGCGGCAAGTCCGGGACCCTTTCGGAGCTCGCCTACGCAAAGACCTATGGGAAACCGGTCATCTGCTGTACCTTTGCCGGCGGCTGGAGCGCGGCCTTTCCCCAGATCCACATCGAAGGCCAGGAGGATGGCCTCTTCATGACAGCCGAATCACCGGACGAGGCGTGCCGCCTGATAGATGAAATACTCTCGGGAGGCACGGCATGAAGGAATCCATGACCATTGCCGAACCATCACCCAAGCGTTCACCATCGGCCCCGGACGAGCATTATGTCCTTGCCATCGACCTTGGGAGCGGCGGACCAAAGGCGGCAGTGGTCTCCGATTCAGGAGCGGTCAGGGCCAGCGCATCTGAAAAAGTCGCCCTCCACCTCCTTCCCCATGGGGGCGTTGAGCAGGAACCGGAGGAGTGGTGGTCCTGCGTAAAACGTACCGCTCAAAAAGCCATCCGCGATTCCGGCGTTTCTCCGGAGAGGATCCTGGCCGTCAGCTGCGATTCTCAGTATTTTGTCATTGTTCCCATTGATGAAAACGGCGAGCCGCTCATGCGGGCGCTCCACTGGCTTGATTCGCGGGGTGCCCCCTATAATACCAGCCTTATCCGGGGTTTGATCAATATTGAAGGATATGGCGCGACAAAAATCTTCCGCTGGATCAATCTGAACGGACTTGCTCCCAGCAAATCAGGCATCGACTCCGTGGGCCACGTACTCTACCTGAAGCACGAACGGCCGGACATATACCGCAAGACATGGAAGTTCCTTGAACCGATGGATTACATCACCCTGCGCCTTACCGGCAGGTGCGCGGCCACCCAGGAAACCATGATTCCCTTCATGGCGGTAGATAACCGCACCTGGGGGGTTACAGATTATCACCCGGGGCTCCTCAAGCTCGCCGGCCTGGACCGGGAAAAACTCCCGGACCTTGTGCGCAACAAGGATATCGTCGGGACCGTTTTGCCGGAGGTTGCCTCCGAACTTGGACTTTCGCCATCAACCAGGGTAATAGCAGGGTCAAACGATACCAATGCATCCGCCGTCGGCTCAGGGTCGGTCCGTGATTTCGAGGGGCTCATTTATATCGGTACCTCGCTGGTGCTTACCTGCCACCTTCCCTTTAAAAAAACCGATATTTTTCACGCGATAACAACGATGCCGAGCCCCCTGCCAGACCGTTATCTTCTTTTCGCGGAGCAGCTGACCGGCGGCAAGGCACTCGAATTCTACCTGAATACCATTATCTATGGCAATGACGGTTACGATACCGGCCCCGTGCCGGACGACGTGTTTTCGCGCGCGGTCAGGATTGCAGGTGAATCGCCCCCGGGCAGCGATGGCGTAATCTTCATGCCGTGGCTCAACGGCACCATGACGCCGGAAGAAAACGGTTTTGCCCGCGGCGGTTTCTTCAACCTGTCCCTCTCGACAAACCGCGCCCACATGACCAGGGCCGTGATGGAAAGCCTGGCCTATAATAACCGGTGGACCTGCGAAGTCGCCGAGAGATTCTCCGGTGAACATTTCCGAAGTTTCAGGTTTACCGGAGGCGGCGCCCAGTCAGACCTCTGGGCCCAGATACATGCGGATGTCCTGGGCGTCCCGATACATCAGGTTGACGATCCGACCAGGACAACTCTGCGCGGCACCGCCATGCTGGCACTCAACAGGCTCGGATCCAGGCAGGTGGATGAATTTCCCGACCTTATAAAGATAAAAAAGATATTCGAGCCTGATCCGGCAAACCGGTCCGTGTACGACACGATGTACCGCCAGTACCGTCAGTTATTTATCAGAAATAAAAAAATATTCGCCACATTGAACAGCATGCGGTAACACCGCATCAGCCCAAGGAGGACCCATGTCAGACCAGCAGGAATTCAAGGACCCCTTCAAGCCCTACAAGGGGCGCTTCCAGAGCTATGAGCGGCTACCGGCCAGGGGCCGCGACAAGGAAGATATTCTTAAAGAATTGGAAATCATGTCCGAAGAAGAAAATTCGAAATGGAAAAACGGAAAGGTTTCGGGAACCTATTATCATGCCGGGGAAGACCACCGGGAATTCCAGAACAGGGTCTTTTCACTCTATTCCCATGTTAATGTCCTCCAGGTCGACCTGTGCCCGAGCATGTCGAAATTCGAGAGCGAGATAATTTCCATGACTGCGCGGATGCTAAACGGCGATGCCGTCAGGGAGAACAATCCCGACGACGAGATATGCGGGTCCGTCACCTTCGGCGGCAGCGAAAGCATCATGATGGCCATGAAGGTATACCGCGACAGGGGCCGGGTCGAGAAGAACATCACCGCGCCGGAGATCATTCTCCCCATAACGGCGCATCCGGCCTTTCACAAGGCAGGGGAATATTTCGGCATGAAGATGGTCCTTGCCCCGGTTGACGAGACAGATTTCCGCGTCATACCCGGAGAAGTCGAAAAGCTCATCAATGCGAACACCGTCGCCATTGTCGCCAGCGCAGGCAATTATCCGTACGGCCTCATTGACCCGATGGAGAGTCTTTCCGAGATTGCCCTGAAGCACGACATCGGGTTTCATATCGACGGCTGTCTCGGCGGTTTTATTCTTCCCTGGGTAGAACGGCTGGGCTACAAGGTGCCGATTTTCGATTTCAGGCTTCCGGGCCTGACGTCGATGTCGGCGGACACCCACAAATTCGGCTACGGTCAAAAGGGTAATTCCGTTGTCCTGTATCGGAACCTCAAGCTGCGCCGTTACCAGTTCTTCCAGATGGCCCACTGGCCCGGCGGCATCTACGCCTCTCCGTCAATGACCGGGAGCAGATCGGGCGGCCTCACCGCATCCACCTGGGCCACGATGGTATATCTTGGCGAAAGCGGCTACATGGAAGCTGCCGCCGCCATCATGAAGGTTGCCGACAGAATCAAGGAAGGAGTCAAGAGCATCAAAGAATTGGAGGTAATCGGCGAACCGACATTCCTTATCAGTTTCAGATCAAGAGAGTTGGACATCTTTCATGTCAACGACTACATGATATCCAAAGGCTGGAGGTTCAACGGTCTCCAGAACCCGGCGGCTATTCACTTCTGTGTAACCATGCCCCAGACCTTTGTTCCGGGGATTGCCGACGCGCTCATAGGTGACCTCAAAGCCGGAGTTGAATACGCCGGGACAAAGAAAGGGACCCCGGCCCGCAGCAGCGCTCTCTATGGACTTTCTGGTTCGCTGGAGGGACGGTCACAGCTTGTCCAGGTCCTGTATGGAACCTTTGAACACCTTTTCAGGGTTTGACGGGTTCAGGACAGCAGTTTGGCATAATAATCAACCATCGTCCGGTCATCAGTTCTGATCGAACCTCTTTCGGTTGATAGTATCGAGTTCTTTTCCAGATACCGCAGGCCCTTTTTCACTATCTTCGCGGGGGGATAGTCGAACTGCCGTCCCGCCTTTGTCATGTATTTTTTCACCAGCCGGTGGGCTGCATCCGCAGGAATGCTGTAGTCATTTTCGGCCAGTACTTTACAGATGATATAGTGGGGAAATATCTTGCGGTCCTTGTCCCACATTCCCATGACGGTCCCCGGTATCCCCATGATCATGTGAGGCCTCTTGGTATACTCCGATAGAAGTATCGGCTTTGAAAAATTGACGTGAGCGACGCCTGTCAGGAGGTCGCGGAACCGCATGGCCCCGCCATGAAGTTCCGCGGGTTTGCCGACATAGGAAATCTCGACCGGGACCATTGCCAGTTCGGTTGTGTGCCGGTAAAGCGAATCATGTACAGCCGACAATAGTTCTTCATTTTCGGCAATGCTCTTCCCCGGCATATAGGAAGGCGCATAAAGGACCGGTACGCCGTGACCGGCGATGGTCGACATGTACTGGATAAGTGACTCGCGGTACACGGCATCGTCGAGTCTGGACCTGTCCACGATGAACCCGCCGCACATCTTGAGGATGAACCTCTCCCGGGTACCGGTGATATCAGAGCCGACGAAAAAACGCGGGAAAGGAAGATTTTTCATGGCCAATGACAAGACGATCATCAGCGAATCCATGATTCCGCCGTATGAATGGACGTAGAAAACGGTCACTGACCGGCTCATCCTTTTTATTTCTGACATGTGTCCGGAAACCATCAGCCTTCCGCCTTTCCCTGTTACGGCATTAATCATCCGCGCAGCGAAAACAATCATCATGATTATCCACTTGAATACCGGGTTGTAATTGTCGGCCATGGAATCAACATTCAATTCGATAAGGCGGCGCATGGACTCACCGAAGTTTTCAGAGGTCATTGATTCAACGATCCGTCTTCCGGTTTCGTCCAGCCGGTTATATGTCTTTTCCCTTAGTTTCCGCATCACATCATCCGTCGTGCGGGGAAGAAGCCTGCCGCTCCGGCGCGAAAAGAATTTTTCCAGTGTCCGGGTAACGATCATTTCCCGGAACACGGCTCCTTTCATCTGTTCCAGACCCTTCTTGCGTTCAGATACCTGTATCTTGGTATTATAAAACAGCTCGTCAAATTTCGCGGGATTTTTTATAGTCTCGATGAGCAATGACGGGTCTTTTTTATTGAGCAGCACCTCATAGAGAGACCGGTATACCGGAATCGGAACATTGTGTTTCTGCGCAAGCTCGATCAGCGGCTCAATGGCGTAGGCGCCCTCTGCAAGATAGTTCATCTTGCCGCCCATGCGCTCGATGACGCTTGCCGGCCTGACACGGAGCACAATGCGGTCCCAAAGGCTCAGCGTCCTTCCCTTCTTGATGATCTGCCCGGTAATGTCTCTTCCGAACCTGCGGTTGCGGCTATGGTCGCTCAGGGCGGTTGCCACCAGGTCTCCCAGTCCCGATATATCTATGATCCCATCTTCGCTGATCCCGAAAATCCTCCCCAGCCGCACCATCTCCTTGAGGGCCTCCGATATGAGGGCCCCGGCCAGGTTGTCGCCGCAGCGTGGGAGGGCGCTGATCATGCCTGCTGCAATGGCTGCCGGGTTCTTAAGGGTGCCGCCGACTTCGACAGCGCGAATGTCCTCGGTTTCGCGGGCCTGGACATATTCAGAATTGAGCTGCTCGGCTATCACACCCCGCGATTCAGCGCAGGTGCCGCCGACGTTAAGACAGGTATGGAACCTCAGCGATACCTCTTCAGCGTGACTCGGGCCGGATATGGCGACTATCCTTCCTGCCATCTGCGGCATCGCCTGTTCCATGGTTTGCGATATGGTGAGCACCTCCCCCTGGATCTTGCAGAAACCCTTGGTCAGGAATCCAACATGCATGTCAGGGGTAATGAAGCGCGCCATTTTCTGCGAGATATCGAAAGCGGCCTTGGACGGCGTTGCAAGGATCACCACGTCAGATCCTTCCACGGCCTCCCGAAGGGTATTGGTGGCAACGATATTTGCCGGCAGTTTCACCTCCGGCAGGAATTCGGTATTCTCATGAAGGGTGTTTATTGAGGATGCTACCGACTTTTCATACGCCCACATTATCACGGTGAGGTGCGGTTTTGATTCGGCTATATTTTTGGCTACCGCGGTGCCCCATGAGCCCGCGCCGATCATGGCGATTTTTTTTATCTGGCGCATTACATGCCTGTGCTATTCCGGATGATTAATCATCGCAGAGTATTGCCCCGGGTCCCCGGATTTTATGCGTGGTCCAGATAATCTTTGAGTTTGCGCGCCCTGGTCGGATGGCGGAGGCGGCGAAGCGCCTTGGCCTCTATCTGCCGGATGCGTTCCCGGGTAACCTTGAACACATAGCCGACTTCTTCCAGGGTGTGGGAATATCCGTCGTCAAGGCCGAAACGCATGCGGATGACCTTCTGCTCCCGCGCCGGGAGCGTCGAAAGTACTGTGTTTATCTGCTCCGAAAGGAGACGGTAGGCCGCCGTGTTTGCCGGCGAATCAACTTCTTTGTCCTCGATAAAATCGCCCAGCAGTGAATCCTCTTCCTCTCCCACGGGAGTTTCGAGGGAAATCGGCTCCCTGGCGACGTTCTTGACGGCCTTGACCTTGCCGACGACCCATCCTAAACGGTCTGAGAGCTCTTCCGGACTCGGTTCCCTGCCAAACTCCTGCTGGAACAGCCTCGTCTCCCGCATGACCTTGTTGATCTGCTCGATCATGTGTACCGGGACCCGTATGGTCCGTGCCTGGTCGGAAATGGCCCGCGTTATGGCCTGGCGTATCCACCATGTGGCGTAGGTGGAAAATTTGTATCCCTTTTTGTATTCGAACTTGTCTACGGCTTTGATGAGGCCGATGTTCCCTTCCTGTATCAGGTCAAAAAAGTGCATGCCGCGGTTAGCGTATTTTTTCGCGATGGACACGACAAGACGGAGGTTGGCGTTGATGAGCTCCTTCTTGGCGATAGAGATCTTCTTCTGCCCCGCATTTATCTGCAGGCCCCATTCCATGATCTCGTCCGCCGTCGCGCCGGCCTCCTGCTCTATCCGGCGGATCTTCCGCTCGTTGTTGCGCACGTTCTTGATGACTTCGAGTATCTCGTCCTTATTCTTGATGCCGAGCTCTTTGACGATCTTCGTGATGCTTTCGCCTTTTTCGAGCTTGCGCGCCATGTGTTTGAGCTCCTTGAGATCCTTGTGGAAATCCTTTTCGATATCCGTGAAGAACTCATAGGTTTCCTGTATACGGGCCACCATCGATTTTATCTTGACCGAGAGCTTATTTATTTCGTTGTCGTTTATCTCGAGGTTCCTGATGGTCTTGCGTATGTTCACCTTCGCCGCCTCGATCTTCTCCCTGAATTCCTCGGCCTTCTTGGATTCAGGGTCGACCTTTTTCAGCTTGTTGCCGAACTGGATCATCTTGTTGTCTTCTTCGATGATGATCTTCATGGTCTCGTGGAACTTCTTTTCTAGCTTGTCAAGATCAACGGACGAGAAATAGTAGAGGCGGTTAACCTTTAAAACGTCCGTGAGCTTTATCTTGCCGCTTTTTATCTTCGAATAGTTTTTGATGAGGTCATTTATCAGTAGAGACGAATTATATACCGTTTCTTCTATGAGGATTTCACCCTCCTCGATCCGTTTGGCGAGATCGACCTCCTGGTCGCCAGAGAGAAGGGAAACCTTCCCGATCTCCTTCAGGTAAAGGCGGATGGGATCGTCGACATGGGAGGTTTCCGTGGCAGTGGTCAGGCTCTTCTTGGATGTGGAGCTGCTTTTCTTGCGGACACCCGGTACCGACTGGTCTTTCCGCGTAGATTCCTCGACCACCTCTATGCCGAGCTGGTTGAGAAGGATAAAGACATCGTCAATCTTTTCAGAGTTGAGAAGCTTGTCCGGCAGGATATCATTTATCTCGTCGTAGGTAACTTCACCGTTGGTCTTGCCGATTTCAATAAGCTTTTTTACTTCGGGAATGGCATCCAGTGTCATCTCTTTTTTGCTCATCTCGCTTACGTATCCTTGTTATAGTGTTTATTTCCTGCCACGTCCGCAGTCTGATGGTGGAAGGGCCCGCGTTACATGAACTTGTTGTAAATGTACTGCGCAAGCTTCTCCTTTTCTCTCCGTAAGACTTCGATTTCGGTTATATACTCATGGTAACTACCGTTGGGAGACGACTTGATCAAAGTGGCATATTTATCAATTTTATCGTCAATTTCACGGACTTTCATGTTAATAAATATTTCCGTGTATGCGGCGCCTGGATTGGTTACAGAATAACCTTCATTAAAAATACCATTCAGAAAATCCATTTCCTGACCGGATGTGAAAAAGTCAAATATTTTATCAATTGAAAACTGCTGGTCGGCAAAATAGAGTTCGGATATCTTCTTTAAGATGGTCCTGGACAATTCATCAGGAATATCATTGATCGAATAATCAATCACGGCCTTCTCGATAAGCTCCGGGTAATGACAGATCAGCTTAATAAGGTCCCGATAACTGCGGGTTATGAAATCCGACTCTACATTTTTAACTTCATGTTCAATTTTAGGCGCTGATTTCTGGTTATTGACATAACTCTTGAAATCGGCGCGGACCGAATTTTCATCCACATCGAGGAGTGAGCTGATTTTCTTAAGGTAGACTCCCCTCTCCGTTTCCAGCTTTATACCGGAAATGGCGGCAAAGAGCTGTTTCAGGGTGTTAACCCTGCCCAGTGTATTGTAATTGTCCATTATCCGGGCAATACGGAAATCAACCGGCCCCATGGCCCTGTCAACCACGGCCATGAATTCCCGGGGCCCTTTTTGGGTCACATAATCAAAGGGATCATTTTCCGGAAGCATCGCTATTTTTATATTCACATTCATGTCTTCGGATAGGTCCAGGGATCGAACCGCCGCCTTGAGGCCGGCGGAATCGGCGTCGAAAAGGAAAATGATTTCCGTGCACAGGTGGCCGAGCATCTTGATCTGCTCGGTTGTGACTGCAGTACCCAGGGGCGCGACCACATTTTCTATCCCGGCCTGATGGCATCCAATCACGTCCAGGTAACCCTCCACGATGATGGCCCGGTTCAGCTCCTTGATGGAATCGCGGGCCCGGTTAAACCCATACAGGACATTCCGTTTTTTAAATAGCGGTGTTTCCGGCGAATTGAG
>Ga0116177_10002227_pt1 | contig 14321 bp, 23 predicted proteins | sample AD_STIC10_MetaG_FD_89750 | JGI IMG/M metagenome (GOLD analysis project Ga0116177, IMG submission 89750) | Active sludge microbial communities of municipal wastewater-treating anaerobic digesters from USA - AD_STIC10_MetaG | ecosystem: Engineered > Bioreactor > Anaerobic > Digestate | place: USA...
TATCGAGAAGATTACTGTAGCTGCCGCAGGTATTTGCCGCGGCTACTTTGAACAGCTCACCAAACGATTTGAACTCCTCGGTAGGAAGCTGGAGGTCGGTCTCAAAAGCATCTATCATACCATTGGTAGATACGTGCCAGAGATCGTCATCATGCCATAGCTTGATGATTGAACCATCAACCTTCTCCTGCACTTTTGCAGAAGCCCAGTCGATCTTATCTGCGTATCCCTCGCCATAGTTACCGAATTTGTTAAAAGGCCAGCAGACAATCTCGACCTCGGTAGCTATCCCTCCGTTGACAAGAACACGCTCGCTCTCTATTTCGGTGATCTTGAGAATGATGCCGCGGGATACGCGAACAACCTCATTGTAGAAGTCAGAGTCGATCTGTGAATAAGAGAAGATGGTATAGGGACCTTTCTCCTTAATTGTTAAGCAGAAGGGCTTCTCGGTAAGCTCAGTACGCCACGCTGGGTGAGCTTTAATATAGTTAACTAGTGCGTTCATATTACTCCTCGATTTCGTTCACGAATTCTTTCTTGAGAGCTTCGACAATAGCTTCGCGCTCGGCGCGGGCGGTGCCATCGCAGACAGAGCACGATATTGCCGGTGAACATCAGGCTGTTGCAGCCGTTGTCACGAGCGAAGGCGAGTCTGTCGTGGTAGTCGCGCTTGTAGAGGTCGCGGAAGCGAAGGTTCTTCTCTATCTGATTGCTGTACGTCTCTTCGTGCATCTGCGCAACGCAGAACTTGCACTTGTTGGGGCATCCAGCGGGAACGGCTATCGAAAGGGACTGTATGACCATTTATGGTCTCCTCTTCTATGTGTCTTTCTTGCATAGATTATATCAAGCTAACACTGAAAAAGTCAAAAAAAGAAGGCCCTAATTAGGGCCTTCTCTAGTAAGGAATTAAAGAGTTACTGAGGAGTAAGAACGATAATTCCTTCTGGAACAACGATTTGTAACTGATTTGAACCATCTACGGCGAACTGCATTCCAACCGTCTGCACGCCGCCATGGGCAATTGCATAGTCTAGAGCAGTCTGGTCATACGCCCCTGTAGTGTCGGCACCGTCAGCCGGAATAGAGTAGAGATATCTGACCATCGATTGCGATCCAAGAGAACTTAAGACCACTCGTCGGCCCCTGAGCAGCTACGTAGTAACCAGCGTTAAGCTGTCCGTTAAACTTCTCGGGGTGGAGAGCTGACTCTGCAGCTTTGGCAACGAAGGTAAATACGTTACCAAGGAAACTAGAATACTTCGCATCTGGAATCGAGGAAACAATCCAGTTCGTAGAGTTAGAACCATTAAGTCCTGCAAGGTTAATAGTATCCGTTGTTACTGTTGCGGTAGCGGTGCTGACACCGTCGTTAGCTATAACAACAAACGTAGCAGGAGCCGATCCAACAGGAGTGACGATTCCGGAATGGGTATTAAGAGTAGCGACAGTACCTTCAGAAACATCGTCGATTGTAGGTGCTGGAAGGTCTACTACACGTTCGTCATCTGAGCTGAATTGAGCTCCAGCATCGGCTGTAAATGCACGAGCAACAGAGAAGCGAGCTGCCTTCGCTGAAGCATTCCCGCCACTAGTTTCTAGCTGAATTCCGTATGGAGTCTTTTTAACCTGGATAGAGAAGGCTCCGGGAGTAACTGGATCCACGGGCTTCTTTTTCTTAAAAAGAACCAATGCTAGAACACCTAGCACGATGACCCCTAGAATAATCAAAAACACTAGCATTAGATATACCTCCTAAGCTTATCTTAGTTAGTATACAATGCTAGTGTTCTTAGTTGAACTTATCCGATTAAGACTTCGCCGAGAGGGGTCAAGCGAATGATCGATCGGCAGCTACTACAGCGGTATCGCCCTTCTTTAGCTGCTTTAAGTGTCCTTCGACAGAAGGGGCAGGAGAATACCTTTGGAAAAATCGGGGTTTCATCGACAAATTCCGCCTCCTCTTTAGGTAAGAAGTGGCTGATAGCTTCGTCCATATTTGCAGGGATTGTAAAGAACTGGTTAAACCCGAGGAGCTGAAAAACCTCGAATACCTTCTGTTGGATATGAAGAAGAACGAGGTCTCCTTTCTTATCCTTCGCGGACTTTAGCAAGAAGGTAAATGCACCGATACCGGTCGAGGATACGTAATTCAATCCTCCAAGATCGAAGATGATATTGGGGAAGCCGAAACTTATGCATAGCTCGCATTGTCGTTGAAAATACGTAGAATTCGATGTATCGATCTGCCCGACAGCTCTAATAAGGCAGCAGTTTGGGACTGCATCCACCTTAGAAAGAACGAGACGTACATGCTCATTTCTCTCTTCACCAAATCCAGGAACTATCATAGAACCTCCTATATTTTTAACTTTATGTTATTATCAGTTAGTCTCCGCCGTGGCTATAAACCGGAACGATTTCTTCTTCCTCCCACCAACGTTTTACGAAAGGGCTATCGAAGTACACTAACGGGCCGCCCCCCGAGTCAACTACGTAAGCTGGCTTAGTAACGACTTCTCCGTTTATGTGCTCGTACTTATAGACTTTTTGTTTCTCTTTACCCATCGACTACCGCATCCTCTTCTGCAGGGAAGAAGTCGTATACGCCTTGTACTTGTCATCTACCATTGGGATACTCCTTTACCTTAGCTTTGTTTTACTTATTGCCACGATGTGCAGCAATAAGAGAGCACATTTCAATAAACTTTTCTTCGGAGTAGACATTTTTCATTATGTTCACCATTTGATGTACGATACGAATGTTTTCCTTGGTGTAATCCTTAGAACTATCTATTCTATCAATAGAGGCTGTTCGAGTGCTATTATCAGATACTCTATTGCAGTCTCCATCTTTTTCAAAGGAAATTGGTAAGCCTGTATACCAACACTTCTTATCTTGTGAAATGTAAACATCCCATACATCCTTTAGAGTGATGCTTACCTTTATTCCTCGTCGTTTCGCTCCTGTCCGAAGATTAGAAAGTACAGAACCCTGTATCTCTTCGTACCCCTTCCAACTCCAAGTATTTAGAGCTCCAGTACGTAATTTTTTCTGTGCGCAATTTCTACAGCTTTTTGTTTTCCCTGATAAGAGGTATGAAGGTCTCTGTTGATAGCTATTACCGCAACTTGTGCATTCGCATTGTACAAGAATCGAACCACCTTTAGATTTTCCAGAAAACCAAACGTTATTTAGGTCTTTAGGATCCGGTAGCACCTTCCAATACCCAAAAACTTGACCGACCGATAATTTTGTTTTCCAGACTTCCAATCGTCCTGGCACCTTAGACATCCCCGTTTTTCCAGCCATACAAAATTCTCCTTCTTTATCTGTAGTTAGTGATGAAGAAGGAGAAAGATGTAAGCTTCAGGAAATGCCTTTCACACGTTTCAGAATTATAGAGGTATCTATTCCCTCCAACTGCCAATCAAACGCAAGAGCGAGGATCTTCTTGAAAAGAGGACCGGGTACCATTCCCATTTCTATGAGAGTAGCTCCAGTGATGACGGGCACTGGAAGAGACCCGTGTTGATTTTTTGCTTCCTTGAGCCAGTCTACCCAGGAGAGATCTCGTACCCTATCGGCTGCGAGGCTACAACCCAGTTCGTCTGCTATTCCCAACTGGATCAAAAGATCGAGATTGGGATTGGCAAGAAATCTACGAAGAGTACAGGTTCGAAATTCTCGAACGCTGTGAAGCTTCATATGGTCGCGAACTAGGCCGGACACCGTGAAGACGAAATCGTTCGAGCACTTAAAGCGGGAGCTCAGAAGCTCGATCGCCATTTCAGCACCGACGTTGTCGTGCCCGTGAAACGAGAACGAACCGGCGCGCGACTTCGAAGGAGCCGACGTCCTGGGCTTGCCGATGTCGTGCAGCAGGGCTCCCCAGAGCAGCTCATCGGAAGCGTCCGAAGGCAGAGCCTCCAGAACTCGGATGGTATGCTCGAAGGCGTTGCCTTCGCAATGAAACGGCGCTCCCTGCTCGCAGAGCATCAAGTGCGACACCTCGGGAAGAATCTGCTTCATAAGGCCCGAAGACCACATGAAAGGCATCCACGCCCTAGGCTTGTGAAGGCGAAGAATCTTGGTCATTTCGTCGAAGATTCTCTCACCGGAGAGCTTTTCTACCCTCCACGCGTTATCGGAGATAGCCAGAGAATCTTTGCCCGTCAGGGTAGCATCGAACTTGACTGCGAACCTGATAGCACGAAGCATCCGCAGAGCATCCTCTTCGATTCGCTCGTTCGGATCACCGATGAAGCGGATCTTCTTGGACTGCAGATCCCTTCTGCCGTCGACGAAGTCATGCAGAACGCCCAGGGTAGGATCCCAGAACATCCCGTTGATAGTCAGGTCACGACGCATAGCGTCAGCCTGCATGGTTGAAAACGTAACGGAGTCTGGCCTGCGGCCATCGCCCGTCTTAGCATCTTCTCTGAACGTGGCAACCTCGAACTCGAAGCCGTTCATTAGAACGCGAACGACGCCGAACGACTTGCCAACCGGAACGGTCCTGTCGAAGAGAGCCTCGACCTGGTCAGGAGAGCAATCCGTGGCTATATCTATATCGTGGGGCTCTATTCCTAAAAGCATATCCCTAACAGCCCCGCCGGCGAAAACGGCCTTGAAACCATTATCTTGGAGGATCTTACAAATCTGAGTTGCTGTTTCCTTCATGGTCATGTAGAACCTCCTTTCTTTTTCCTTTGTTCCAAGGAATTTTTCCTTTTCTATCTACATACTGCTTATTTGCATAACCCTTTTTTAGAGTCTCCGATCTTTTCCTATTTGATTCTGGTGAATGCGCACCAAGTGTTTTCCCCTTATTCCATGCAGTTCGACCTTTATTAGCCTTTGATACTGCCTGCTTTACGCTATCGGTCCTCGGTATACCTTTATTCCAAGCCACTTGTCCTTTATTGTTCTCTGAAACTTCTTTTGCGAAGCGTACCTTTATACTTTCGTAAAGCCGAGAATTGAAATATCTTTGTTGTTTATACCCATCCCGCTTCATACAAATAAAAGCATAATCAAGATTATAACTATACAAAGTATCTTTGTATATCTTCGTAAGTAAATAATGAGCTAAAAAATGCTCTCTTGCTGTCAATAGCACTAAGTTCTCCGGAGTGTCCTTACCCCCTGCGCATTTAGGTACAATGTGATGCCTTTCATAGTACACTCCATTGCCCTTTTTCCGATTTAGCGTTTTGACATACGCGGTGTAATCGTAATAGTTCTTTTCGTAGTTCATATCTAATTAATAATGCGGATGTAGCAATGTCAGTAAGGAGGGTCACCAGCGAAGACAGCCTGGTGACCTGCGTCCTGTAGTATCTTGACAATCTGTATAGCTGTCTTTCTCATGTTAATTCCTTTTTAGTTGCTGTTGCTCTTCTCAGCTTCCTCGGCGAGAGCAACGAGCTTGTTGCTGTTCTTCTTGATGGCTTCGCCGAGCAGCCCGTAGATGCTGAACAGGAACAGGTCGATGCAGAGCATGAGCCCGAGATAGCGAGGTGACACTCCGCCGATCCAAGCTATCAGAGCGCCGAGGCAAGCCGCATCGGCGACGAAGCCGAGAAGACGAACGAGGCTGGAAGCGAGGATAAGGTTGGCGAGGCGATTCACTATCTTGAGAAGCATCATATCTGTCTCCTTAGAGGGTCTGGTTGATGGCCTTGATAGCCTTGTTGGCCTTCATGCAGCGCGGCACGAAAGCGTAGTACTTGTCTTCGGTCATATTGTGAACGAACGCGACCGATACATTGGAAATGTCGACGTCGCCGTAGCGGAAGCACCCGTCTCTATCCACGGCCTCGTTGAGGCTCACATTGGCGGTGAGCTTGTTGAACTGTTCGGCCGTAAGATGAAGGCTGTGATTCTTACTCTTGGACATCTATTGTTCTCCTCTGCGTAGATCATATCGATCTTGGCTTGGGAGAGTCAAAAAGAAGAGGCATTTTTATTTCCTTCTCTTATAAGGAATTAGCTATTTCGTTGTCTTAGAAGGATTTAGGATCTTAAGAATTCTATTAGCCGACTGAATAGTCAGGCCCTGATTCGCCTTTGTTTGAACAAAATGATCGCGCTGGTGGTATAGCATGTCGCCGTCATCATCCACTATTACGTAGTTGAATGGATTAGCTTCGCGCCATTCGAGCTCTTCTTTATAGGAGAAGCCCTCGTGCATCATGTAGCAGTTATCGTGAATCCACTCATCAACTTCGAGTCCACGCGGAGCGCTGCTGTAAGCTTGGAACTGACCCTGGCGGAATTTGAATATTCGAGGTGTCTTATCTATGATGCGTTCGGGGTACTTGAAGCCGCCCTTTATGAAATCCTCGCGCAGCTGCTCAATCGTACGGCCTATCCGCCAAGAGGAGCTGATGATAATTTCGAGTTCAGGAACGAGGTCGCAGATATTGTTGAGGTGGAACATAGCTCCCGGGTCGAACAACTCTTCATCTTCGTTTCTTTTGTATACGACAAGAACGCCGTCGATGTCGAGAAATAGCAGTTTACGCATCACTACAATATAAAAAAGCCTCCCCAAAAGGGGAGGCTTATTTCTCTGTGAAGGTTTAGTTCTTAGAACAGCGCAGGAGCATTGTAGATGTTAGGATTCCCGATGGCGTAGGTCTTCAACGGAGCCGACATGTCCTCCTGATTGTATATCTTGAGGGTCAGCCAGTTGTAGCCAGTCAATGGAGGACCTACGAGATATGAAGTACCACCGTCGTGCAGAAACCTACTGGAAAGTACGAGGCGATGCTTGAAAGCACTGCCGCTCTCGAAGTTGAAGTCGTAGGTAGCGGGGGGAGTAGCAGGGCGCAGAAGCGTACCGGTAGGGATAGAAGCGACCCCGTTGAACACGCGAGGGTACTTCGAGGTAAGATCGGAGATATCGACGGTTGTCGGGCCTTCGCTGCCCCCGATGAAGGAGTCGCATATCGCCTTAGCTCTTCCGGCATTCAGCTCCGCGACCAGATCAGCCCACTCAGCCTCGAAAGCCGCGACTTCCGGGTCCGTCGTCGGCCCAGCGGGATTGGCGCATCGCACGGCGAGGAGCGTCACGAGAAGGATAGCAAGGGTCAGAAGTTTGGACTTCATTGATTGCCTCTCTTAAGAGTCGTTTTAACCAGCTGCAACGCAGCTTCTTACATGTATCATATCGACCCTAGAGTCAGAAAGTCAAATAAGATTTTATCTTTTTCTTTGAATGGCTTTCCGTATTCCGATTTTGTCTTCTGGTAGCAGTCGAACGGTATACTCAAACTCCCCGGTGCTTAGTACTAGTTCATCTGCGGCCATTTTACCGAGGGTAGTCTCAAGAGCGAACATAGCAAACTCACCAAGGAACTTATAGAAGTATTCTTCATCGAGTCCAGCTACATGTAGCGATTCATCTTCTGGTTCGTAGCGAACAACGTATAGCCTGTTGCGAAATATAAGAGTATGAGTATAGCGAGGTTGTGTTTCTAGAAACGACGAGGAGATTGCTGCAAGGACATTGAAGTAATCCTCTGGAGTGACGTCTAGTGGGCCCTTACTCATACCCAATTAGTACAAAAAGAGAGCTCGCTGGCGCGAGCTCGTAGGAGAAAACAACAACCTACTTTTTCTTACTTGGCAGGAGAGAAGTCGAGGTAGTATTCCTTCAGAGGGAATACTACCAGGTAGTATTCCTTCCCAACTTCAAATTCGGCTGCCGCAGTTTCATTGATTGTACCCATAGAAAGCTGACCAGATGGCGTCCACTTGAAGAACGAATCGTTCTCTACGCTACCAGTGGTGACAGCAGAGAAGTGAAGCTGAAAGCCATCGCCGCTCTTCTCTTTTGAATCGCACTTGAACTTTGCTCGAACCATATTCACTCCTTAGTCTGGGCGACAGGGATCGAACCTGCATACTCCAATTACTCGATTAACGTCCGCTTAGAAGGCGGATGAGATACGCCCAGATAGTTTTACATCTTACCTTTCATTTTCTGATTGAGCATCTCCTGTAGGAACGACTGACCATTACCGGTTCGTATTCCCATCTTAGCAACCATACTCGTAAAGTCGTTAGAGCTAACAACGACGAGGTTAACGACGAGGAGCTGCTTGATCCTTTTCGATACTTTCATCATAGCGGCCATATTATTCTTCAGCTGCTTACGAGCGTTAGCCTCAGAGCCAGCCTCGATAGATGCAATGACGTTCTGGGTACCGGCGTAGATTTGATCCATCTCATCGATGCCCGCGAGAAGCTCATTCATCATGGCTTCTTTGTTCTGCATCATTTCAAGTAACAGGTTGCCGTCAATGTCCATATAGGGACTCCTAAAGATCTGAAGGTATCAGTTTCTTAATCGAGGAAGCGAACGTTAGCGGAAACGATTTCGCCGTTGATCTGGACGCGGTGCCAAACCTTGAGATCAACGGTCTTGTGATCAGGGTGGCGAACCTTACCCCTGACGTACACGGTAGCGTCAGCAACGCGGAGCTGCCAATTCTCGGTCTGGCGCTCTCCGCGAGCAACGGCTTCCCTGCGCATCTTGTTGAACTCGCTCTCGGTGATGCCGTTGGGGCGGCTGGAGCTGACGTAAACGCGCTCACCACCGAAGCGGATCAACTCCTCGCACATATGAGGCTTGGAGCCCCTGCCGCGAGAGATCGGCTCGTTCTTGTGGATGATAGCGTTCTTGCCGGGATTGAAATCGGGAGCGGGAACGAAGAACCACTCACCCTGGCGGGTAAAGGCCTCGTTGTGGTGCTTGTTCTTGCGAGCGCGCTTGACACCGATGCGCTTCTCGTGAGCGTGAACGTCCTTGGGCTTAAGAGCGTCGAAAGCATCCTTGACGTTCTTAGCCTGAACGGCAGAAACGAACCAATGACGCTCATCGTGGCCGCAGAGGTACTTTTCTACCTCCGCCCGACCGGCGATCTCACCCTCGGTGCGAATCTGCAGCAAGAGGTGGCGAAGCTTGGGCTGGTTATCAATAACGGAAACAGAAACTCGATCAGATAGATCTTCCGGCACATCGAGGATGAAGGTCTCCTTTCCTTCGACTTCACGGATATCGATCGAGGGGCGAATTAGCTGCCGACCCCAACGCCTGTTGGTGATCTTGCGAACTACTACGTCGGCGCCCATCTTATCGAAGGCGCGTTCTACTGGGATTGTGTCAACCACCGCAGTATCTCCTTACGTTTAATTAGTTCAATAAAAGGGGGAAAGCTTCGTTCTCCTTGCCTACATTCAGTACCCTGAGTTGGGGTAAGGTTTGAACTCTTGTAGGGTTAGAGTTTTGACCAGGGCGCTATGCATCCAAATATCAATAGCAATCGTAAGTCTTTGATTTTTGAGTCTTGACCCCGGTACGATTGATATAATGGCATAAACCACTATATCAAGCCTATGTAGGGACGTGAAGAGGAATTCGAACTTCACTTTCCCCCTATTTTGGTTACTTAGAGAACAACTTCGGTAACAAAGTTGCTGTGCTGGAGAGCCTTCTCAAGCTCCCGCTTGCGATCGCGAAGACGAGCAAGCTCGGCCTGAACAGAGTTCGGATCGATCAGCCACTCGTTCTCGCGAGTGATAGTGATGACCTCGCGACCAGAGTACTCGGTATCGCGAACCTTGTCGCCCGGGTAGCGGGCGGCCATCTGAACGATACTCTCGTGAAGGGAGATGCGAGCCGAAACGGTCTCGAGCTCACGAAGCATGTCGTTGTTCACAACATTGGCCTTCGCGATCGCGACGTTGAGCGCCTGAAGCTCACTCATGAGCTCAGAAGCACGAGCGTACGCATCCTTCGGATTCATCTTGACGCCCGGAATGAACGTCATCGGCAGATCCTTATTCTGCCAGAGGTTGGACGAAGCCGCCTCAGAAAGGACGGCAATCTTCTTCTTGAGATCGTTGCGCTTCATGAACGCTTCTGCGAGTACCATTTAGTTTCTCCTTCTGTTACGGAGCCGGGGGATCTCGAAACCCCACATCGAGATGCTATCCCGATTACTACGAGTTTTCAAGACTCGCCCCTTGCCTTTAGGGTTACGGCTCCAACTGTTAGTTATTGAACGTTTGTGACACGCACCCAGAGAGTGGGTGGAGGATCTCTGAAGTACTTCCAGAAGACTGGACAGAACCAGCCTCGAATACTTCCTAATTGATAATATACGTCGTTGTTATCGGATGTTGGAACATAATCAAGTATTCCATCAGCCGCCGTTACTGGAACGGTGGATACTTCGACAGAGACCCGCTGTGCATCTGGGTTCTTAGCGAGGGCCAGGATGATCTCCGGAACACCAGCTACGAACTCTTCTTTATAAATGTGGCGTTCGCTGTCATTGAAATACCAGCGATCGTCTTCTTTATAAATATCAAAATGTAACACCATTAGTAAAGTCCTTCAGAAAAAAGCATATTCTTTTTCTTATAGATGTAGTGGTAAAACGCTAACTGAATAGACCTAATATCTTTCGGGATTATATCAGTTAGTGTCTGTCGGTGCTCTGCTTTCATTCCGTACCAGTCAGCGAATTCCTCAAACACTTCTGAAGGCTTCATTCCTAACGGTCCGATAATCGGAAGAAAATTACGCTGAGAACACCCGTATGTGTATAGCAAGTTACATGCTTGAGAAAGCCTGGTAGCTTGCTTAACATCCTCTTCCGTCATTGTACTTGTAGATCTAACGAAGTACGGAGGCGTCTCACTAGCTACGATCCCCCATTCATCTCTTCGCTGATCTATTTCAGTCCCGGGGAGGATCATTAACGTAAAGGTTTCTAGAAGCCTTGGTCGTAAACTTATAGCATAGTTGATGCTCTCTCGGAAGCCGTCTAGAGTATCATTAGGCAACCCACAAATAAGGTCCATTCCAGCTCGAATATTCGATTCGTAGAACAGCGTAAATATTTGTCGCAGTCGAGACCTATCGAGTTCAGGTCGATGTATCGCTTTCAGTACCGAAGTATGGATACTCTGAACACCACAACGAACAGTAGGGCTATTCAACCGCTTTAGATGATTGATGAAATCTTCATCTAATAGCTCGGGGCGAGCTTCTAATTGAAACTCTATGTGAGGAGCTATTTCGTAAAAGTAATCTAGAAGTTCATTAGCTCGCTGCTTACTGATATTGAATGTAGAGTCGAGAAGAGCTAATCCTTTTACACCCGACTTTACAAAAAGCTTCAACTCTTCTTTGATTCGATCAATGTTGAAATACCGAACAGTTTGAGCTGTTCCTACCATATGTTCGTAACAATACGAGCAATTGAAAGGACAGCCTCGCGATAGCTCCCAGAGCGTAATTTGAGATGGCTCGGCGAATCCAGTGAGCCAGGGGCTCGGCAGATTTGACAGATCCTGAACCGGGGCGTAGATTATCGGCTCAGCAGACTTTCCAGCAAGCCAAAGCCGTACGAGTTCTACAGTAGCCTGTTCTCCATCCCCGACTACTACGGTATCAAAAGGAGCGCGAGTTAGGATAGTCCCAGGATGAAGAGCTACCTCTGGTCCACCAGCAAATAGCACTACATCGGGATTGCGAGCCTTTAGAATAGCGGCGACAGCGTAGAGGTATTTATCACTCCACGTATAGAGTGAGAACCCTACATGTGTACCGTCGCCGATTCTATTAGCAAAGTCTTCAGGAGCTTCATCATAGAAACTCTCTTTGCACGATACATCAATTTCAGGAAACTCTCGAGCGACGATTGCTGCGATATTCGCAGCGCTAAGAGCCCGGGGAGTGTCAGATCGAAGTGCAGGGGCTGCTACGATATAAAGTTTCATTCTTCACGAAGCTCCGTTCGTACATCCATTAGAAGTTCACCAAGCATGTTACGGCCTGAGCCATCACGCCCGCAACCCCAATAGTAGTCGAACGGAGAATCTTCGATCAGTTCCTCATCGCCAGTGGAAAGAAGCAGCTCACGGAAAGCAGGGCACTGTTGAGCCTTTTCCTGAAGCACAGTCATCATTACCGTGCACTTAACAGTCTCCCAATCCTCTCGCATTTGAACCTTACGACCGAGATGCTTAGCATCCTTAGGAGAGTAAGCTTCGACAATGCGCTTCCAATCAGCGGAGTTGACTGTCTTCATTGCCTGAAAATAGTGCTCCGCTGTTGGGTAATGGTCACCGTCTATGACGAGAGGGGTGTTCGCGAAGTTCGAGAACAGCCCGTACTTTTCATCCGGCCCCCAAAACTTGATTGCCATTTTCTTTCTTTCCTTTTGGAAGAGGTCCATCGTATCGTAGATAGCAGTTCGGGCAGATGTAGCCCTTATTCTCTATTGCACGATTGCAATCAGAGCACCAAAGCCACGATCTACCCGGTTCTTTCTTGTCGAGATTACTATTGTGTTGCATACAACACCTCCAATACAGGAAGTGTTGTTACGTGGAGAGGGCCTCGTTGATTTCGTACTCAGCAGCGCGCTTGGCGCGACGTTCTTGCATAGTCAACTTAGTTTCTCCATCGGAGTAGGTAGAGTGCCGCGGGTTACAGCAGCACTGACATTTATTAGGTTTTGGCGTAGTAGCCATTTTAGCTACCCGCTTCTCGGTATCTTTTTGAGATTCATGAAGCGGACACCATTCTTCGTGAATGATCTTTCGAAACTTGTTTCGCTTACGCAAAATCTGCAGTCGACGAAAGCTTCTACCTCTATTCACCGAAAGGATCCTCCTCTTGATTTTCTAGAGCTTCTTCAGCATCGTCCATCCCGGATCGGTAGTTACTACTAAACTCTTTAAGAATTTGCAACGACTCGGCATTTGTTTTATATAGGCGGACCATGAAACCAAGGTGGTGTGCACAGTGTATCGCAAAGTCCCTAGCATTGAGCTCTGCGTAATCCATCATATTTTCCATCATGAAGTCCATAAGCTTATCTCGAAGCTCGCTTACTTGCTTATCGATGTCTTCTTGGTGTCGAGGTGGAGTTGGAAAGTTCCCAACATCGCCACTATCTTCGTCTACTATGTCTGCCATATTCAGTTAGTGGGCATTACAAGATCGATATAATCGATGACAAGCATGTCCCCGTTCTCTATATGACCGTATCCTCGAACCGTATTTTCTTCTATTTGCCAATATAAGCCGGGAGGTGGAAATCTGCTAACGTCTCCGAAGTCTTCAGCGGTTTGTATCATTTAGCTTTCCCACTAGAAAGAAACTGAATTCCCTTTTCAAGCAATTGCTGTCTCTTCCAAACTTGTAGGGAGTGTGGGAACTGATTCCATTTGAGTCTGTCCAACAAGGTTTCATACCCCTTCACCTCTATATATGTATCCCAAGTTTGAACATAAAAGTCTGGGCAATACGTAGCTCGTCTTCCATCTTGCTTATAGTATGGAAAGCGTGTAGTATTTCGTGTCCAGACTACATCAATAGAATCTAAATACTTCGCTACCGCTAGTTCCCAAGAACCATCTAAGAAAACAGTCCCAGCTTTAAGACTTTTATATTGAATCTTACAACACCGTCCAGCCTTAGGACTCCAGCCTAGCTCGTATCTCTGTAAAGCTATATCTCTAAGCTTCTTTTTAGTTTCCGCTGTTTGCGATCGACTAGATCCTTTAAGCTTTTCGGAAATAGCTCTTCCGATCCGGTTTCTATATTCAGGATTCGCTATTCGTTGAGTCTGCTGGTACGAGTGGGAACATCGAGACGAACAAAACCTAACTGGTGACTTTTCTCGATTTTTCTTAGAGATACCTCTTCGCCAATCAGATGTAAATTCTGTTCCACAGTGCAAACACTTCATATTAAATTAGTGTGAATAATCACACAAGTACAGATCCCGGAAGGTGAGAGATTCGAACTCTCGTGTCGCTTGCGCAACGCCGGATTAGCAATCCGGTGCCGTAACCAGCTGGGCCAACCTTCCAAATTATGACGGAGCGCCTCGGATTCGAACCGAATACCTTGCGGTACCATCACCTTTCCAAGATGCGGCAGCTCCCCGCTGCTTGCGCGCTCCGGTTACTTAAACAATAATTCAAAATCCTTATCTGGCCATATCTTGATGAACAGCTGGGGATTTATTAACACGTCTTTCAGCTTTTCAAGAGTCTCCAGATTGGAAACCGGAAGAACGAGAATAGCTTTCTTAGAATCGAATTCAGATCCTTGAGTAGCTGGTACGTAGTCACAAAAAGCTCCAAGAGCCTTCTCGGTATAGCACGTCGCAACAAGCTGCTCATCCTTAGTATCGATAACCTTCCAGAAATCACCGCTACCATTTTCGCGTGAGTAAGCCTCAATGCGCCAACCTTGACTATTGAATACTTTGTATGGACA
>Ga0116177_10002229_pt1 | contig 14315 bp, 11 predicted proteins | sample AD_STIC10_MetaG_FD_89750 | JGI IMG/M metagenome (GOLD analysis project Ga0116177, IMG submission 89750) | Active sludge microbial communities of municipal wastewater-treating anaerobic digesters from USA - AD_STIC10_MetaG | ecosystem: Engineered > Bioreactor > Anaerobic > Digestate | place: USA...
GTGGGCAAGGAGAAGGTCTACCAGGAGGTCACCGAGAAGTACGCGGGCTACGCCCTGCTCTTCGCGGTGCTGGCGGCTCTGGGAGTGATCTCCCTGGGCGCTCGCTGGCCGTGATCGCCCAGAACCTCGCTGCGATCGAGCGGCGCATCGCGGACGCTGCCCTGGCTGCGGGACGTTTCGTCACCGACGTCCGACTGCTCCCGGTGAGCAAGACCCGGCCGGCGTCCGAGCTGGCCGAGGCGATGGCGTGCGGGTACAAACGCTTCGGGGAGAATCGCGTCCAGGAAGTGGTGGCCAAAGCCGCCGAACTCCCGGAGGCCGAGTGGGCAGTGATCGGTCACCTGCAGTCCAACAAGGCACGACAGGTGGCCGAGTTGGCGTCCGAGTTCCAGGCGCTCGACTCGCTCGAGTTGGCGTCCCAGCTGGATCGGCGCCTGCACACTGCGGGACGCCGACTCGACACGCTCATCCAGGTCAACTCGTCCGGTGAGGACTCGAAGTTCGGCCTGCCGCCCGGTGAGGTGGTGGCGTTCGCCCGGGATCTGGAGCCGTTCGACGCGCTGCGCGTCCGCGGACTCATGACGCTCGCGCTCCCGGGCTCGGACAGGGAGGCTGTGGCGGCCTGCTTCGTTCGCATGCGGGAAGTGCAGGATGACCTGCGTCAGGCGGGGGCCCTGGGCAGTGACTGGGAGGAACTGAGCATGGGCATGAGTGGCGATTTCGAGTTGGCGATCGCGTACGGGGCGACCTGTGTCCGGGTGGGGACGGCGATCTTCGGCGCCAGGGCCTGAACCGGTCTACGTGGCGAAGTCGATCGTGGCCGTCCCTGCCGATGTGGTGACGGTTCCCTGCACCGAGGTCCCGGTCTTGAGCACGTCGAGGGGCATGATGAGCACCTTGCCCGCCATGAGCTGGGAAGCTGTGGGGTTGGGATAGTCGGAGGCCACGTGGACGCAGGTCGGCAGCTCGCCTCCGTTGGCCGTGATCGTGACGGTGGCGCCCTCGATGCTGCTGGTGGGTCCGAAGTCGATGAGGATCGGTGTCCCGTAGCCGCCGGTGGGGCCCGTGTCGGGACATCCTGACGTCGCGTCCGGTTGAGCGCTCGAGGTGAGCCGTCGGACGGTGGTCCTGCCCCGGGGCCACACGCGGGGCCAGCCGTCGGTGGCGGGATCAGCCGTGCGTCCGTTGACGACATCCAGTGCGGCCGCTGTTCCGAACGGGCCGGAGGCGATCCCGAAACCGGCCCGCGTGAGGCGGGAGTCGAGCAGGTTGACCAGTTGGAACGGTGACCCGGCCCAGGCGTCGATGAACTGCGCCGGGGTGTCGAAGCCGAGCCCGACGAGGGACGTTGTCGCAGCCAGGGCGCCGGCTTCGCTGTGTGCGGACGAGTCGGGATCCTCGCTCTGGGTGACCATCCCGGTGCGGGCGACGTAGCGGGCGTGCAGCTTGTCGCCGGCTGTGAGGGAGGCGTCCTCAGCCACGGCGGGGACACCGAAGCTCGACCGCAGGAGGTTCAGGCGCGCGAGCCACCCGGACGACGGGCCGGACGGTGCGGCTGATGCGCCTGCGCTCGGGACGGCGGTCGGAATCGCACTCTCGGTGGTCCTGCTGGGGCTGGCTGCTGTTGCTGCCGTGCTCGGAGCTGACGTTGAGGTCGTGGGGCTGCTCGGGGTCGTCCCGGCGTCCCCGGCGCCACACGACGTGACGAGGAGAAGCATGGACAGGGTGATGGCGGCCCGACGAAGCATGGAGAGTCCTGACCTGGGACGCGGACGTTGCTGGCCAGTATACGGAGCCTCCGCGTGGCGCCCCGTGACTGATTCTCGTCCGTCAGCGGTGATCACCCGAGGTCGAGCAGCGGGACGTCATCGGCCGGCGTGTACCCGAAGATCTGGGCGAAGAAGCTCTGCTGGGCCTCCAGGACCCGGGCTCGCGTCGACTCCTTCCGGAATCCGTGGCCCTCGCCCTCGAACAGCAGCAGCGCCACGGGCAATCCCTTCGAGCGGACGGCGTCCGCCATGTCCTGCGCCTGGTTCGGCGGGACGACCCGGTCGTCGAGTCCCTGCAGGATGAGCATCGGCGTCCCCAGTCGGTCGACGTGCAGGATGGGGGAGCGCTCGTCATAGGTCGCCCTGGCCTGCGGGTAGGGGCCGATCAGGCCGTCGAGGTAGCGCGACTCGAACTTGTGGGTGTCGGTGGCCAGCATGGCAAGGTCGCCGATGCCGTACGAACTCACACCCGCGGCGAAGACCCGGCTCGTCACCAACGCCTGCAGGGTCGTGTACCCGCCCGCGCTTCCGCCGGTGATCGCTGCCCGCTCGGCGTCGACCAGGCCGGCGGACGCAGCGGCTCGCACCGCTTCCTCGCAGTCCTGGACGTCGGCGATGCCCCAGCGTCCCTTCAGGCGCTCGCGATAGGCACGCCCGAAGCCGGCGGAACCCGAATAGTTGACGTCGAGCACCGCGAAACCGCGAGAGGTCCAGTACTGCACCGCGGGTGAGTACGTACCCGCGGCAAACCCCGTCGGCCCACCATGGGACTTCACGATCACCGGTGGACGCTCGCCCTCTTCACCCGTGAACGCACCGTTCACCGGGGGATAGAACCACGCCTGCGTGGGTCCTGACCGGCCCTCGAACCAGAGGCTCTCAGGCCGCGAGGTGACCGAAGGATCGGGCACGGCTTCGGAACCCTTCCGGACCACCACCGGCGCCGCGCTTGGCACCAGTCGCCACAGTTCCTGCGCGCGGTCGGGCAGGTCGACGATCACCCACGCCACGCTCTCGGAGGACGCGATCGAGTCCACGTCGCCCACGGGCTCCCCGAAGACCTCGAGCCCACCCGTCCCGACGTCCCACCACCCGAGGACGCGGCGTCCATCGTCGTACCAGGCGATCAACGCGCGATCGGCCCCCACGAACCCCATGGACGCGTTCCCCAGCACCCACATCGGGTAGTCGGCGTCACCGCTCAGCGCAGGCCCGCCCCCACCCACGACGCGGGGAGCCCAGAATCCCGTCTCGTCGCTGAGGGCGACGAGACGGCCATCCGGCGTCCAACGGGGGTGCTGCACGGACGTCCCGGGACCTCCCATGACGTCCGAGACGTCGACGAGGCCCGCTTCGGTGAGGGTGGCCTGCTTCAGGACGGTGGCGTCCCACGGCATGTCGGGGTGGTTCCACTCGATCCACGCGAGCTGGTCGCCGGAGAGTTCGGGGTTGGCGTAGAAGTCGGCCCCGGACGCGAGGACGCGTCCGAAGTCGCCGTTGTCGCCGAACAGGTCGAGCGCCACCAGAGTGGTCACCGCCTCGCCCGCACCGCGATGGTCCTCGCGGACGGACAGCACCAGCCCTCGATCGGGGTGGACGCGGACGTCCCCGAAACGAACGTCCGCGGACGCCGGGGTGATCGCCACCGCACCGTCGACGTCCAGACGCAACAGCGAGCGGGTCGCGTCGTCGCTGCACACGACCACCCCGGCCCTGACGTCGTACGCACCGCCGCCGTACTCCATCACCCGACTCCGGACATTGATCGGCGCGGGCGTCAGGTCGTCGACGACGCCGTCGCGCCAGCGGACCAGGGTGAGCCGTCCGTCCTGACCGGGGCGGGACTCGAGCCAGTAGGCGTCCCCGCCGTCGGCGTGGACGTCGGACAGGCCGGTCGAAGCAGCCAGCACGGACGCGATGCTGATCGGGGACGTCCAGGAGCCGAAGCGCGCGGCACGGGGAGGGGTGGTCATGGGTTCACGCTAGTGGGATCAGGTTCGCAGTGGTGCAGCAGCAGTTTCTGGGGCACAATCGGTGGAAGTACTCCATCGAGGGCTCACCGTGTCAGGCAGCTGGGGAAGGCTCATCTGGCCCGGAGGAGGACACATGGTGGAGACGACACGTGGACTGGTGTTCGTCCACTCAGCGCCGTCCGCGCTGTGCCCACACGTCGAGTGGGCGGTGGGCGGCGTCCTTCGCATGCCCACGCACTTCTCGTGGACGCCCCAGCCCGCCGAGCGTGGCAGCTATCGCACCGAGTACTCGTGGACGGGCGCGCCGGGGACGGCGGCTGCCATCGCCAGCGCGCTCAAGGGGTGGGAACGCCTGCGTTTCGAGGTCACCGAGGAGGCGTCCCGGGCCGTCGAGGCGCACCGTTACTCCTACACCCCGAGCCTGGGTGCCTTCCACGCCATCACCGGCGTGCACGGCGACATCCTGGTCGCCGAGGACCGCATCAAGGCGGCCGTGGCGAGGGAAGCGCTGGGGGGCAAGGGGATTCACGCGGCGCTCGACGAGCTCCTCGGACGTCCGTGGGACGACGAACTCGAGATCTTCCGCCACGCCGCCGAGGGCGCACCGGTGAGGTGGCTCCACCAGGTGGTGTAGCCGTCCCTCACCGGGCACCGCTCAAGCTGTCACAGCATGGAGGCTGTCGATCACAACGGGATGTTGGTGTGCCCACCCCGGACGCCGAAGTCGGCGTCCCGCAGGGCCTTCGCCAGCGCCGAGCGGGTGACCTTGGGGCTGATGATCTCGTCCACCACGCCGATCTCGACAGCCTTCTCGACGCCGCCGGCGATGCGCTCGTGCTCGGCCGCGAGTTCCAGTTCGACCTGGGCGCGCGACTCGTCGGGCACTTCGGCCAGCTTCCGGCGGTGCAGGATCCGGATGGCCGCGACCGGGCCCATGACCGCAACCTGCGCACCCGGCCAGGCGAAGACCTTCGTCGCACCCAGCGAGCGGGAGTTCATGGCGATGTAGGCGCCGCCGTAGCTCTTGCGCGTCACCAGCGTCACGCGCGGGACGGTTGCCTCGGCGAAGGCGTGCAGCAGCTTGGCGCCGCGTCGCACGACACCGTCCCACTCCTGGCCCACACCGGGCAGGTAGCCGGGGACGTCCACGACGACGACGAGCGGGACGCCGAACGCGTCACACATGCGCACGAAACGGGACGCCTTCTCGGCGCTCAGCGAGTCGAGACAGCCGCCGAGGCGAAGCGGGTTGTTGGCGACGACGCCGACCGTGCGTCCGCCCAGGCGTCCGAGGGCGACGACCATGTTGGGTGCCCAGCGTCCGTGCAGTTCAGACGTCGTCCCGGGATCGAGGATGCCGTCGAGCAGGGGGTGCACGTCGTAGGCGCGCTTGGCCGACTCGGGGAGCAGCGCCTCGAGATCGGTGTCCTCGATCTCGGGGGCCACGCGTCCCTGGCTCGACAGCAGGCAGACGAGTTCGCGCCCGCGGTGCATGGCGTCCGCCTCGTCGTCGGCAGCGATGTGCACGACACCGGAGCGACGCCCGTGGACGTCCGGACCACCGAGGCGCGCCATGTCGACGTCCTCACCGGTGACCGAGCGGACGACCTCAGGACCGGTGACGAAGATGCGTCCCTCGGGGGCGAGGATGACGATGTCGGTCAGCGCCGGGCCGTACGCGGCGCCACCGGCGGCCGCGCCGAGCACGATCGAGATCTGCGGAACCTTGCCGGACGCCCGGGTCATGACGTTGAAGATCTTGCCCACGGCGTGCAGCGAGAGGACGCCTTCCGCCAGTCGTGCGCCACCGGAGTGCCAGATGCCGATGATCGGGACGCGGTCGACGAGCGCGCGGTGGTAGGCCTCGACGACGACATCACAGCCGTCGACGCCCATGGCGCCACCCATGACGGTGGCGTCCGAGCAGAAGGCGACGACGCGATTGCCGTCGATCATGCCGACACCGGCCAGCATGCCGTTGCCGTTGTCGTCGCTGATGAGCTCGAGGGTGCCCTCGTCCATCAGGGCAGCCAGGCGGGTGTTGGGATTGCGCGGGTCGAGCTCGCGGGGGAGCTTCTCCTTGATGGCCGACATGGGGTCTCCTTCTGGAGGTTGGGGGCGCCGACCGACCGCGGACGCGAGTTGCGTCCGCAGGCGGGGCTGGGGTCAGCGGGTCTGGTGGGCGTTGGTCACGGCGACGGCGACGTTGTGCCCGCCGAAGCCGAACGAGTTGTTGAGGGCTGCCAGCGGGCCCTCGGGCAGGGTGCGGACCGTGGTCGCGATGTCGATCCCGAGGTCGGGTTCGAGGTTCTCGATGTTGATCGTCCCGGGCACCTTGCGGTCAACGAGCGCCATCATCGTGGCGAACGTTTCGAGCGCACCCGCGCCACCGAGCAGGTGGCCGGTCATCGACTTGGTGCCCGTCACGACCACGTGGGACGTGTCGTCGCCGAGGGCCTGGCGGATCGAACCGGCCTCGGTCACGTCACCCTGGGGGGTCGAGGTGGCGTGGGCGTTCACGTGGACGATGTCGCGGGGGGTCAGGCCTGCGTCCGCGAGGGCTCGCAGCATGGCCGACTTCTGGCCGTGACCCGTGGGGTCGGGCTGGACGATGTCGTGGGCGTCCGCGGAGATGCCGGCGCCGGCGAGGGTGCCGTAGATCTTCGCACCACGGGCGGTGGCGTGTTCGAGGGTCTCGATCACCATCAACGATGCGCCCTCACCGAGCACGAACCCGTCGCGTCCGGTGTCCCAGGGGCGGGACGCCGTCTCGGGCGAGTCGTTGCGGCGGCTGAGCGCCTGCATGTTGGCGAAGGCCTGGATCGGCAGCGGGTGGATCACTGCTTCGGTGCCACCGACGATGGCGATGTCGGCACGTCCGAGGCGGAGCATGTCAAGGCCCTGGGCGATGGCCTCGTTGGACGAGGCGCAGGCCGACACCGGGGTGTGGACGCCGGCCTTGGCCTTCACCTTGAGGCCGAGGTTCGCGGCGGGCGCGTTGGCCATGAGCATGGGGATGGCGAAGGGGCTGACGCGGCGTCCGCCCTTGTCGTTCATGATGTCCCACTGGCCCAGGAGTGACTGCATGCCACCGATGCCGGACGCGCAGACGACCGCGAGCCGCTCGGGGTCGATGGTGTTGTCGGCATCCAGGCCCAGGCCTGCGTCCGCCCAGGCCTCGAGGCCGGCGATCAGGGCGAACAGTGCCGAACGGTCAAGGCGCCGGGCCTCGACACGGTCGATGATGGTCTCGGGGTCGACGGCCGACTCGGCCGCGAAGCGGACGGGCATGTCTGCGGCCCAGTCCTGCTTGAGTGTGTGGACGCCGCTCCGCCCAGCCAGCAGGCCTTCCCACGTGGTGGGGGCATCTCCGCCGAGGGGGGTGATGGCGCCGAAACCTGTGATGACAACGGTCGACATGTTGGGGATTCTCCAAATGACTAGAAGCTGCGGTCCGCGGGGGGTGCGGTGGTGCGGGGTCACGGGTGGTGCGGTGTTGCGGTGTTGCGGGTGTCACGTGCCTGGCGCGGCACCCGGACGCATGGCGCCCGGGTGCCCGCGTCGGGCAGGTCGCCGGGAGATCCCGGCGAGGCCTGGCTCAGGCCTGGGCGCGCTCGATGAAGGCCACGGCGTCGCCGACGGTCTTCAGGTTCTTGGCGTCCTCATCGGGGATCGAGACGCCGAGCTTCTCCTCGGCGGCGTAGATGATCTCGACCATGGAGAGCGAGTCGACGTCCAGATCGTCGGCGAAGGACTTGTCCAGCTGGACGTCCTCCACTGCGACGCCGGCAACCTCGTTGACGATGGCGGCGAGCTCGGTGCGGATCTCTTCGGTGCTGGCCATGATGGCCTCCTTCTTGTGTTGTTGATTCGGGTGAACTGCTTACCTGCTGGTCTCGCGGTGCTCGACCGGTTCTGGGGTGGACGCGGACGTCCGGGGGGTGGATCAGGGGAGGGTGACGACCTGGCCGGCGAAGACCAGGCCCGCGCCGAAGCCGATGATGAGGGCCGTCTGGCCGCTCTTCGCATCGCCCGACTCGAGCAGTGCCTCCATGGCGAGGGGGACCGACGCCGCGGACGAGTTGCCCATCTGCACGATGTCGCGGGCCACCACCACCTTCTCGGGCAGCTTCAGGTGGCGCAACATCGAATCGGTGATGCGGTTGTTGGCCTGATGGGGAATGAAGACGTCGAGTTCCTCGGGCTGGAGGCCGGCCTTGGCCAGGGCTTCGTGGGTCTTCTCGGCGATGTAGGTGGTCGCCCAGCGGAAGACCTTCTTGCCGTCCATGTGGATCTTCGGGTTCGTCCCGGGGTCGACGTCCGACCAGGAGTCGATGCTGATGACCTCGGTCTGCTCGGGGGCCGAACCCCAGACGACGGGGCCCATGGCCGGGACGTCGCTCGGGCCGACAATGGCCGCCCCGGCGCCGTCACTGAACAGGAACGCCGTCGAGCGGTCCTCCATGTCGAGCATCCACGACAGCGCCTCGACGCCGATCGTCAGCACATAGGTGGCCTGTCCGGCCCTGACCATCGATTCGGCCATCGCGACGCCGTAGGCGAAACCGGCGCACGCGGCCGAGATGTCGAAGGCGGCGGGCTCGGCGCAACCGAGCTCTCGGGCGACCTCACAGGCGAGCGAGGGGGTCTGCTTGAAGTGCGAGATGGTCGAACAAATCACGGCCCCGACCTGGTCGGGCGTGATGCCGGCGCGCTCGATGGCCTTGCGGGACGCCTCGACGGCGAGCGTCAGCGGCGTCTCGTTCTCGTCGGCCCAGCGGCGTTCGACGATGCCGGTGCGCTGACGGATCCACTCGTCGGTCGAGTCGATCATCGTGCAGATCTCGGCGTTGTCGACGACGCGGCTACCGCGCGCACCGCCGACGGACATCAGGCGCGCGTACTGGGCGCCGCTGGAGGGCTGGATCTGGGCCATGTCGGAAGCCAATCAGTTCGCGGAGTCGGGGGAGTCGGCCGAGTCGGCCGTCGGGTGCAGGCGCAGCAGCGGCTGCCCGGGGCTCACGGGGTCGCCGTCCTCGACCAGCCACTCGACGACGCGTCCGCCGTGGGGCGCCTCGATCTTGACCTGGTCACGGAGGTTGGAGACGCTGCCGATCTCGGTGTGGGGGGCGAGGACGCGGTCCTCGACGACGGTCGAAGCCTTGTCGAAGCGTCCCTTGCCGGGCGAGACCACCAGACGCCAGGTGGGCGTCGTGCCCATGTCGGACGACGACTCGGGTTCGGCGTGCTTCTGGACGAACGCACGGGCGTCGTCCATCTGGTCGGGGGTGTTGAGGCTGAACAGCTCGACGCCCTTGAGGTTCCGCTTCGCGATGCCGGTCAGGGTGCCGGCCGGCGGCAGTTCGAGCAGGCCGGTGATGCCGAGTTCGGCCATCGTCGCCATGCAGAGGTCCCAGCGAACCGGGTTCGCGACCTGGTTGACCAGACGGCTGAGGTAGTCCTGACCCGACTGGACGACCTGACCGTCGGCGTTCGACAGCACGCGGGTGCGGGGGTCGTGTGTCGAGATGGCGCGGGACAACGTCCGCAGGTGGTCGACGGCCGGCTCCATGTGAACCGTGTGGAAGGCACCGGCGACGCTCAGGGGGATCAGGCGTGCCCGGGCCGGAGGATTCTCGGCGAAGGCCGCGAGCTGTTCCACCGTGCCTGCGGCGACGATCTGGCCCGAGCCGTTGTCATTGGCGGCGGTGAGGCCGGCGGCCTCGATCGCTGCCAGGACTTCTTCGGGCTTTCCGCCGATGACTGCTGTCATCGAGGTCGGACGCGCAGCCGACGCCTTGGCCATGGCACGTCCACGCTCGCGGACGAAGACCATGGCGGCCTCGGCGCTCATCACGCCCACGGCGGCAGCCGCGGTGATCTCACCGACGCTGTGGCCGGCGGTGACGCCGATGCGGCCGAAAGCGTCCGCGGGCCGGGGGAAGAGCTGCACCGCGGTCACGAGGCCGGCGGCGACGAGCAGGGGCTGGGCGATGGCGGTGTCGCGGATGGTCTCCGCGTCAGCGTTTGTTCCGTAGTGGGCCAGATCGATCCCGCTCACTGCCGAGAGCCAGGAGAGGCGGGCAGCGAACTGGGGATCGGTCAACCAGGGGGTGAGAAAACCGGGAGTCTGGGCGCCCTGTCCGGGGGCAACGATTGCGAGCACATAACAACTGTCGCGTGTTGCGGGTTGCCGCGTGCGGGCTGCAGCCACGAAATCTGGACGCCCGCCTTTGTGGGATCACCACAAAGACGCGTGGGCCAGCCAACCAAGGGCGCGTCCATTTTGGACATCGGGTGTGAGGGGTGTTACAAGCACAGCCTGCGCGTGAGGCCTCAACGCGTGGACGCCAGTCGTCCGAGGGTGATCGCCAGACGGAGGACGTAGGCGTCCCGGGCGTCGCCGGGGGAGTAGCCGGTGACGTCCTGGATCCGCTTCAAGCGGTACCTCACGGTGTTGGCGTGCACGTACAGGGCCCGCCCCGTCGCCTCGACGGAGCAGCCGTGGTCGAGGAAGCTCACACAGGTCTGGAGCAGGTCGCCGCCGGCCTCCTCGAGGGGCCGATAGATCTCCTGGGACAGCGTCCGACGGGCGTGGCCGTCCCCCGACAACGCACGCTCGGGGAGCAGTTCCTGGCTCGACAACACACGTTCCCCCTCGGGCCAGGCCTGGGCGGCGCGAAGTCCCGAGATCGCAGCCCGCGCCGACGTGGACGCATCCACGAGGTCGTCAACGAGCGGGCCGACCACGATCGGTCCTGCGGCGAAGTGCGGGGCGAGGGTCTTCACGAACTCGTTGGCGTCGTGCTCGGTCGCAAGCTTCTCGCTCCCCATCACGACCACGAGCCGGTCGCCCTGGCTCGAGACCAGGAAGTCGACGCCAGACTTCTCGCCGCGACGCCTCAGCTCGCTCATCTCGGCCTGTGGATCGGCCGGGGCGAACCCGACGGCCACGCAGACCCGCGTCCCCGATCGCCAGCCCAGGGTGGACGCGCGGCTCACGACCGTCTCGTCGGTCTCGGCGCGGACGATCGCGTCCACGACGAGGGCCTCGAGCCGGGCGTCCCAGGCGCCGCGCACCTCGGCCGCCCTCGCGTAGACCTCGGCGGCGGCGAAAGCGATCTCCCGTGAGTAGTGGACGATCGCCATCCGCAGCACCGGCCGGTCACCGCGGGGCACGAGGTTGTCGAGTTGCTCCTCGACGACCTGGATGGTCGTCCGCATGAGGTCGACCGTGTGGTGGAGGGAGATCTGGCGTGTGATCGACCGGGGTGCTGCTCCGAAGACGCCGGCGGGGTCGAACGCGTGGTCGGGATCGTCGGCGAACCAGTCGACGAAGCCGTCGATACCCGATCGGGCGACGAGGGTGATCCACGAGCGGTGCTCGGCGTCCAGTTCGGTGAACCAGGGGTGACGCTCTTCCATCGCGGCCAGCGTGGCCGTGGTCATCTTTGACGTGGCCCCGGCCAGGCGCTTCGCCATCGCCGCCCGTGCGCGTTCGGACGGCACCAGTGCGCGTCCGCTGTCCTGGGGCTCGGCTCGTGTGGTCATGGTGCCTCCCGATCCGCCAGCCTAACGGCGACGACGGCGTCCGCGTGGGAGCGCGCCCGCGAATCCGCTGCTGACCGTGCGCCGAGGTTAGGGTGGTCGCGTGCCCGCACTCCCGCCCTCCCTCTCGCCCGTCCAGGCGCTGCGGGAGGTCGCCTTCTGGCTCGAACGCGACCGGGCCGACACGTACCGCGTCAAGGCGTACCGGAAGGCGGCGGACGCCCTCGCCGCGCTCGACCCGGACGATCTGGCGATCCTGGGCGAGGCGCACGCGTGGGCAACCATCCCCGGGGTGGGTCCGAAGACGGCGGCGGTCGTCGATCAGGCGTGGTCGGGACGCGTCCCCGATCAACTGGCCGACCTGCGCGAAGCCGGACGCGCGCCGCTCGCCCCCAGCGCGCTCCGGGCGCTCGTCCGGGGTGACCTCCACTCACACACCACCTGGTCGGACGGCGGGTCGCCGCTGTGGGAGATGGTCGCCACCGCCGAGCACCTGGGACACGAGTACCTCGCCATCACCGACCACTCACCCAGGCTGAAGGTCGCCAACGGCCTCTCGCGGGAGCGCCTGCTCGCCCAGTGGGACGAGATCGACGCCCTCGCGCCCGACGTGGGCGTCCGGGTGCTGAAGGGGATCGAGGTCGACATCCTGGCCGACGGTTCGCTCGACCAGGCACCCGACCTGTTGGGACGCCTGGACATCGTCGTGGCCAGTGTCCACTCCGACCTGCGCGCCGACTCCGCGACGATGACGCGACGCATGGTCGGGGCGATCGCGTCCCGTCACACCAATGTCCTGGGTCACTGCACGGGACGCCTGGTCGAGGGGACGCGGGGCACGCGTCCGGAGTCGGTGTTCGACGCCGAGGTCGTCTTCGAGGCGTGTCGGCAGTTCAACGTGGCCGTCGAGATCAACTCCCGTCCGGAGCGTTGCGACCCTCCCGACCGCCTCCTCGAGCTGGCCCGCGACATCGGATGCCTGTTCAGCATCGACACCGACGCCCACGCGCCCGGGCAGCTGTGTTTCCTCGATCTCGGCTGCGCGCGCGCCGAGGCGGCCGGCATTGCGCCCGAGCGCATCATCACGACCTGGCCTGCGGACGAACTCCTGGCCTTCTGCTCCGGGTGACTGGCCGTCTGCTCCGGATGAGTGGGCTTGTCGATCCCTGCGGACACGTGGGTTTGTTGATCCAGCCGGACAACTGGTTGGCTTCGGGGGAAGATTGGTCATGACTCCCCGGCCCTGTCGGGGCGCTGCCTGACGAGAAAGGGACACCATGATTCCTCGCGACGAGCCCGGCCCCATCCTGAACGGGTTGCCGACCAACCTGCCCGAGACGGACGCCGGCGAGACTGCCGAATGGCTTGAGTCCCTCGACGGGATCATAGATGCGGAAGGCCGGAACCGGGCGCGCTTCGTGCTGCTCAAGTTGCTGGAGCGGGCACGCGAACGCCAGGTGGGCGTCCCGTCACTGACCAGCACCGATTACGTGAACACGATTCCGGTCGACATGGAGCCCTCCTACCCGGGCGACGAAGATCTGGAGCGCGGTTACCGCCGCCTGCTGCGCTGGAATGCTGCGGTGATGGTGCACCGCGCCCAGCGTCCGGGTGTCGGCGTCGGCGGCCACATCTCGTCCTACGCGTCCTCGGCCACGCTCTACGAGGTCGGGTTCAACCACTTCTTCCGAGGCAAGGACCACCCGGGCGGCGGCGACCAGATCTTCTTCCAGGGGCATGCGTCCCCCGGCATGTACGCCCGCGCGTTCCTCGAGGGACGTCTCGAAGAGGACGACCTCAACGGCTTCCGCCAGGAGCACAGCCACATGGTGGACGGCGTGGTCCGCGCACTGCCGAGCTACCCGCACCCGCGTCAGCTCCCGGACTTCTGGGAGTTCCCGACGGTGTCGATGGGCATCGGGCCCATGAACGCCATCTACCAGGCGCAGTTCAACCGCTACCTGCACAATCGTGGCCTCAAGGACACGTCGCAGCAGCACGTCTGGGCGTTCCTCGGCGACGGCGAGATGGATGAGCCCGAGAGCCGCGGACTGCTGCAACTCGCGGCCAACGAGGCCCTCGACAACCTGACCTTCGTCATCAACTGCAACCTGCAGCGCCTCGACGGCCCTGTGCGTGGGAATGGCAAGATCATCCAGGAACTCGAAGCGTTCTTCCGCGGTGCCGGCTGGAACGTGATCAAGGTCGTCTGGGGACGCGGCTGGGATTCCCTGCTCGCCGCCGACACCGAGGGTGCGCTGGTCAACCTCATGAATTCCACGCCTGACGGTGACTACCAGACGTTCAAGGCCAACGACGGTGCGTATGTGCGAAAGCACTTCTTCGACCGCGACCCCCGGACGTCCGCGATGGTCAAGGACTGGACCGACGACCAGATCTGGGCACTCACGCGCGGCGGGCACGACTACCGCAAGGTCTACGCCGCCTACAAGGCTGCCACGGAGTTCACCGGCGCCCCGACCGTGATTCTGGCCCAGACCATCAAGGGTTACTTCCTGGGCTCCCACTTCGCCGGACGCAACGCCACCCACCAGATGAAGAAGATGGCGCTCGAAGACCTCAAGGCCTTCCGTGACCGGCTCCAGATGCCCATCTCGGACGAGGTCCTCGAGGCCGATCCGTACCGTCCGCCGTTCTTCCACCCCGGCCCGGACGACCCCCGCATCAAGTACCTCCTCGGACGCCGGCACGAGCTGGGCGGCTACCTGCCTGAACGTCGTGAGACGGGCAAGGCGCTGCCGATGCCCGCAGCGAAGGCCTTCGACGGGGTCAAGAAGGGCTCGGGCAATCAGCAGATCGCCACGACGATGGCGTTCGTCCGGTTGCTCAAGGACCTGATGCGGGAAAAGGACTTCGCCCCGCACGTCGTGCCGATCATCCCCGATGAGGCCCGTACCTTCGGCATGGACTCGTTCTTCCCGACCATCAAGATCTACAACCCGCACGGCCAGAACTACACGCCGGTCGACAACGAGCTGATGCTCGCCTATCGCGAGGCCACCAA
>Ga0116177_10002231_pt1 | contig 14307 bp, 11 predicted proteins | sample AD_STIC10_MetaG_FD_89750 | JGI IMG/M metagenome (GOLD analysis project Ga0116177, IMG submission 89750) | Active sludge microbial communities of municipal wastewater-treating anaerobic digesters from USA - AD_STIC10_MetaG | ecosystem: Engineered > Bioreactor > Anaerobic > Digestate | place: USA...
AAGATTGCCCTTTCGGATGGACTTCGACCAGCGGGGCAGGGTAAAATAGCCGCCCTCGATGCGGTAGATGTAGAGCGGGACGCCGCATTTCCGGACGAGCCTGCCGGTCCCTGCGTAGGCGGGGGCGGTGCGCCCGTCCCACGTGCAGCTTCCCTCCGGGAACATACAGACACTGTATCCCGCGCGGACGCACTGCAAGATTTCGGCCGCGGAACGGGCCTCGGTCCGGGCCTTCAGCCGGTAAATCGGGTCGGCCAGCAGGCCGATGAGCCGGCTCGCGAACCCCATCCGGGAGAGCTGCTCCCCGGCGACGAAGTACATCTGCCGCCGGAAGGGCAGGGCCGCCAGCAGCGGGTCCCAGTTGCAGGTGTGGTTGCAGACGACAAAGCACGGCTCGGGCGGGTTGTCGACTTTTTCGTACCGATAGCCGAGCTTCCATTTGAGCAAAAGGCGCAGCGGCAGCTTGAACAGCGTCCAGATCAGAAGATGCGCCCAGCGGTTTTTCTTTTTGAATGCCTCTCTCACGGAGGGTTCCCCCCTCTCTCAGCGTGGCCGGTTCCCGCCGCCCGGAAAAACAAAACGGCCGGAAGACGGAAAAAGGCCGGGGCGGATTTCTTTGGCGGTTGGCGCGCAAAAAACGGCGCGGCCCCTGTTTATAAGTTTCCGATCTTACCTTACCGCCGCTTCGTGAACCGTGCGTGAACCGGAGGAGCCGCAGGGCATAAAAAACGCCCGGGCGGTAAGCTCGAGCGTTTTCGGTTTTTTATTCCTGTTGGGCTTTCATCTTGGCAAAGCACTCGCTGCAAAAGACCGGACGGTCCTCGCGGGGCTTAAACGGGACTTTCGCTTCTCCGCCGCAGGCGGCACAGGTCGTGGTGTACATCTCTTTTTGGGTTTTCAGTTTGTTCTTACGGGAGTCGCGGCAATCTTTGCAGCGCTGGGGTTCGTTGACAAATCCGCGCTCCGCATAGAATTCCTGCTCGCCAGCGGTGAAGATGAACTCTTGTCCACACTCTTTGCACACTAAGGTCTTGTCTTGGTACATGATTTTACCTCTTTCAATGGATTGTATTTGCCCTTGGTTCACCACAACCGCTAAGTTTTTATAGATGTTGCCTGTTTGCCCCGGGGCATGCGTATATCCAGCCCCACGCGGGGCCGCATACCGAAACGATCACCTCCGGCCGCTTTCCGACCGGAGTTTTTGCCGGACGCGTTCCATCGCGTTGCCGGCGGATTTTGCCGAAATAGAGAGCGCCATGCCGATTTCCTCATAGGAGCTTCCGGCGAGATAGAGCCGCAGGACGGAGCTTTCGAGCTTTGAGAGGCGGGAGAGCAGCCGTAGGACCGCCGCGGAGGAATCCTCCTTTTCGATCCAAGCGGCCTCCGGGTCGGTGCCCGGTTCCAGCGGAAAGTTCCCGTCGATCGAAAGGTAGCCGACCATCGGCAGATTTTTTTGCCGCAGGCCGGAGCGGATCACCGAGGAGAGCCTTCGCCGGATACAGACGGCGGAATAGGTCCGGAACGACGCGTCCCCCGCGGCGGAGCCGTAGGAGTGGAGCGCCTTGAGCAGGGCGATGACGGCCTCCTGATGCAGGTCGTCGTATTCGAGTCCCAATCCGGCGCCGGTCTCGACCGTTCTCGGGGAGATGTAGACGCAGCGGCGGATCAGTGTTTCGAGGCCCTCCTCCTCACCGGAGCGGGCGGAGCGAACCGCCTCTTCGATGAAAACATCCCTTTCGCCGGCCGCCATCTGCCTCACCCCTTCGGAACTTGGAAACCAGTCGTTATCATTCTAACATATTATTTTAGTCTGTCAAGAAACTACTCGCGGTTCAAAAAGTAAAATTTTTCCGTCTGGGAGGCCTTCGCGGCGTCCAAAACGGGCCCGCCGCGCGCGGAAACCGCCCCCAAAAAGAAGGTTTTACACGCAGCCGCATTCCGAGACGCCGGGGACCGTCACGGTCACGTCGCGGATCCACTTGCCGCGCTGGATGCGCACGGTGGCGACGAGGAATTTGATGATCTCATCGGAGCGCAGCGCCAAAAGGACCAGCGGCGGGCTCCATTTGAAGAGGAATCCGGCGCAGAGGCCGAGCGGGATCGAAACCGTCCAGAGAAAGAAGACATCCACGAGCATGGCGAAGCGCGTGTCGCCGCCGCCGCGCAGAATGCCCACGATCGACTGGCAGGTCGCCCCTTGGCTGATCATCAGGATCGCGCGGGTCACCAAGAGATCCATGGCGAGCTTCCTCGTCTCCTCGGAGACCGCGAAGAGCTGGACGGCGAACGGCCGGACCAGCAGCATCAGCAGGCAGGAGACGAGCCCGAGCCCCAGCGCGAGATAGGTGACGGTGTCGGCCTTGCGCTGCACAAGCTCCCGGCTGTCCCCCTCGCCGATGGCGTTGCCGATCATCACGGCGGTGGCGTTGGCCATGCCGGACATGGCCACCCAGAAGAACTGCCAGACCACGGTGGCGATGCTGTTGGCCGCGACGAACTGGGTGCTGATATGGCCGATGACCATGGAGAGCACCGTCGCGCCGACGCTCCAGAGGGACTCGTTGAGGACCACCGGCGCGCCGATCTTCCAAAACGCCTCGGAGTATCCCTTGACCGAGCCGAAAAATTCCCGGAACCGGTAGCGGATTTTGTCCTCCTTGAAGCGGATGTAGGCGACGGCGATGGCGAATTCGGTGAAGCGGGCGATGACGGTCGCGATCGCCGCGCCGCGGACGCCCATCGCCGGGAAGCCGAGGTGCCCGAAGATCAGGACCCAGTTGAGCGAGATGTTGACGCAGAGCGAGATCAGGTAGGCGATCACCGAGATCTTGACGGTGCGCACCGTGCGCAGGATGCTGAAAAGCGCGTTGGCGACGCTATAAAAGAGATAGCCGAAGGCCATGATGCGCAGGTATTCGGCGCCCTGCGCGATGACGGCCTCGTCGTCGCTGTACAGGCGCATGAACGTCTCCGGCAAAAACGCCGCGACGCAGGTCGCGAGGATTGAGAAAGCCAGCGTGATGCGCAGCATGATCGTGATGATCTTGCGGATCGAGGCGGTGTCGCGCTTGCCCCAGTACTGCGCGGCGAAGACCGTCGACCCGGACGTGATGCCGAAGCCGATAATCATCAGCACAAAGTAGAGCTCGTTGGCGAGATTGGCCGCGGAGAGCGCGGTTTCACTGAGCTGTCCCAGCATGACGGTGTCCGCGAGCGAGACGGCAAACGTGATCATATTCTGCGCCGCCAGCGGGACGGCGATGGAAAACAGAGCTTTGTAAAACGGTTTTTCCTTGACGGGTGCGAGCATAGTTCCTCCAAAAAACAGAATGACATCATTTTATCCTTTTTTTAAAAGAAAAGCAAGGGCGCGCCATGCCGGGGAACCCACCAGATGGGACAAAATAATACCATCAAAGAACAACTGTTCGATTTTTTTCTCCAAACCCCTTGCATTTTTCAAAAGGGGCGATATAATAAGACCAGAAGATGCGAACGGATGTTCGCTTTGTCTGCGGCAGAGGGAGGCCCCCCGCCGGAACGGAAAGGATGGGAAAAAGAAATGAAGAGAACGTATGTTTTTAGAATTTTGTTTGCCGCGGCGGCCGCCGTCGGCATCCTGATGGTTCTCGGCTGCGCAGGCGCCAGCGACCTCGGCCTGATCGGCAACGGGGAGCTCTTCCTGCGCGGAGGATTCGGCGCGTTCCTTGCCTTTGCCGGGACCCGCGGCGCGATGGTCTGCGACCGGGCGCTCGAGGCTTCGCGGGAGGCCGGGCTTCGCCCCGCCCGCTGCGGGGCGAAGGACTGTCCCAACGCCGCGTGAGGGCTTTGGATCGCTCCCGTCCGGCCCGCTTTCGCGCAACCTAAGGCCGCGCCGGGCATCTATGCCGGAATCCCGCGCTGAAAGGCGCGGTGCCCCGCCCCGCTTGGCACGCCGGGAGTATCTCTCTTGCGTGACGATCTCGGCCCGCCACGGGGAATCGCCTTCGCCCGCTCCGCTTTCGCGCAACCTAAGGCCGCGCCGGGTATCTGTGCCGGAATCCCGCGCTGAAAGGCGCGGTGCCCCGCCCCGCTTGGCACGCCGGGAGTATCTCTCTTGCGTGACGATCTCGGCCCGCCACGGGGGATCGCTCCCGTCCGGCCCGCTTTCGCGCAACCTAAGGCCGCGCCGGGTATCTGTGCCGGAATCCGCCTTTTTAAAAAACGGCCGGAGGGTTTCGCCGCCGGATCACCCTCCCGCGAAGGCGTTTCGCGGCGGGGCGCAAGGCGCGCACTTTTCCCCCCAAAGTCAAAATTTGCCCACTCCATTTGCCGCGCTCCGGGTTTCGTCCCGGGACGCGGTTTTTTTATCGTTCCCGCCGGCGAAAGAGGCGGCGTTTTCTGCTGAAACTGATTTTTCCCGCATAGAATTTGCGAGGAGGTGGCGCCGTGTCCAAAATCCGTACCTTCGCGGTCAACGCCAGCGTATTGACGCTGACCTCGCTCTCGCTGGGAGCAGCCGGTGTGATCTATAACGCTTGGCTCACGCGGAACCTCGGCTCCGCCGGCATGGGCCTTTTCTCTTTGATGATGGCGGTCTACCGGCTGTCGGTGACGTTCGCCTCCTCCGGCTCGGGGCTCGCGGCCACGCGCATCGTCGCGGAGGAGACGGCGATCGGTCACGGCCGGGGCGCGGCCGCCGCCATGCGAAAGACCGTTTTGTACGCGCTGCTGTTCGGCTTCGGCGGCATGGCGCTGCTCTACCTTTTCAGCGGCGCGGCGGCCAACGGCTGGGTCGGCGACGCGCGCGCGGAGGAGCCGTTCCGGATTCTTGCGCTGAGCCTGCCGTTCGTGGGCGTCTCCGCGGCGTTTACCGGCTATTTCACCGCGGTCATGCGGGTGACGCCGGCGGCCTTCGCGCAGATCTTCGAGCAGCTTTCGCAGATGGCGTTCACGGTCGCCGTATTCGCCGTGCTCAAACCGGATACGCTCGCGAAGGGCTGCGTGCTCGTGGCGGCCGGCAGCAGCGTCTCCGAGGCGGCGGCCTTTTTGATTTTTTGGATTTTATACCGGACCGACCGGCGGCGGCACCCGTTTGCGGGCGGGGACCCGCCCAAGCGTTTGGAGATGTGGCGGCGCGTCGTCGGGATCGCGATGCCGGTGGGCGCGTCGGCGGTGCTGCGCTCGGCCCTGAGCACGGTGAAGCACCTGCTTGTCCCGGCCTCCCTGCAAAGATTCGGCCTGACGGAGGAGGCGGCGCTCTCGTCGTACGGCATCGTCGGCGGCATGGTGATCCCGGTGCTGATCTCCCCCTGCGCCTTTTTGCTGGGTTTTTCAAACCTGCTGGTGCCGGAGATCGCCCGCTATAAGGAGCTGGGCCGCAAGAACTCCATCTTTTTCGTGATCGGCTACACGATCCGGCTGACGCTGATCTTTTCCGTCGCGGTCGCGGCGCTGCTGACCGTCTTTTCCAAGGAGCTCGCGGTCCTGCTCTATGGCAGCGAGGAATCCGCGGCCTACATCCGGGCGCTGGGGCCGCTGGTGATCGTCATGTATCTTGACAGCTCCGTGGACGGCGTGCTGAAAGGGCTTGGCGAGCAGGTCGCGGTGGTCAGGATCAACGTGGTGGACACGGCCATCTGCGTCGTGCTGGTGTGGCTGCTGGTGCCGCTGTTCGGGCTGCGGGGGTACCTGATGATGATCGTCATCAGCGAAATTTTTAATATGATCCTCAGCGCCGGCAGGCTCGTCTATGTCACCGGTTTCCACGCGGATATGCCGCGCTGGGCGGTCGTGCCGTTCCTCGGCGCGTTCGGCGCGATCTTTGCCGCGAAATACGGCGCCGCGCTGCTGGGGATCGACGTCGCGCGAGCCAGCGGGATTCTGATCGTCTGCGCGGTGTTTTTGCTGCTCTACTACGCCGTCCTGCGCGCGACGGGCACCCTGACGCAAAAAGACCTCGCGCTGTTCGCGGAGGTCTTCCGAAAATAAAAAAAAGCCGCGCGAAAAAAAGCTTTCTTCGGGCGGCGGTCTTTGCGGTTATCGGCAGAACGCTATGTAAGGGCTTTCGCCCTTGAGTGGCCGTCAGGATTTGCGGACAAAGGAGCGGCAGTCGGTGCATTCGCAGACGGTCGGATTGGATTCGTGGCAGCCGACTTCGATCTTATCGAGCGAGCAGTAATTTTCCTCTTTGCTGTGATAGGCACAGTCGGAGACGGTGCAGCCGATGCATTTATTGGCGCGAACGTTCATTTTTATACCTCCTGATTGGTTTGGTATAAGTTTGCCCGAAACGGTTTGGAATATGTCCATGACGTTCTGAAAAAAAAATCTTCGCATATAGTTTTATGAGAAATTAAAAAAACGGAGGAGGGGGAGGATCCGTATGGCGGAAAAAAGCAGCGCGGTCTATGCGGATATCGCGAAACGGACCGACGGCAGCATCTATATCGGCGTGGTCGGGCCGGTGCGCACGGGAAAATCGACCTTTATTAAGAAATTTATGGAAACGCTTGTCCTGCCGAAGATCCCGGGGGAATTTCGGAAGGCGCGCGCCACCGACGAGCTGCCGCAGTCCGCCGCCGGGAAAACCATCATGACGACGGAGCCGAAATTTATCCCGGAGGAGGCGGCGGAGATCAGTCCGGAGGAAGGCGTAAAGCTGAAGGTCCGTCTCATAGACTGCGTCGGCTATATCGTGCCCTCCTCTATCGGATATTTTGAAAACGACATGCCCCGCATGGTGATGACGCCTTGGTATAACGAGGAGATCCCGTTCAACATGGCGGCGGAGGTCGGCACGCAGAAGGTCATCACCGAGCATTCCACGATCGGCGTCGTCGTCACCAGCGACGGCTCCTTCACCGACATCCCCCGCGCGGAATACGAGGAATCCGAGGAGCGCGTCATCAACGAGCTCAAGCGGATCGACAAACCGTTCACCATCGTGCTCAACTGCATGGACCCGGACACGAAAGCCGCCCATCAGCTCCGCGACCGGCTGCATGAGAAATACGGCGTGCCGGTGGCCGTGGTCAGCTGCCTGAAAATGGGCGAGGACGAGATCAAGGAGATCCTCGGCCTGACGCTCAACCAGTTCCCGGTGCGCGAAGTGGGGCTCGACCTGCCGGGATGGCTGGTCGGTCTCGAGAAGGAGCACCCGGCGCGCTGCGCCGTGATGGCGTGCATCCGGGATTTCGCCGGGAGCCTCAAGAAAATGGGCGACATCGGCCCGCAGCTCGGCCGCCTCTCCGGGACCGAATTTGTGGAGAACGTGTTCCGGGGCGAGACGGATCTGGGCAAGGGGAGCACCTCCGTCGCGATCGCGCTGCCGCAAAAATTATTTTATAAGATTCTGGAAGAAAAGACCGGGCTCGGCATCGCGGGCGAGGACGGCCTGATGCCGTGCATGATCGATCTGGCCGCCATCAAGCGGAAATACGAGCGGATCAAGGGCGCGCTCGATCAGGTGGAGGCGGCGGGCTACGGGATCGTCATGCCCACCATGGAGGAGCTGTCGCTGCAGGAGCCGGAGATCGTGCGCCGGGGAGGAAAATACGGCATCCGGCTGCGGGCGTCCGCGCCGTCCATCCACATGATGCGGGCGGATATCACGACGGAGGTCTCCCCGATCGTCGGCAGCGAGAAACAGAGCGAGGAACTGGTCAACTACCTGATGAAGGAATTCGAGGAGGACCCGACGAAGATCTGGCAGTCCAACATTTTTGGGAAGTCCCTGCACGAGCTGGTCAACGAGGGCCTGCGCAACAAGCTGAGCCGGATGCCGCAGGAGGCAAGGCTCCGGCTGCAGGAGACCATCGAGCGCATCATCAACGAAGGCTGTTCCGGGCTGATCTGCATCATCCTTTAATCGTTAAAAAACCGGAAAAACGGCGGGCCTCAAATGGGGCCCGCCGTTTTTCCGGTTTAGGAAGAGAGAAAACAAAAATGGAAAAAGTACGAAAAAATCTTTTGCTTGTTTCCATCTTACCTCGTCATTGCAAAAAATCCGTGAAGCCGGAATGAACATTTCCGGGTCTTTTCGTGTCGATTTTGTGAAAACCCGACTCAGAGGCCCACGGTGAGCACCAGCACGGTCGTCAGCAGGCCGATGCCGAGAAAGAGGTAGAGGCTGGCTTTTTCGGGCTTCGGTATGTAAAATTTCAAAACGAACAGCGTGCCGAGGACGAAAATGGCCATCTGATAGACCGCGGGGGTCGCGCCGCCGAGCAGGTCGGACAGGCCGTAGATCAGCGGAAACAAGAGCGCCGACACCGTGACCGGGCACCCGCAGTAAAATTTGCGGCGGCCGGTCTCCGTGCGCTGGCGCAGCGTCTCGTCGACGTTAAAATAGGCGAGCCGGATGATCGCGTTCATGATGAAGAAGAGCGCGGAGAGAAAAAAGAGCGCTCCGCGCAGGCCCAGCGACCAGCCGATCGCCGTCGGCAGCACGCCGAAGCTCACGAGGTCGCACAGCGAGTCGATCTGGATGCCGAACAATTTCTCCTGTTCGTTCCGATCCATCGTGGAGGCGATTTTCCCGTCAAACATGTCCGAGAGCCCCGCAAGGAGCAGGCAGATGACCGCCCAGAAGCTGCTCCCGGAGACGGCGAAATAGACCCCCAAGATGGAAGCCACCCCCCCGGCGTAGGTCAAAATGACGGTGTAGTTGTAGTATCCGATGAGCATCATCGAACACGCTCCTTTCGGCTCGGTTGAAAAGTTCATATTTTACCGTTATACTGCGAAATTATGGGGAATGGCGGCGGGGTTTCGCCCGCCCGGATCCAAAGCGGGCGCCGCGGGGCGCTTTTTCTCCCCCGGGGCCCGTCTTGGCGGCACCCGGGAGGGCCGTTTTTTATTCTCATATTTTTATAATTCTATCACTTTTTCTCCAAAAATACAATCTATCCAAACGGAGGACGGACATGGGCAGCTTTGTCGAATTGCGGGAGGTCTGCAAGCGCTATCGGATGGGCGAGGTGACGATCACCGCATCGGATCACGTCAGCTTCGCCATCGAAAAAGGCGAGTTCGCGGTCATCGTCGGTCCCTCCGGCGCGGGGAAGACCACAATCCTCAACATCCTCGGCGGCATGGACACCTGCGACGAGGGCAGCATCCTCGTCGACGGGCAGGACGTGAGCGCCTACAAGGGCAAGCGCCTGACCGACTACCGCCGCCACGACATCGGCTTCGTGTTCCAGTTTTATAATCTGATCCAAAACCTGACCGCGGAGGAGAACGTGGAGCTCGCGTCGCAGATCTGCCGGGACCCGGCGAAGGCGGCGGCCGTGCTCAAAAAGGTCGGCCTCGCCGACCGGGCCAACAACTTCCCCTCCCAGCTCTCGGGCGGCGAGCAGCAGCGCGTCGCGATCGCGCGGGCGCTCGCCAAAAACCCGAAGCTGCTGCTCTGCGACGAGCCGACCGGCGCGCTCGACTACGTCACCGGCAAGAGCATCCTGCAGCTGCTTCAGGACTGCTGTCGCGAGGAGGGCATGACTGTGGTGCTGATCACCCACAACCTCGCGATCACGCCGATGGCCGACCGGGTCATCCACATCAACAGCAGCAAGGTGACAAGCATCGAGCAAAACGCGTGCCCCGCCCCGATCGAAGAGATCGAGTGGTAGCGGCGTCCGGCCGGAGGCCCGGCCGCGGGACGGCTTTTTGAGCACGGACCGAGGGCCTCGGGGAGCCGTCCGGCCGTGGGCCGCATGCGGCGGTTTTTTTGGCAAATGTTAGAGGAAGGGGGGCGGCGTTCGTTGAGATCCGCGGCCGTAAAAGATATTCTGCGGGAGATCCGGCGCACCAGCAACCGGTTCCTCTCCATTTTTGCGATCGTCGCGCTCGGCGCGGGATTTTTTGCCGGGCTCAAAGCCACCTGCCCGGATATGCTCGCCACCGGCGACAGCTATTTCGCGGAGCAAAATCTTTTGGACATCCGCCTTGTCTCCACCTACGGCTTCAGCGAAAAGGATCTGGAGGCCATCCGCGGCGTCCCGGGCGTCCGCGGCGTGCAGCCCTCTTATTTTAAAGACGTTTTCATCAAAAACAACGGCAACGCCAACATCCTCGCAAGGGTCATGGCCCTGCCCGACGGCACGCTGCCGGACTATACCGACGCCTCCGTCAACCGGGCCGACCTGCTCGAGGGCCGCCTGCCGGAGTCGGCGGACGAGTGCGTCATCGAAAAAAACGCCCAGATGCCCGTGGATTTCGAGATCGGGGACGTCCTAACGGTCTACACGAACGACCCGGACGACCCGCCGGAGGACAGCCTCGCCCGCACGAGCTTCACGGTCGTCGGCGTGGTCCGCTCGCCGCGCTATCTGAGCTTTGAGCGCGGCGGCACCGACATCGGCAACGGCGCGCTCGACACCTACATCATGGTGAACGCGGAGAATTTCACCTCCGACGTCTTCACGGAGGTCAGCGTCACGCTCGCGGATACGGAGGGCGTCTCCGCGTTTTCCGACGCGTACGAGGACGCGGTGGAGCACGGCAAGGATCTCTTCGAGGCCCTCGCCGACGTCCGCGAGGTGGAGCGCTACGCGGAGATCCGCGAGGAGGCGGACGAAAAGCTCGCCGACGCCGAGCGGGAGCTGGAGGGCGGGGAACTCACGGCCAACGCGGAGCTTCGCGACGCGCGGGTCGCGCTCTACGACGCGAAGCGGGAGCTTCAGGACGCGCGGGTCGAGCTCTACGACGGCTGGGCCGAGTACCATGACGGCCAAGCCGAGCTTGCCGACGCGAAAGAGGAATTCGCCGAAAAGATCGCCGACGCCGAAGAGGAGCTCGCCGACGGGAGAGAGGAGCTCGACGACGGCTGGGACGAATATCACGACGGGCTGGACGAATATAAAGCGGGCCTTAAAAAGCTCGAGCGGGCGAAAGAGAAGCTCGAGGACGCCCAAGCGCAGCTGGACGCCGGCGTCGCCGCGGCCGGCTTTTCGAGCCTTGCCGAGTTCGAGGGTTACCTGAACGCCCAACAGGGCGCACTGGACGCCGAGAGGCGGCAGCTGGATCTCCAAGAGGCGCAGGTCCGGCAGGCCTATGCCGCGGGGCTCATCGGCGAGGCGGAGCTGGACGCCTCCCTCGCCGAGATCGCCGGGTACCGGCGGCAGCTCGACGCGGCGCAGGCCGAGCTCTCCGGCTATTTTTCGAGCCTCGGCACGATGCAGTCCGCGCAGGCCGAGATCGACGCCGGCTGGGAGGAATACCGCGACGGGGAGCTCGAGCTTGAGGAGGCGAAGGACGCGCTCTCGGAGGCGCGCAGGACGCTGCGCGACGCGGAAGAGGAATGGGAGCAGGGCCGCCTCGATCTCGAGGAGGCACGCGCCGAGGGCCAAGAGGAGATCGGCGACGCGGAAAAAGAGCTCGCGGACGCCTACGAGGAGCTGGCCGAGGGAGAAGAGGATTACGCCGAGGGCTTAAAGAAATATGAGGACGGCCGCGAGGACTACGAGGAGGCGAAGGCGGACGCCGACGAGGAGCTTGCCGACGCGCGGGAAAAGATCGCCGACGCGAAGGAGGAGCTCGCGGACCTCAGAAAGCCGGTCTGGTACGTCTTTGACCGGAGCGAGGACGACGGATACAGCACCTATGACGGCGATTCCCACCGCATCGAGGCGGTCGCGAGCGTCTTTCCGGTCTTTTTCTTTCTGGTCGCCGTGCTGGTGTGCCTCACCACGATGACGAGGATGGTCGAGGAGCAGCGCACGGAGATCGGCACCTACAAGGCGCTGGGCTACCGCCGCGGGCAGATCGCCTCCAAATTTTTGATCTATGCCTCGGCGGCGAGCGTCACCGGCGCGGCGGCGGGGATCGCCGCCGGGACGGTGGTGTTCCCGGAGGTCATTTATAACGCCTACGCGCTGCGGTATCTGATGCCGGGGCTGAAGCTGGTGCCGGACTGGAATCTCTGGATTTTGGTCACGTTGGTCTGCCTCGCCTGCACGGCGCTCGCGGCGATCTGGGCCTGCGATCTGGAGCTCCGGGCGGCGCCCGCGGAGCTGATGCGCCCGCGCGCGCCGAAACCCGGCAAGCGCGTCTTCCTCGAATCCGTCGGCTTCATCTGGAAGCGCCTGAGCTTCCTCAAAAAAGTCACGGTGCGGAACCTTTTCCGCTATAAGAGGCGCATGCTGATGACGGTGATCGGCATCGCCGGCTGCACGGCGCTGACGCTGACCGGCTTCGGGCTTTACTCCTCGATCAGCCGGATCATGGAGCGCCAGTATTCCGGCGTCTTTCTCTACGACCTGACCACCGCGCTCGACGAGAACGCGACGGAGGCGGAGAGGGAGGAATTCTACGACGCGCTCGGGCAAAATCCGATCGCGGCAAACAACCTGCCGGTCTATGAAAAAAGCGCGGAGATCGACGGCGTCCCGGACGCCTATTTCCTCGCCTTTGAGGACGGGGGCGCGGCCTCGCGGTTTATCAGCTTCCACGAGCGCGTCTCGGGCAAGGAGCTCGCTCTGTCGGACGACGGCGTGCTCATCACGGAGAAGCTCTCCGAGGAGCTCGGCCTCTCCGTCGGGGACCCGATCACCTTCACCGCGGACGGGGAGCGGATCACGGCCCCGATCACCGGCATCACGGAAAACTATGTATTTCATTTCATTTACATGACAAAGACCTGCTGGGAGCGCTACGACGGGGTGATGCCGGAGCCGAACCTCGTGCTCACGATCATGAGCGACCCCGGGCCGGAGGCGCAGAACGCGCTCGCCTCGGACCTGATCCAAAAGGACGCCGTGCTCGGGCTGACCTTCGTGAGGGATTCGCGGGACTCCTTCGCCGAGACGGTGGAAAATCTCAACTACGTGGTGGTTTTGATCATCCTTTCGGCGGCGGCCCTCGCCCTGACGGTGCTCTACAACCTGACGAATATCAATATCACGGAGCGGATCCGCGAGATCGCGACGCTCAAGGTGCTCGGCTTTTACGACCGGGAGACCTCGGCCTACGTGTTCCGCGAGAGTCTGGTGCTCTCCCTGATCGGGGACGCCGTCGGCCTCGGGCTCGGCGTCTACCTCCACCGGTTCATCATCGGCGTCGCCGAGACGGACGCCATCATGTTCGGCCGGGATCTGCCCGCGTGGTGCTACTTCGCGGCGTTCGCGACGACGATCGTGTTTACGCTGCTGGTCGACTGGATCATGTATTTCCGGCTCAAAAAGATCGGCATGGTCGAGTCCATGAAATCGGTGGAATAAAAGTAAAATCAATCAAAAATTTATAAAAAGTACCTTTTAATTGGCAATTCTATATGTTATAATGACGTCATCACAAACCGGGGAGGCTATCACTATGCTTAGTATCGAAGATCAGATCAACAATTCTACCGTTATGATAAAGACTGCCGATTATATCGAGTCCCAGATCCATAAGGTCAGAAGCGACGGCGGCGCCGCCGACGAGTTCTCCGCGATGGCCGCCGAGATGGTCGAAAAGCTCCGCGATATGATGAAGCAGTACGGCGTCATCCGCTGAGGACGTTCCGAGCGAAACATGGGAGCGTCGCCTTTTCGGGCGGCGCTGTTTTCGTGCTCAAAATGTTTGGGCGGGTTTTGCGCCCACGGGGGACGCGAGGCGCGGAACCGTTTCCGTCGGACGGAGGGCTCCAGAGTCCGTGGTTTCGCCGGATGGAAAAAGCGTCATGGGCGATAGTATGCGCGGAATAGAGAAGAACCAAGCCCCGGCTGTCCCGGATTCAAACCGGACGGCTCAAACAAAAACGGAGCGGCCGCTTCAAAACGAGCCGTTCCGTTTTTTGTTTTTCTATCTTAACGATCAGCCGGCCGCCATCCTTTTTTTCATCTGCTCGGGATAGGAGCTGTAGATCAGAGCCTCGCGCTCCGATATGATTCCGTCCTTGAAGAGGCTCAGCAGGCTGGCGTCCATGGCAAGCATCCCCGCCGGGGCGGAGGACTGGATCACGCTGTCGATCTGGTGTATTTTTGATTCGCGTATCATATTGCGCACGGCGTCATTGACCAGCATGATCTCAAAGGCGGGGGCCATGTCTCCGTTTACGGTCGGGACAAGCTGCTGGGACACCACAGCCTGCAGCACCATGGCGAGCTGTACGCGTATCTGGTACTGCTGGCCGGGCGGGAAGGCGTCGATGATGCGGTCTATGGTGTTTGCGGCGCCCACGGTGTGCAGGGTGGAAAAGACAAGATGCCCTGTCTCCGCGGCGGTCATCGCGACATTGATGGTGTCATAATCACGCATTTCGCCAAGCAGGATGACATCCGGCGACTGGCGCAGGGAAGCGCGAAGGGCCTTGGCGTAGCTCTCGGTGTCGGTATTGATTTC
>Ga0116177_10002234_pt1 | contig 14303 bp, 10 predicted proteins | sample AD_STIC10_MetaG_FD_89750 | JGI IMG/M metagenome (GOLD analysis project Ga0116177, IMG submission 89750) | Active sludge microbial communities of municipal wastewater-treating anaerobic digesters from USA - AD_STIC10_MetaG | ecosystem: Engineered > Bioreactor > Anaerobic > Digestate | place: USA...
CAGAGGCCATTCTTTGTCTTTGCGTGAGGTGCCGTGCACCAGCGCCACATGGGGTTTTCGGGACACAAAACAGTTGCCAACCTGCCCCTTGCCAACGGGCGCGGTTACTGCAGCATCGCCTGGAAACAAGCCGTAACAGTCGGGACCTTTCACGGTGTATTTCAGTGCCGCGGCGCACAACAGGCGTGCGCGCTGCACAGCATGCACATGGGGCTCCAGTGCAATGGCCACGTCCGCCACCCAACGGGTGGGAGCCTCGTAACCGGAGCCGTCCGTCTGATTGGCCATGGCAAAGCGGCGCCCAGTAGGGGTGATGCATGCCAGCCACGCCACCAAAGCCGACTTGGTCAAACCCTGCAGGTCAATCACGGCGTCATAGGACTGGGCCTGCAGCATCTCCTTGAAGGCGCGCCATTCGGTTCGGGTCTGCGCCGAAAGAGGCGCCTTGCGCCAGCGGCGCAGTGCACAGGGAATCACGCGTCCCACCCCAGTGCAACGCGCAACCAGGGGAGCAAAGGCGCCCTCCACCACCCAATCTACCTCCACACCTGCAATGGCGGCACGCACATCCTGCACCGCAGGCATCGCATGGACCACGTCGCCAAGCGATGACAGCTTGACAATCAGTACCCTCAATGCGCTGACTCGGCAAAGCTGGCATCGGGCTTGACCGAGCGCAGCAAAGACAGCATGTCGGCCTGGATGCGCTCCAGCGCAGCATGCGTGTGGCCTTCAAAACGCAGCACCAGCACCGGCGTGGTGTTGGAGGCGCGGATCAAACCAAAGCCATCGGGCCAATCCACACGGATGCCGTCAATGGTGTTGATGGTGGCGGGCGCCGCGAAAGATGCATTTGCGACCAGTTGTTCCACCAGCGCGTGCGGCTCGCCTTCGGCGCATTGCACATTGAGTTCGGGGGTGGAGAAGCTGGTGGGCAGTGCGTCGAGCATGGCGCTGGCATCCGCCACGCGGCTCACAATTTCCAGCAGGCGGCAGCCGGCATAGGTGCCGTCGTCAAAACCGTACCAGCGCTCCTTGAAGAAGATGTGCCCACTCATTTCGCCGCCCAGCGGCGAGTCGATCTCGCGCATCTTGGCCTTGATCAGCGAGTGGCCGGTCTTGTACATCAGGGGCACACCACCGGCCTCCGAAATGGTGGGGGCCAGGCGCTGCGAGCACTTCACATCAAACACAATAGTGCCGCCTGGCACGCGCGACAGCACGTCACGCGCAAACAGCATCATCTGGCGGTCCGGGTAGATGTTGTTGCCGTCCTTGGTGACGATGCCCAGGCGGTCACCGTCGCCGTCAAAAGCCAGGCCGAGTTCGGCATCACCCGCTTTCAGTGCAGCAATCAGGTCCTTCAGGTTCTCGGGCTTGCTGGGGTCCGGGTGGTGGTTGGGGAAGTTGCCATCCACCTCGCTGAACAGTTCGGTCACTTCACAGCCGATGGCGCGCAGGATGGCCGGTGCCGACGCACCCGCAATGCCGTTGCCGCAGTCCACCACAATTTTGATGGGGCGCGCCAACTGGATACCGCTGACGATGCGCGCTCGGTAGGCCTCTAGTACATCCGCTTTCTGGCACTGGCCGCCGCCCTGCAACTTCCAGGTCTCAGAAGTCATCAGGGTGCGCAGGTTCTGGATTTCGTCACCGTAAATTGCACGACCTCCCAGCACCATCTTGAAACCGTTGTAATCCTTGGGATTGTGGCTGCCTGTCACCTGGATGCCGCTGTTGCACAGCGTGTTGGCAGCGAAGTACAGCATAGGTGTAGTCACCATGCCCACATCGATGACGGTAACGCCTGCATCCTGCAAGCCAGCCATCAGTGCGGATGCCAGCGCCGGGCCGCTCAAACGGCCATCCCGCCCCACGGCAACCGTGGTCTGTCCCTCGGCCATGGCCATGGTGCCAAAGGCTCGCCCCAAGCCTCGCGCGACGTCTTCATTGATGGTGCTCGGCACGATGCCGCGAATGTCGTAGGCCTTGAAGATGCTGGAGGAGAGGTTCATGGTGTTTTCCCTGTGCGAATGGTCGGTGGCAAGGACGCAAATCTTGTCGCCTTGCCTGAGAGGGATTGTAGGTGCGCGCGTGCGGCGGATTGCCTGCACGTCTGCAGCGGCATACACCCACATGTCCGAAAACGGCTATTTCAACCCTCCCTGCTGCGTATGATTCGCACCATGCCATCGACCGACCCCAAAACCTCTGCACCGACCGCAGACGACGCCTGCTACCTGGCACTCAAAGCCCGCGATGCGCGGTTTGACGGGAGGTTTTTCACGGGCGTAACATCCACCGGAATTTACTGCCGCCCAGTCTGCCGGGTGCGCACTCCCAAGCGCGAAAACTGCCAGTTCTATGCGCTGGCGGCACAGGCCGAATCGGCCGGCTTTCGCCCTTGTCTGCGTTGCCGCCCCGAGCTGGCTCCCGCGGCGGTGGCTGCAGGCGACACACTGCATCCATGGTCTACCCAAGACGCGTCCGCCATCCTGGCCCGCCAGGCGGCCCAGTTACTCGATGAACCCACACTTTGGAGTGACGGCGGCCCTTCCATCGCCGACCTGGCCCGGCGCCTGGGCGTGAGCGAGCGCCATGTACGCCGCATTTTCGAGGCGCACTGGGGCATCTCGCCCCTGCAATACCTGCAGACCCGGCGCCTACTGATGGCAAAGCGGCTGCTAACCGACACCCAACTGGCGGTCGCACAGGTGTCTGCGCTCAGCGGCTTTGCCAGTGTGCGCCGCTTCAACGCCTGCTTTCTGGAGCACTACCGCCTGCAACCGCGCCAGCTGCGAAAAGCGGTAGACGTCCGGGCCAGCAACGCAGAGGGAAAAGGGTCCATCGTGCTCAAGGCCTCGTACCGCCCGCCTTACGATGTGGCCGCCTTGCTGGGCTTTTTCGCCAAACGCCTGCTGGACGGTGTTGAATGGGTGGACACCGAGCGCCAGACAATGGCCCGCACCGTGTCACTTACCACTGCCGGGCAAACCCATAGTGGCTGGGTGCAGGTGCAATTTGTGCCCGCCAGCTGCAACCTCGTCTTCCAGATCAGCCCCAGTCTGGGGGCGGTCCTGCCGCAGGTTCTGGTTCGCATGCGCGCATGGCTAGACCTTGATGCACAACCCGACGCCATCAACGCGGTTTTGCTGGCGGATTTTCCCGGCTCCGAAGGTCTTCGCGTGCCGGGCTGTCTGGACGGCTTTGAGCTGGGTGTGCGTGCCATTTTGGGCCAGCAGATCACCGTGCAGGCGGCACGCACCCTGGGCGCGCGGCTGGTGGCACGCTTCGGAACTGACCTGCCCCAACCCACCAACCGACTAACGCGCCTTTTTCCAACGCCGCATGCCCTGTGCATGGCCGGCAGCGAAGAACTCGGGCAGATGGGCATCGTGCGCCAACGCCAGCGTGCCATACACGCGCTGGCACAGGCCGTAGCCCACGATGGTTTGATTCTGCAGCCCGGTGTGGACACTGCGCAAACCGTCTCCGCACTCCAGGCATTGCCCGGCATTGGCCCGTGGACCGCGAACTACATCGCCATGCGCGCGCTGCGCTGGCCGGATGCTTGGATGGCAGGTGACGTGGCGCTGCACAAAGCCCTGGGCGTGCCCACCACCAGCAACCCGCGCCAGGCGGCGCTCGCCACCGAGGCTGCCTCCCAACGCTGGAAACCGTGGCGAAGCTATGCAGTGGTTCGGGCTTGGAAAACACTATAACTTTGATAGCGTGTTACGTATATTTAACGAGGGCTAGAGCCCTATTTGATATGAAAAAAATGCTTGCATGGGTCCGCTGCACCCTGGATACCCCCTTGGGCACCATGACACTGGCCGCCCACGACACCGGCCTGGTGTGGGCCGGGTTTGACGGCCAGCGACACGCGCCCGATACCACTGCGTGGCGACCGTCGCAGGACCATCCGATGCTGCAACAGGCCAACGAACAACTGCAGCAATACTTTGCGTCAGAGCGAACCCTCTTTGACCTGGTGCTGGACCTGGGCGGCGGCACTGCTTTCCAGCAAGCCGTCTGGAAAAGCCTGCTGGACATTGCACCAGGCACGACCTCCAGCTATGGCACCATCAGCCAGCGCATTGACAAACCCAGCGCTGCACGTGCTGTGGGAGCTGCCATTGGGCGCAACCCTATATCCATCATCGTGCCCTGCCATCGGGTCGTGGGTGCCCATGGAGCGATGACCGGATACGCCGGTGGCATTGACCGCAAAATTGCCCTCTTACAACTCGAAAGTTCCATTTGACTGCGCCTGCAAATCCGCCTACCCAACTGCAACCCAAACCCTGGGTGCTTGATTTCATTCTGCTGGCGGCCATCTGGGGCGCGTCATTCATGTTCATGCGCATGGCCGCGCTGGAACTGGGTGCGTTTGCAACGGCGGGCGTGCGGGTCTGTATCGCCGCTGCATTCCTGATGCCGCTGTTGCTGGCACGCGGTCATGGTGCTGTGCTGCTGAAAAACTGGAAGCTGGCGCTCATCGTGGGTACCTTCAACTCGGCCATTCCGTTTGCGTGCTTCAGCTATGCGCTGCTGTCCATCTCTACCGGTTTGTCCTCCATCCTCAACGCCACGGTACCGCTGTTTGGTGCTGTCATTGCATGGCTCTGGCTCCATGACCGACCCAACGGCTCGCGCGCTCTGGGACTGGCAATCGGCTTTGCCGGTGTGGCGCTGCTGGCCTGGGACAAGGCCAGCTTCAAGCCCGACGCAGCCGGCAATTCCACCGGTTGGGCTGTGTTGGCCTGTCTGTTGGCGACCCTGTGCTACGGGCTTTCGGCCAGCTTTACCAAACGCTATATGTCGGGCCTGCCCTCGCTGGTGTCGGCGGCTGGCAGCCAGGTGGGCGCGACAGTGGCATTGGCGCCACTGACGTGGTGGTTCTGGCCAGACCACGTGGTGTCGATGCAGGCATGGTTGGCAGTTGGAGCTTTGGGCGTGTTGTGTACTGGTGTGGCCTACGTTTTGTACTTCCGGCTGATCGAACGGGCGGGGCCCTCGCGTGCACTCTCGGTCACGTTCGCCATACCGGTGTTCGCGGTGCTCTATGGCGCGCTGCTGCTGGGCGAAGTGTTAACGCCCTGGATGGTGGTGTGCGGCCTGGTGATTGTTGCCGGAACCAGCCTGTCCAGTGGCTTGGTAACTTTGCGCCGGTGAAGCGCTCACTCAGTGTATGCAAATGCACCAATTTAGCTTGCTTTCGCGCGTATAGTTGATGCAGCGAGCGCACTGAAGTGGCGCAAGCGCATAACTGCGAAAAGGTACCGTGCATGCGCGTGTCTGGTTGGCTTTGTTACTTGGCGCTGCTGGCAACAGCCCCATGTATGGCCGATCCGGCAGCGGCGGTGCGCTGGATTGATCAGGAATTCAAACCCTCCACAATTACCCGCGACCAGCAGCTCTCCGAACTTCAGTGGTTCATGCAGGCAGCCGAGCGGCTCAAGGCCCAGGGGATAACGACCATTCGGGTTGTCTCCGAGAAAATTGACACCCACGACTACGAATCGCGCACGCTGGCAAAGGCATTCCAGGACATCACAGGCATTGCCGTGCAGCACGACATCATGCCGGAGGGCGACCTGGTGGACAAGCTGTATGCAGCCATCAAAACCGGCACATCCGAATACGATGGCTGGATCTCCGACTCCGACCTGATTGGCACCCACTACCGCTATGGCTCGGTGGTACCTCTGTCGGACTTCATGAACGGCGCTGGCAAGGAGGTGACCAACCCACGCCTGGACCTGTCGGACTTCATCGGAACCTCCTTCACCACCGCGCCTGACGGCAAGATGTACCAGTTGCCCGACCAGCAGTTTGCCAACCTGTACTGGTTCCGGGCCGACTGGTTTGCCCGCAAGGACCTGCGCGACCAGTTCCGGAACAAATATGGCTATGAGCTGGGTGTGCCAACCAACTGGTCTGCCTACGAAGACATCGCTAGTTTCTTCACCAACGACGTCAAGGAACTGGATGGCAAAAAGGTCTACGGCCATATGGACTATGGTAAACGCGACCCCTCTCTGGGCTGGCGTTTCACTGATGCCTGGTTGTCCATGGCAGGCGCGGCTGACAAGGGCATACCCAATGGCTTGCCGGTGGACGAATGGGGCATTCGGGTTGCCACGGACCAATGTACGCCACTGGGCGCATCGGTTGACCGAGGCGGTGCCACCAACTCGCCAGCGGCCGTATTTGCATTGACCCAGTATGTGAACTGGCTCAAGAAATTTGCGCCCCCTGACGCCGCCAACATGACTTTCTCGGACGCTGGCCCTGTTCCCGCGCAGGGTCAGATCGCGCAGCAGATTTTTTGGTACACCGCTTTCACTGCGCCACTCACCCAACCGGGGACCGCAGCGGTCAACAAGGACGGTAGTCCCAAGTGGCGGATGGCCCCTTCACCGCATGGGCCGTACTGGAAAACCGGCATGCAAAACGGTTACCAGGACGTGGGGGCCTGGACCTTTTTGAAGACTACTCCCCTGCCCCGCATGTCGGCGGCTTGGCTGTACGCGCAATTTGTAACCTCGAAGACCGTCTCGCTGCGCAAGTCCATCGTGGGTCTGACCTTCATCCGCGAATCCGATATCAAGCATGACTATTTCACCCGCAACGCAGCCCGCTATGGAGGCTTGATCGAGTTTTACCGCAGCCCGGCCCGAATTGCCTGGACGCCGACGGGCACCAACGTGCCCGACTACCCCCGCATAGCGCGCCTGTGGTGGACCCATGTAGCCACCGCCATCAGTGGCGAAAGAACCCCGCAGGCGGCGATGGATTCACTGGCACTGGCCATGGATGATGTTCTGGCCGATCTTCAGGTGTCCGGCATGCGCTTTTGCACACCCAGGCTGAATCCCCGGCGAACCGGCTCGGCCTACCTGTCGAGCAAGGGGGCGCCATGGAGCAAACTGGCCAATGAGAAGCCCCGAGGCGAAACCATCGGCTACGAGCAACTGCTGCAGGCGTGGAAGGAAGGTCGCGTGCAATGACCTTGAAGGACTTTTCGGTCCGCGCGCTATTGCGTGCCCGCATGACCCTGTTGCTGTTTGCGGTGGTGGCCGCCATCGCCATCGCCGCACAGGCCTGGTGGGCCGTGGCACAGGACAAGCAGCAAACACTGGCATTTGAGACGGCCAACAGCCTGGTTGCCGTGCGGCTGCTGGAAGAGCACGCCAGCCAAACCCTGCAGGACGCCGTGCACACGCTGGACCGTGTCGCGCGCAGCGTGCGCGCCAATGCCGCGTCTGACGAACCCGAGCAAATCCGCAAAGTGGTCGCAGCCTACGATCTGGGACACACCCGCCACCTCAAGGCCCTGCAGTACGTGACTCCGCAGGGCACCAGCTGGATCAGCTCGGCAGACTACACGACGCACCAGTCAGAAGTGTTCGAGCGCCGCCACATCCAACAACTGCTGAGCACGCCGCTGGATCACGAGGCGCTGGTCGGCCATCCCTATGCCAGCGCCTATGACAATCAATGGGTGATCCCGGTCGCCAGAACATTGTTCAATTCCGCTGATCAGTCCATCGGCGTGATCAGCGTGGACATACGGCTGTCCTACCTGGGCACACTGTATTCCCGCGTGGCCCGGGAAAACAATGCCAGCGTCACGCTACTGTCCGACCAGGGTTTCATCATCGCGCGCTCGCCTTTTGAGGCGCGCTACGTGGACCGCGACGTATCCGGTGAGCCCCAACTCGACTGGCTGCGCGCGAGCCCGATGGAGGGCTCGTTCGACGACGAGAGTTTTCTCAATGACGATGCAGGCCTCAAACTCTACACTTACCGCAAATTGGCTGGGTTTCCAGTCACCACCCTGTACGCACGTGATTACGAGAGTGTTCTGACACGCTGGCAAGGGCGCACCAAAGAGCGCATTGTGCTGGCGGGCTTGACCATCGCGCTAATGGGATTGCTCACCTACGCGGTGATCTTCTATATCCGGCGGCTGCAGGGCACCCAGTACTCCCTGCGCGAGAGTGAAGCCAAGTTTTTCGGCATGTTTCGCCAGTCGCCAGTGCCGCACGCACTGGTGCGCTTCAACGGCGGTCAGTTCCTGGAGGTCAATGACGCCTGGCTTCAACAGTCCGGATTCCCGCTGGGCGATGTGATCGGCCGTACCGCCATGGAGTTGGGGCTGTGGGCTGATCCCAAGCACCTGTCGGTCGTGATCCAGTCCTTCCTGACTGTGGGATCGGTAGACCGGCTGGAATCCGGTCTCAGAAGGCGGGACGGCACGGTCATCACATGTCTGCTGTCTGGCAGGGTGATCGTGTCCACCGGGGAAAAACTCATACTCTTTACCTTCATCGACATCACACACCAACGAGCCATCGAGCAGGAAATTCGTGACATGAACCAGCAGTTGGAGCTGCGCGTACAGGCCCGCACCGAAAAGCTGGAGGAAGCCAACCGCGACCTCAGCGTAGCGCTGGCCTCGGTCAGCAGCATGCAGACCGAACTCCTGCGCTCGGAAAAGCTTGCAGCGCTAGGTTCGCTGGTGGCGGGCGTGGCCCACGAACTCAATACCCCCATTGGCAACTCTGTCACGGTGGGAAGCACCCTGCAGTACCAGGTGCATGCGCTTTCTCTCGCCTACTCAAAAGGTGAAATGCGCCGCTCGACGCTGCAGGAGTTCATCGACAGCGCCACCCACGGCACCGACATCCTGATGCGCGCCCTGGCGCGGGCCAGTGAACTGATTGGCAGCTTCAAGCGCGTGGCCGTAGACCAGTCCAGCGACCAGCGCCGAGGATTTGACCTGCAGACCACGCTGCGCGAGATCTGTATGACACTGGAGCCCATGCACAAGAACACGCCGTTCGAGCTGACGATGGACGTGCCCGAGGGCATCACCCTGGACAGCTATCCGGGAGCCTTGGGGCAATTGATCACCAATTTTGTGAGCAACGCGCTGCAGCACGGGTTCGAGGGCCGCACCACCGGGACCATGAAGATGTGGGCACACGCCATTGATGCCGACCAGGTTGCACTGCACTTCACCGATGACGGCCAGGGGATGACCGAAGACACCCGCAACCGCGTGTTCGACCCGTTTTTCACCACCAAGCTGGGCCAAGGCGGCTCAGGACTGGGGATGAATATCGTCTACAACATCGTGCGCGAAATCATGGGCGGGCGCATCGAAGTCGCGTCCAGCTTGGGTGCAGGCACCCACATCACTGTGGTACTTCCCAAAGTGGCGCCGCAATCGACGGCTCCAGCTGACGGGGTCCTGGAACATGCCTACTTCGGGAAATGACGCGCCTACTGGCGAATGACATCCGCGCCCGGTGGCGGTTTGAACTGAAATACGCTGGCATCCAGCGCCGTGTTGGCCTTGAACCCGCTAAAGCGCAAACTGGAACGCTGGCCAAAGCTATCTACCATTTCCAGTGAGGCCAATTCACCCGAACGAAAACCCACGCGGATCGCCTGCATCGCGCTGTCTTTTGCCTTGGGCGTGGCCAACACCCATTCCAGCCCTTCCCGATCAGGGTCGGCGGTCAGGACAAAGTCCGCTTGCAAGGCCTTCACGTCTGCAGCAGATGCGATCAACGCCGCCGGAGTGGTTGCCAGTACCTGGGCTTGCTTGCGTGCAGTAACCTGGTTCAAATCGACGTCGTAGAGCCACAGCGTCTGGCCATCGGCCACGATGCTTTGCTCAAACGGTTTCTTGTAGACGAACCGGAAATGCCCGGGTCTTGCAAACTCGAAGGTTCCGGTCGAAGTTTTGGACCGCGCAGCCTGCCCTTCCCGGGCGGGCTGTGTGACCACCTGGATGAAGTCAGTGCGCGCAGTCTTCACCGTCTTCACAAAATCCTCAAGGCTTTCCAGGCCTCCAGCCCTCGCAGATACTACACATGTAGCTATCAGACTCATAGCAAATCGTTTCATTCGTTCCTCGCTGGCACCAGGATGTCGCGCTGGCCATTGGTGCTCATGGCGCTGACCAGCCCGGCTTTTTCCATGTCTTCGACCAGCCGTGCGGCCCGGTTGTAGCCAATCTTCAGGTGGCGCTGCACCAGCGAAATGCTGGCCTTGCGGTTTTTCAGTACCACCTCGACTGCCTGGTCGTACATGGGGTCTTTTTCACCGCCCCCATTGCCATCAACGCCTGACTCGCCTTCGCCGTCTACCGAGCCGCCCTCTAAAACACCTTCTATGTAATTGGGCTCGCCCTGGGTCTTGAGGTAATTCACCACACGGTGTACCTCGTCGTCACTGACAAATGCACCGTGCACACGGATCGGCAGACCCGAGCCACTGGCCATGTACAGCATGTCGCCCATGCCCAGCAAGGCTTCGGCGCCCATCTGGTCCAGAATGGTGCGGCTGTCGATTTTGGAGCCTACCGAGAAGGCTATACGCGTCGGAATATTGGCCTTGATCAGGCCGGTGATTACATCCACGCTGGGACGCTGGGTAGCCAGAATCAGATGGATACCGGCCGCACGGGCCTTTTGCGCCAGGCGGGCAATCAGCTCTTCGATCTTCTTGCCGATCACCATCATCAGATCGGCCAACTCGTCGATCACCACCACGATGTGCGGCAGTCGGTCGAGTGGCTCAGGGGACTCGGGCGTCAGGCTGAACGGGTTGTAGATGAATTCACCGCGCGCTTTGGCTTCGGCGATTTTGGTGTTGTAACCGGCCAGGTTGCGCACACCCAGTTTGCTCAGCAACTTGTAGCGCCGCTCCATCTCGCCTACACACCAGTTCAGACCATAGGCCGCCTGTTTCATGTCGGTGACCACCGGAGCGATCAGGTGGGGAATTCCTTCGTAGAACGACATTTCCAGCATCTTGGGGTCGATCATCAGGAAGCGCACATCGCTGGCCTCGGCCTTGTACAAGAGGCTCAAAATCATGGCATTGATACCGACTGACTTGCCCGAACCGGTGGTCCCGGCCACCAGCACGTGCGGCATCTTGGCCAGGTCGGCCACGATCGGGTTGCCCACGATGTCCTTGCCCAGGCCCATGGTCAACATCGACTTGCTGTCGTTGTAGACCTGCGAGCCCAGAATCTCGGACAGCCGAATACTCTGGCGTTTGGCGTTTGGCAATTCCAGTGCCATGGTGGTCTTGCCTGGAATAGTCTCCACCACGCGAATCGACACCAGGCTCAGACTGCGCGCAAGGTCTTTGGCCAGACCGACGATCTGCGAACCCTTGACGCCTGTGGCGGGCTCGATTTCGTAACGGGTAATCACCGGACCGGGCTGGGCCAGCACCACCCGCACCTCCACGCCGAAGTCCTTGAGCTTTTTCTCAATCATGCGGCTGGTCATTTCCAGCGTTTCCGGCGCTACCGTCTCCTGGCGCGCCAGCGCACCATCCAGCAAATCCACCTGCGGCAGTTTGGTGTCCGGCATTTCGGTGAACAGGGGCTTCTGGCGCTCCTTCGCCACACGTTCACTGCGCGGCGGCTCCATAACCACTGGCTCCACAATCACCACGGGCTGCGGATGATGCTCGTAGGTTTCCTCACGTTCTTCGAACAAAATCTCTTCGCGCTCACGCATGGCCTGCTGGCCCATTTCCCGGTCCTGCGCCCGCTCACGCTGCTTCCGGCGCGATTGAACCTGCGCATCCACCCACGCACCCATGCGCTCAGCCACCTGCATCCACGAAAAACCAAACACCAGCGAAGTACCCACAAGCCCCAAAGCAATCGCCACAAGGCCTGAGCCGGCAAATCCCAGCCACTTCACACTCAGTGGGCCGACCACGTAGCCAAGCACGCCACCGCTATGGCCACCCGGCAGGCGCGCCTCCAGGCTGTATAGGCGTGTCCACTCCAGCGATGTGCTGGCATACAGCAACAGCGCTAATCCTAGCCAGAAAACCAGACGGTGTGGTACCGCACGCACCGTCTCATCACCACGCAAGCGATTGGCCAGCAGTGCCAGCCAAACCCGCATGCCCACGGCAAGGCACCACCAGACTGAAAAACCCAGCAGGAAGTAACTGACATCCGCGACCCACGCACCGAGGCGCCCGGCCCGGTTCGCCAAGGGAAGGCCCGCGCCCGATGTCGACCAGGCAGCGTCTTGTGGCGAATAGGTCAGCATCGCAATCAGCCACAAAGCCAAAAGGACAAAGCCCGCAATCAGTGCGATTTCATTGGCAAAGCGGCCCATGCCTTTGTGTGTTGCAGGGCTCGGGGGGGATGCAGTTTGAAGCGTATGAAGTGAATAGGTCATATATAAATTAGCGCGGCGCCATGCGCCGCTCGAAAACGCGCACCATGCCAGCGTCGAGTGACTGGATGAAACCCTGCTCTTCGAAGTCCTTCATCACGCGGCTGACCATCTCGCGTGATGCGCCCACCATTTTGGCGATGTCCTGCTTGGACACTTTTTCGCGAATCAGCAAAACACCCTGTTCGTCGGCTACAGCGGCGTCCAGCAGTACATTGGCGACCCTTCCGTAAACACCTACAAGCGCCAGGGAACTGATTTTCAGGCTCGCCCGACGCAGCCGCTGCACCAGCTCGTGCATGACAACAAACGACATGGTCGAATTTTCAGCCAGACAGCGCATAAAGTCGTCGCGCCCCAAAACGAGTGCATCAACTTGCTGATCGACCACCACAGTGGCCGAATGGGGTTCACCATCAATCAAGCTCATCTCACCCACATAGTCGCCCGAGCGAAGGGTCGCAATAATCACTTCGCGCCCTTTGCTATCGGTCATGATGACGCGGGTGCGGCCTGACAAAATAATGTAAAGGGCGTTGCTCTTGTCGCCTTGGTTCACCAGGTGTTCGCCACGTTTGAATCGCCTTTTGGCAACCGCCTCCACCAGTGATTCGGCCTGCGCCGGCGTCAACATGGAAAATAGGGGTACCCGGCGAATCAAATCCAGGTTGCTCAACATTGACATTCAGTCACTCCGCAAAAGAAGGTGCGGCACTTCTTACAATCCGGCTTGTCTTGAAAATGCCCACATTGCCCAGAAATGTACACGGCCTGACTCACGCTTTATCCAATTGAAGGTTTACCATGTCCGATCCCAAACACGCCAAAGTACTCATTCTTGGGTCAGGTCCCGCCGGTTACACCGCAGCAGTCTATGCAGCGCGCGCCAATCTCAACCCGGTTCTGGTCACTGGCATGGCGCAAGGCGGGCAGCTGATGACCACCACCGAGGTCGACAACTGGCCAGCCGATGTGAACGGCGTACAGGGGCCAGAGTTGATGCAGCGGTTTCTGGAACACGCGGAGCGCTTCAAGACCGAAATTCTGTTTGACCATGTCAACAAGGTCGATTTCAGCAAACGGCCATTCACCTTGACCGGCGATAGCGCAACCTACACCTGCGACTCTCTGATCATCGCCACCGGCGCATCTGCCAAGTACCTGGGGCTGCCGTCCGAGACTGCATTCATGGGCCGTGGCGTGTCGGGCTGTGCTACCTGCGACGGTTTTTTCTACCGCGACCAGACCGTCTGCGTGGTGGGCGGCGGCAACACCGCTGTAGAGGAGGCCTTGTACCTGTCCAACATCGCCAGCAAGGTCATCTTGGTGCACCGACGCGACAAGTTCAAGGCCGAGCCCATCCTGATCGACAAGATGATGGAAAAGGTCAAAGCCGGCAAGATCGAGCTCAAGACCTTCCGCACATTAGACGAGGTGTTGGGTGATGCATCGGGCGTCACCGGCATTCGCGTGAAGAACGTGAATGATGGCACCACAGAAGACATCACCCTGACTGGCTGTTTCATCGCGATCGGCCACGCACCCAATACCGACATATTCCAGGGGCAGCTTGAAATGGCGGGCGGCTACATCGTCACCCAGGGGGGCCTTAAGGGTTTTGCAACCCAGACTTCGGTTCCCGGTATTTTTGCAGCTGGCGACGTGCAAGACCACGTGTACCGCCAAGCCATCACCAGCGCGGGCACGGGTTGCATGGCAGCGCTCGATGCCCAGCGCTTCCTGGAACAGCAGGAATAACGGTATAATCACAGGCTTTGCTGAATTCAGCAGTTCCACCAACGACCTTGGTGGATGGGTTACCGCCACCCACTATTTTGGCGAGGTGAGGTTTTTGCGAGATTGAACGGGGTTGCAAGGCAAGCCGTTTGGTCGTCAGTGAAAACCGTTTTATGTATCGGAGTGTGCACATGGCACGCGTATGCGAAGTAACGGGTAAAGGCCCGATGGTCGGAAACAATGTTTCCCACGCCAACAACAAAACCAAGCGCCGGTTCCTGCCGAACCTGCAATACCGCCGTTTCTGGGTCGAGAGCGAAAACCGTTGGA
>Ga0116177_10002245_pt1 | contig 14270 bp, 14 predicted proteins | sample AD_STIC10_MetaG_FD_89750 | JGI IMG/M metagenome (GOLD analysis project Ga0116177, IMG submission 89750) | Active sludge microbial communities of municipal wastewater-treating anaerobic digesters from USA - AD_STIC10_MetaG | ecosystem: Engineered > Bioreactor > Anaerobic > Digestate | place: USA...
CGCTTCTGGAACCCCAAGATGGCCCCGTACATCTACGGCCATCGCAACAAGATCCACATCATCAACCTCGAGAAGACGCAGCCGCTCTTCAACGAGGCGATGAAGTTCGCCCGCCAGCTGGCCTCGCGCCGCGGCACCATCCTGATGGTCGGCACCAAGCGCCAGGCGCGCGAAGTGATCTCGCAGGAAGCGCAACGCTCGGGCATGCCCTTCGTCGACCAGCGCTGGCTCGGCGGCATGCTGACCAACTTCAAGACCGTCAAGGGCTCGCTGAAGAAGCTCAAGGACATGCAGGCCCAGGTCGAGACGGGCGCCGACGTGCGCACGAAGAAGGAATCGCTGCTGTTCCAGCGCGAGATCGCCAAGCTCGAGAAGGACATCGGCGGCATCCAGGACCTGACCGCGCTGCCCGACGCGCTGTTCGTCATCGACGTCGGCTACCACAAGATCGCGATCGCCGAAGCCAAGAAGCTGGGCATCCCGGTGATCGGCGTCGTCGACACCAACCACTCGCCCAACGGCATCGACTACGTGATCCCGGGCAACGACGACTCGGCCAAGGCCGTCGCGCTGTACGCGCGCGCCATCGCCGACGCGGTGCTCGAGGGCAAGGCCAATGCCACGAACGACGTGGTGCAGGCCGCCGCCGAAGGCGACGAGTTCGTGGAAGTCAGCGAAGGCGCCTGAGCGCCCCCACTGCCGATCGTCGGCGTGAACAAGGGGCTGCATCAGCCCCTTTTTTTCGACGCTTCGTGTGTTTCCGCGGCCCGGCCGGACGAAGGCCGCGCCGCCTGCTCCGATGGAGGATTGAGATGCCCGCAATTACCGCAAGCATGGTCGCCGAGCTGCGCGCCAAGACCGACGCTCCGATGATGGAGTGCAAGAAGGCCCTGACCGAAGCCGAAGGCGACATGGAACGCGCCGAAGAGCTGCTGCGCGTCAAGCTTGGCAGCAAGGCCGGCAAGGCCGCCTCGCGCGTGACCGCCGAAGGCGTGATCGCCGCGGCCGTCGACGGCAGCACCGGCGCGCTGGTCGAGGTCAACTGCGAGACCGACTTCGTGTCGAAGAACGACTCGTTCCTGGCCTTCGTGAAGGCCTGCGCCGAGTTCGTCGCGAAGAACGATCCGGCCGACGTCGCCGCGCTGTCGGCGCTGCCCTATACGCAGGACGGATTCGGCCCGACGGTCGAGGACGTGCGCAAGGGCCTGATCGGCAAGATCGGCGAGAACATGGCGATCCGCCGCTTCAAGCGCTACGCCGGCGGCGGCAAGCTGGCGCACTACCTGCACGGCACCCGCATCGGCGTGGTCGTCGAGTTCGACGGCGACGAGGTTGCCGCCAAGGACGTGGCGATGCACGTCGCGGCCATGAAGCCGGCGGCGCTGTCGTCGGCCGAGGTGCCGGCCGAACTGGTCGAGAAGGAGCGCAAGATCGCGGCCGAGAAGGCCGCCGAATCGGGCAAGCCGGCCGAGATCGTCTCGAAGATGGTCGAGGGTTCGGTGCAGAAGTTCCTGAAGGAAGTGTCGCTGCTCGACCAGGTCTTCGTGAAGGCCGCGGACGGCAAGCAGACCGTCGGCGCGATGCTCAAGGACAAGAAGACCGCGGTGAAGGGCTTCACGCTCTACGTCGTGGGCGAGGGCATCGAGAAGAAGGCCGACGACTTCGCCGCCGAGGTGGCCGCCCAGGTGGCCGCCGCCAAGGGCGCGTAAAGAAGTCTTGCCGGCGCCCCGGGCCGGGCGTCGGCAAGCCACCACCGATTAGACTTCGCCGGCATCCGCCCGGCACAACCCAGGAGCCCACTGCATGGCCGCGTACAAGCGCATCCTGCTCAAACTTTCCGGCGAAGCCCTGATGGGCGACGACGCCTACGGCATCAACCGCGCGACGATCGTGCGCATGGTGCGCGAGGTGCAGGAGGTGACGCAGCTCGGGTGCGAGGTGGCGGTCGTCATCGGCGGGGGCAACATCTTCCGCGGCGTGGCTGGCGGCTCGGTGGGCATGGACCGCGCCACGGCCGACTACATGGGCATGCTCGCCACGGTGATGAACGCGCTGGCGCTGGCCGACACGATGCGCCAGGAGGGCATGACGGCCCGCGTGATGTCGGCCATCGCGATCGACCAGGTCGTCGAGCCCTACGTGCGACCGAAGGCCCTGCAGTACCTGGAAGAGGGCAAGGTCGTCGTCTTCGCCGCCGGCACCGGCAACCCGTTCTTCACGACCGACACGGCCGCCGCGCTGCGCGGCGCCGAGATCGGCGCCCAGATCGTGCTCAAGGCCACCAAGGTCGACGGCGTCTACACCGCCGACCCCAAGAAGGACCCGAGTGCGACGCGCTACACGCGCATCAGCTTCGACGAGGCCATCGTCAAGAACCTTCAGGTCATGGACGCCACCGCCTTCGCGCTGTGCCGCGACCAGAAGCTGCCGATCAAGGTCTTCAGCATCTTCAAGTCGGGCGCGCTCAAGCGCGTGGTGCAGGGTGAGGACGAAGGCACCCTGGTGCACGTCTGAACGGCCCGCCACCCAACCGCCATCGACAGGGGCAAGAAATGAGCATTGCCGAGATCCGCAAGAACGCCGAAGCGAAGATGACTCGCACGATCGAGGCGTACAAGAGCGAACTGCAGAAGATCCGCACCGGCCGCGCGCACCCGGGCATCCTCGACCAGGTGCACGTCGACTACTACGGCTCGGCCGTGCCGATCAGCCAGGTGGCCAACGTGACGCTGCTCGACGCACGCACGATCAGCGTCCAGCCCTGGGAAAAGGGCATGGGACCGAAGATCGAGAAGGCGATCCGCGAGTCCGAGCTCGGGCTGAACCCGGCGGCGCAGGGCGACCTGCTGCGCGTGCCGATGCCGGCCCTGACCGAGGAACGCCGCCGCGAGCTGACCAAGGTCGTCCGCCATGCCGCCGAGGAGGCCAAGATCGCCACGCGCAACCTGCGCCGCGACGCCAACGACCAGGCCAAGAAGCTGCTGAAGGACAAGGAGATCGGCGAGGACGAAGAACGCCGCAGCCTCGACGAGATGCAGAAGCTCACCGACCGCTACATCGCCGAGATCGACCGCCTCACCGCGGCCAAGGAAGCCGACATCATGGCGGTCTGACGCCCGCCGCCGTGCCGACGCCCCGCCTGCCGCCCGCCACCGCCTGATCGCGCTCGTGGACGCACCGGTCAACGTTCCCCGCCACGTCGCGATCGTCATGGACGGCAACGGCCGTTGGGCGAAGAAGCGCTTCATGCCGCGCTTCTTCGGCCACAAGGCCGGCGTCGACGCGCTGGTGCGCACCGTGCTGGCCTGCGCCGACCGCGGCGTCGAGTACCTCACCGTCTTCGCGTTCTCGTCCGAGAACTGGAAGCGCCCGACCGAAGAGGTCTCGGGCCTGATGAGCCTGGTGCTGGTCGCGGTCGCGAAGTACCTGGGCAAGCTGGCCGACCGCGGCGTGCGCATCCGCATCGTCGGCGACCGCGAGCAGGTGTCCGACAAGCTGCGCGACGCCTGGGTGCAGGCCGAGGAGAACACCCGGCACAACACCCGCATCACGCTGTCGGTGGCTTTCAACTACGGGGGCCGCTGGGACGTGGTCCAGGCCTGCCGCCAGGCGATGCGCGACGGCGTTCCCCCCGAGCAGCTCGACGAGGCCCGGCTGTCCGGCTACATGGCGCTGAGCCATGCGCCCGACCCCGACCTGTTCATCCGCACCGGCGGCGAGGTGCGCATCAGCAACTTCCTGCTGTGGCAGGCGGCCTACTCCGAGCTCTATTTCACCGACTGCCTCTGGCCGGACTTCGACGAGGCCCACCTCGACGCGGCCCTGGCCGACTACGCCACCCGCGATCGCCGCTTCGGCCTCGTGAAGACCCCGGTCGCCGCGGCTGCCGGCGGGGACTGAACATGCTGGGCCAGCGGGTCGTCACCGCGATCGTGCTGCTTGCACTGCTGCTGCCGGCGCTGTTTGCCGCCAGCCCCTGGCCCTTTGCCGGGCTGACGCTGGTGCTGATCGGCGCGGCCGGCTGGGAGTGGGGCCGCCTCAACCAGGCCGGCGCCGCCTCCATCGCGATGGGCCTCGCGCTGGCGCTGGCCTGCGCAGCGGCCTGGTGGGCCGGATGGACCCGCGCCGCGCCGCCGGCCGCCTGGTGGCTGGCCTGCGGCCTGTGGGTGCTGGGCGGGACCTTCGCGCTGCGTGCCGGCCCGGCGGGCTGGCCCCGGCTGCCTGCCGCGCTGCGCCAGGCGGGCGGGCTGCTGCTGCTCTGGGCAGCCTGGCTCGCGCTGGCCAGCGCCAAGACGATCGGCCTGAACTTCATCCTGTCGGTGTTCTGCCTCGTGTGGGTCGCCGACATCGCGGCGTATTTCGGTGGCCGGGCCTTCGGTCGCCGCAAGCTGGCCCTGGCCATCAGTCCCGGCAAGAGCTGGGAAGGCGCCTGGACGGGCATGGCCGCCACCGTGCTGCTCGCGTTCGCCTGGCTGCGCGTCGATCACGCGTTCGCCGTCGACAGCGCCAGCCTGTACGCGCGTATCGATGCCCGGCTCGGCCCGTTCGGGCTGGTGCTGGTGGTGCTGTTCCTCGCGTCGATGAGCATCGTCGGCGACCTGTTCGAATCGCTCGTCAAGCGTGCGGTCGGCGCCAAGGACAGCAGCCAGTTGCTGCCGGGCCACGGCGGCGTGCTCGACCGCGTGGACGCCTTGCTGCCCGTGTTCCCGATTGCCCTGGCCCTGGCCTCACTGTCCCCATGACCGCGACCCCCCGCACGCGCGAGCGCGTCTGCATCCTCGGCTCGACCGGGTCGATCGGCGTCAACACGCTCGACGTGATCGCGCGCCATCCGGATCGCTTCGAGGTGTTCGCGCTCAGCGCCCACAGCCGTGTCGACGCGCTGTTGGCGCAGTGTCTGGCCTGGAAGCCGCGCTTTGCCGTGATGCCCGAGGCCGCTGCGGCGGCACGCCTGCGCGAGCGCCTGCGCGCGGAGGGTTCGACGACCGAGGTGCTGGACGGGGCCGAGGCGCTCGTGGAGGTGGCCGCGCACCCCGAGGTCGGTGCCGTGATGGCGGCGATCGTCGGTGCCGCCGGCCTGCCGCCGTGCCTGGCCGCGGCGCGCGCCGGCAAGCGCCTGCTGCTGGCCAACAAGGAAGCGCTGGTCGTCGGCGGGCAGCTCTTCGTCGACGCGGTGCGCGAAGGCGGCGCCACGCTGCTGCCGATCGACAGCGAGCACTCGGCGATCTTCCAGTGCCTGCCCGAGGACCGCCGCACCTGGCCGGCGCGCATCGACCACATCCTGCTGACCGCCTCGGGCGGGCCGTTCCGCACGCGCGACCCGGCGACGCTGGCGGACGTCACGCCCGACCAGGCCTGTGCGCACCCGAACTGGGTCATGGGCCGCAAGATCTCGGTCGACTCGGCGACGATGATGAACAAGGCGCTCGAGGTCATCGAGGCGCGCTGGCTGTTCGACCTGGCACCGGAGCAGGTCCGCGTCGTGATCCATCCGCAGAGCATCGTCCACTCGATGGTCGTGTGCCGGGACAACTCCGTGCTGGCCCAGCTCGGCACGCCCGACATGCGCGTGCCGATCGCCTTCGGCCTGGCCTACCCGGAGCGCATCGAGTCGGGCGCCTCGCAGATCGACTTCACGTCGCTCGCGTCGCTGAGCTTCGAGGCGGCCGACCCGCAGCGCTACCCGGGACTCGGCCTGGCCTGGGACGCCCTGCGTGCGCGTGCCGGCAGCACCGCCGTGCTGAACGCGGCCAACGAAGTGGCGGTCGAGGCCTTCCTGCAGGGACGCCTGCGCTTCGACCGGATCCACACGGTCAACGCGGCCACGATCGAGGCCGTGATCCCGCCGCCCGAGGCCGGCGCGTCGCTCGACGCGCTGCTCGCCCTCGACGCCGAAGCGCGATCGCGCGCGGCCGGTTTCGTCGAACACCACCGCGCATGATCACCACCGTCCTCGCCTTCTTCTTCACCCTCGCGGTGCTGATCGTGATCCACGAGTACGGCCACTACCGCGTGGCCGTGGCCTGCGGCGTCCGCGTGCTGCGCTTCTCGGTCGGCTTCGGCCGGGTGCTGTGGCGCCACCAGGCCACGCCGGACAGCACCGAGTTCGTGGTCTCGGCGCTGCCGCTCGGCGGCTACGTGCGCATGCTCGACGAGCGCGAGGGCGCCGTGCCGCCCGACCAGCTGCACCGCGCCTTCAACCGCAAGCCGCTGTGGCAGCGCACGGCGGTGGTCGCGGCCGGCCCGGTCGCGAACCTGCTGCTGGCCGTGCTGCTCTACGCCGCCGCGCACTGGGTCGGCATCGACGAAGCCAAGTCGGTGATCGCGCCGCCGGTGGCCGGCAGCGTGGCCGATCGGGCCGGGCTGAAGGCGGGCGACTGGGTGCGCGCCTGGTCCGACGACGGCGTCGACTGGCACGACCTGCAGGCGCTGAGCGAGTTGCGCTGGCAGGTCACGCAGGCCACGCTGAACGGTGAGCGTCTGCACCTGCTCGTCAGCGACCGCGACGGCCGCGGCCAGCGCCGCGTCGTGCTCGACCTCGACGTGCTCGGGGCGAGCGAGGTCGACGCCCAGTTGATGCGCAGCATCGGACTGGGCGGCGCGTTCAGCGAGCCGGTGCTCGGCGAGGTGCGCCCCGGCGGCGCCGGCGCCCGCGCAGGGCTGCTCGCGGGCGACCGCGTGCTCGAGATCGACGGCACGCCGATCGCCGATGCGTCGACGGTCCGCGAACGCATCCGCGCCAGCGGCGGCAGCGGCAAGGCCGTGCCGATGCAATGGCGCATCGAGCGGGCCGGCCAGGCCATCGACGTCGAGGTCGTCCCCACCGTCGTGACGGAGCAGGACCGCAGCATCGGCCGTCTCGAGGTCCTCCCGGGGCAACTCCCCGAGCGCGTGACGCTGCGCTACGGCGTGTTCGACGGCCTGGCCAAGGCCGTCGGCAAGACCTGGGAGATGTCGACGCTGACGCTGTCGATGCTCGGCAAGATGCTGATCGGCGAAGCCTCGCTGAAGAACCTCAGCGGGCCGCTGACGATCGCCGATTACGCCGGCCAGTCGGTGCAGCTCGGCCTGGCCTACTACCTCGGCTTCCTGGCCGTCGTCAGCGTGAGCCTGGGGGTGCTGAACCTGCTCCCGCTGCCGATGCTCGATGGCGGACACCTGATGTATTATCTTTTCGAGGGTGTGACGGGGCGGCCGGTCTCCGAGTTGTGGCTCGATCGGCTGCAGCGTGGCGGGGTGGCCATCATGCTGGTGATGATGTCCCTGGCTCTCTACAACGACGTGGCCCGCCTCCTGGGCCTGCAATGATCCCCACCCGCATGCCTTCTTCCTCACGCGCCCGCGTCCTGCGACCTTCCCTCGTCTCCCTTGCCCTGTGCGCCGCGCTCCAGACGGGCTGGGCCGTCGAGCCCTTCGTGCTGAAGGACATCCGCGTCGAAGGCCTGCAGCGCACCGACGCCGGCACCGTGTTCGCGTCGCTGCCGTTCCGCATCGGCGACACCTACAGCGACGAGAAGGGCGCCGCCGCGCTGCGCGCGCTGTTCGCCACCGGCCTGTTCAAGGACGTGCGCCTGGACGTCGTCGACGGTGTCGTCGTCGTGATCGTCGAGGAGCGCTCGGTGATCGCGGCGATCGACTTCGTCGGCATGAAGGAGTTCGAGAAGGACGCGCTGATCAAGTCGCTGAAGGACTTCGGCATCGGCGAGGGCCTGCCCTTCGACAAGGCGCTCGCCGACCGCGCCGAGCAGGAATTGAAGCGCCAGTACCTGACGCGCAGCCTGTACGGCGCCGAGGTCGTGACGACCGTGACGCCCCAGGAGCGCAACCGCGTCAACGTGACCTTCACGATCACCGAAGGCGCGGTCGCCAAGATCGGCGAGATCCGCATCGTCGGCAACCAGGCGTTCTCCGAGAGCACGCTCAAGGGCCTGTTCGACCTGAACGACAGCGGCTGGCTGAACTGGTACACCAAGGCCGACCGCTACTCGCGCGCCAAGCTCAATGCCGACCTCGAGTCGCTGCGCTCGTACTACCTGAACCGCGGCTACCTCGAGTTCGAGGTCACGTCGACGCAGGTCGCGATCTCGCCCGACAAGCAGAGCATCGCGATCACGATCAACGTGCGCGAAGGCCAGCCCTACACGGTGACGGCGGTGAAGGTCGAGGGCGAGTTCTTCGGCCAGGACGACGACTTCAAGTCGCTGGTGCGCATCCGCCCCGGCGAACCCTACCGCGCCGAAGCGGTGGCCGAGACCACGCGTGCCTTCGTCGAACGCTTCGCGACCTTCGGCTACGCCTTCGCGCGGGTCGAGCCCCGCACCGACATCGACCGGGCCACCGGCCAGGTCGTCGTGACGCTGAGTGCCGATCCCTCGCGGCGCGTCTACGTGCGCCGCATCAACGTCGCCGGCAACAGCCGCACGCGCGACGAGGTCGTGCGCCGCGAGTTCCGCCAGTTCGAGTCGTCGTGGTACGACGGCCGCAAGATCAAGCTGTCGCGCGACCGGGTCGACCGCCTGGGTTACTTCAGCGAGGTCAACGTCGAGACCAACGAGGTTCCGGGCAGCCAGGACCAGGTCGACCTGACCATCAACATCAAGGAAAAGCCCACCGGCAACCTGCTGCTCGGTGCCGGCTTCTCGACCGCCGACAAGCTCTCGCTGACCGCCTCGGTCAAGCAGGAGAACGTCTTCGGCTCGGGCAACTACCTCGGCGTCGAGCTGAACACCAGCAAGTCCAGCCGCACGCTGGTGCTGAGCACGGTCGACCCGTACTTCACGATCGACGGCATCTCGCGTTCGATCGACGTCTTCTACCGCACCACCAAGCCGATCAACAGCCAGGGTGAGTCGTACAAGCTGGTCACGCCGGGCGCGGCGGTGCGTCTGGGCGTGCCGTTCAGCGAGTTCGACACGGTCTTCTTCGGCATCGGCCTCGAGCGCACCTCCATCAAGGGCGACGTCGGCCTGCCGATCGTCTACGCGAACTACCGCGAGGAGTTCGGCGAGACGAGCACCTCGATGCCCTTGACGATCGGCTGGTCACGCGACCAGCGCGACAGTGCGCTCGTGCCCAACGACGGCACCTACCAGCGCGTGAACTTCGACTGGAGCATCGCCGGCGACGCGCGCTACGTGCGCGCCAGTGCGCAGTACCAGCACTACTGGCCGATCACGAAGAAGTTCACCTTCGGCTTCAACGCCGAACTCGGCATCGGGCGCGGGCTGGCCGGGCGCAACTACCCGATCTTCAAGAACTTCTACGGCGGCGGCCTGGGCACGGTGCGCGGCTTCGACCAGGGCTCGCTCGGCCAGGTCGACCCGACTGGCGCCTACATCGGCGGCAACCGCCGCTTCAACGTCAACGGCGAGCTCTACCTGCCCGTTCCTGGAGCGGGCAACGACCGCACGCTGCGCATCTTCACCTACGTCGATGCCGGCAACGTGTGGGCGGACAACCAGCAGATCACCGCCGACAGCCTGCGCGCCTCGGCCGGCGTGGGCCTGAGCTGGATCTCCCCGGTGGGCCCGCTGAAGCTGAGCTACGGCACGCCGATCCGCTATCTCTCAACGGATAGAATTCAGCGCCTTCAATTCCAGATCGGGACCGCGTTCTGATGAACATTTCTCTGCTCAAATCGCTGTCCGCCGCAGCCCTGCTGTCCGTGGCCACGGCCGCCGCGTCGGCCCAGGAACTGAAGATCGGCTACGTCAACGCCGAGCGGGTGCTGCGCGACGCCACGCCCGCCAAGGCGGCACAGGCGCGTCTCGAGACCGAGTTCGCCAAGCGCGAGAAGGAACTGGCCGATTTCGCCGCGCGCCTGAAGGCCGCCGGCGAGAAGCTCGACAAGGAAGCGCTGACGCTGCCCGAGGCCGAGCGGGTGCGCCGCCAGCGCGACCTCGCCGACCAGGAGCGCGACTTCCAGCGCAAGCGCGCCGAGTTCCAGGAGGACCTGGGCCGCCGCAAGAGCACCGAACTGGCCTCGGTCGTCGAGATGGCGAACAAGGTCATGAAGCAGATCTTCGATGCCGAGAAGTACGACCTGATCATCCAGGAAGCCGTGCTCTTCGGCCCGCGCGTCGACATCACCGACAAGGTCATCAAGGCGTTGAACGCCCAGGCGGCCGCGCCGGGCAAGTAAGGCCACCGACCGATGGACGTCGCCCTGCGTGACCTCGCCGCGCAGTTGGGCGGCGAACTGATCGGTGACGGTGCGCTGCGCATCGCGCGCATCGGCACCCTCGAGTCGGCCGGTGCCGACGGCATCGCCTTCCTCGCGCACCCGCGCTATCTCGCGCAGCTCGCCACGACCCGTGCGGCCTGCGTGATCGTGGCGCCCGCCCAGCGTGACGCCGCGGTGGCGCGAGGTGCCGCGATCGTCACGTCCGACCCCTATCTCTACTTCGCGCGGCTCACGCAGTGGTGGGCCGCGGCCACGCGCACCCGCCCGGCGCCGGGCATCCACCCTGGCGCCTGGGTGCACGCGCAGGCCGTCGTCGCCCCCGGCGCGAGCATCGGCCCGGGCGCGGTGGTCGACGCCGGCGCGCGCATCGGCGCGGGCGCCGTGATCGGCCCGCACTGCGTGGTCGAGGCGGACGCAAGCGTCGGCGAGGGCACGCGCTTCGCCTCTCGCGTGACGCTGGGCGCCGGTTGTTCGATCGGCGCCCGCGGCATCGTGCACAGCGGCGTCGTGATCGGGGCCGACGGCTTCGGCTTCGCGCCGATCGAAGGCCGATGGGAGAAGATCGAGCAGCTCGGCGCGGTGCGCATCGGCGACGACGTCGAGATCGGCGCCAACACCTGCATCGACCGCGGCGCCCTCGACGACACCGTCATCGGCGACGGCTGCAAGCTCGACAACCTCATCCAGATCGGCCACAACGTCAAGGTCGGCGCGCACACGGCGATGGCCGGTTGCGTCGGCGTTGCCGGCAGCGCGGTCATCGGCGAGCGCTGCACCTTCGGCGGCGGCGCGATCGTGCTGGGGCACCTGACGCTGGCCGACGGCGTCAACATCTCCGCGGCCACGCTGGTCACGCGATCGATCGCCAAGCCTGGCCTGTACAGCGGCGTCTTTCCCATCGACGACAATGCGTCCTGGGAAAAGAACGCCGCCACGCTGCGCCAGCTGCACACGCTGCGCGAGCGGCTTCGCGCCCTCGAGAAGGCCCACCAAGAGACACGACCATGAAGACGCTGGACATCCACGAGATCCTCAAGAAGCTGCCGCATCGCTACCCCTTCCTGCTCGTGGACCGCGTCCTCGAGGTCGAGAAGGGCGTGCGCATCAAGGCGCTCAAGAACGTGACGATCAACGAGCCGTTCTTCAACGGGCACTTCCCGAACCGGCCGGTGTTTCCCGGCGTGCTGATGCTCGAGGCGATGGCGCAGGTGGCGGCCATCCTGTCGTTCGAGACCCTCGACATCACGCTCGACGAGGATACGGTCTACTACTTCGCCGGCATCGATGGCGCGCGCTTCAAGCGCCCGGTCGAGCCGGGCGACCAGCTCGTGTTCGACGTGACGCTCGATCGCGCCAAGGCCGGCATCTTCAAGTTCAAGGGCCAGGCGCGGGTCGATGGCGAGCTCGCCGTCGAGGCCGAGCTGATGTGCACGATGCGCAAGGTGCGCTGAGGGCTCTGCATGGCGACGATCCACCCCACCGCGATCATCGAACCCGGCGCGCAGCTCGGCGAGAATGTCACCGTCGGGCCGTACAGCATCGTCCGGGAGCACGTGCGCATCGGCGAGGGCACGACCGTCGGGCCGCACTGCGTGATCGAGGGCCACACGACGATCGGCCGCGACAACCGGATCCTGCAGTTCTGCTCGCTCGGCGCGATCCCGCAGGACAAGAAGTACGCCGGCGAACCCACCGAGCTGCAGATCGGCGACCGCAACACGATCCGCGAGTTCTGCACCTTCAACACCGGCACCGCGCAGGACGCCGGCGTCACGCGCCTGGGCGACGACAACTGGGTGATGGCCTACGTGCACCTCGCGCACGACGTGCAGGTCGGCCACAAGACCATCCTGGCGAACAACGTCGCGCTGGCCGGCCACGTGCACGTGGGCGACTGGGTGATCCTGGGCGGCTTCACCGCGGTCCACCAGTTCGTGAAGATCGGCGCCCACGCGATGGCCGGCATGACGACTTCGCTGTCGCAGGACGTGCCGCCCTTCGCGATGGTCTCGGGCAACCCCGCCGAAGCGCGCGGCTTCAACGTCGAGGGGCTGCGCCGTCGCGGCTTCTCGCCGGAGCGCATGGCGGCCGTGAAGCAGATGCACCGGCTGATCTACCGTTCGGGCCTGACGCTCGAGGCGGCCAAGGCCGAAGTCGGCGCGCTGGTCGAGAAGTTCCCGCAGGCGCAGGGCGACATCGAGATGATGGTCGCCTTTCTCGGCGAGTCTGCGCGCGGCATCGTCCGTTGACCCGGTGAGCCAGGATCCGCGTTCACCACGGTTCGCGATGGTGGCGGGCGAAGCCTCGGGCGACCTGCTCGCCGGCCTGCTGCTCACGGGCCTGCGCGCGCGCTGGCCCGGGCTGGTGGCACAGGGCATCGGCGGGCCGAAGATGGCCGCGCAGGGCTTCGAGGCCTGGTGGCCGCACGACAAGCTCGCGGTGCGCGGCTACGTCGAGGTGCTCAGCCACTACCGCGAGATCGCCGGCATCCGCAACCAGCTCGCCGAGCGGCTGCTCAAGGACCCCCCCGGGCTCTTCATCGGTGTCGACGCGCCCGACTTCAACCTCGACCTCGAGGCGAAGCTGAAGGCGCAGGGCATCAAGACCGTGCATTTCGTCAGCCCGTCGATCTGGGCCTGGCGGGGCAAGCGCATCCAGAAGATCCGCCAGTCGGTGGACGAGGTGCTGTGCATCTTCCCGTTCGAGCCGGCGATCTACGCGAAGCAGGGCATCGCCGCGACCTACGTGGGCCATCCGCTGGCCGACACGATCCCGCTCGAGGTGCCGCGTGCGGCGGCGCGCAGCGCGCTCGCGCTGAACGACGGCGACACCGTGGTGGCGCTGCTGCCGGGCAGCCGACGCTCCGAGATCCAGTACATCGCACCGCGGCTGCTGGGCGCCGCGGCCGAATTGAACCGCCTGCGCCCCGGGCTGCGCTACGTGCTGCCGGTGGTGCCGGGGCTGCGCCACCTTGTCGAGCCGCTGCGCAGGCAGCTCGCGGCCGACGTGCCGATCGAGCTGCTCGACGGCCGTTCGCACGAGGCGCTCGCGGCCTGCGACGTGACCTTGATCGCCAGCGGCACGGCGACGCTCGAGGCGGCGCTGTTCAAGCGGCCGATGGTCATCTGCTATGCGATGCACGCGCTGAGCTGGCAGATGATGAAGCGCATGAAGTACCAGCCCTGGGTGGGGCTGCCGAACATCCTGCTCGGCGACTTCGCCGTGCCCGAATTGCTGCAGGGCGACGCCACGCCCGAACGCCTGGCGCATGCGGCGCTGGCCTGGCTCGACGACCCCGCGCGCTGCGCTGCCGTCCAGGCGCGCTTCGAGACGCTGCACCACGCGTTGCGGCGCAACACCGCGCAGGCGGCCACCGATGCGATCGAAAAGGTCCTGGCTCGCTGACCAGCTGGCGTTCAGCTTCGACGCCCCGGGTCTGGTGGCCGGGGTCGACGAGGCCGGCCGCGGCCCGCTGGCGGGGCCGGTGGTCGCGGCCGCGGTGATCCTCGACGAGCTCGCGCCGATCGACGGGCTCGGCGACTCGAAGCAACTCGCGCCGCGCACGCGCGAGCGCCTGTTCGACGAGATCCGCGCCAAGGCGCTGTGCTGCAGCATCGCCCAGGCCAGCGTCGAGGAGATCGACCGGCTCAACATCCTGCAGGCCACGATGCTGGCGATGCGCCGCGCGGTCGAAGGCCTGCGGCTGAAACCTGCCAAGGTGCTGGTCGACGGCAACCGCCTGCCGGTGCTGAGGATCCCGGCCGAGGCCCTCGTGCGCGGCGATGCGCGGGTGCGGGCGATCTCGGCCGCGTCCATCCTCGCGAAGGTCCACCGCGACCGCCTGTGCCTGCAACTGCACGCCGAGCATCCGCAGTACGGCTTCGACGGCCACAAGGGCTACCCGACCGCCGAGCACCTGGCCGCGCTGCGCGAGCATGGCGCCTGCCCCGAGCATCGCCGTTCGTTCGCGCCGGTGCGCGCGGTGCTGGAACGCTGACATGCCCAAGGTGCGCACGGTCGCGTCGCGCGACAACCCGCTGCTGGTGCGCCTACGCAGGCTGGCCGGCGATCCGACGGCGTACCGCAG
>Ga0116177_10002246_pt1 | contig 14269 bp, 14 predicted proteins | sample AD_STIC10_MetaG_FD_89750 | JGI IMG/M metagenome (GOLD analysis project Ga0116177, IMG submission 89750) | Active sludge microbial communities of municipal wastewater-treating anaerobic digesters from USA - AD_STIC10_MetaG | ecosystem: Engineered > Bioreactor > Anaerobic > Digestate | place: USA...
CGATATTTCCCGGCGATGCTTCTCCCAGTTCCTGCGTCTTCGGGCTTTCACCGATATAATTCTTAATGATATTGTTGTCGATCGTTTGCAAAAGATTGTTTTGTACAAACAGGTCCCAAACCGAACGCTCGTGCTCATAAACCGCTTTCAGTTGTTCTTCTGTATAACCGATCAGTTTGTACTCTTCTGTACCGGGTAATAATTTACTTAATACGAATAGGCGTTTTCCTTTTTCAACCATTTGTTCCACCAATGGCCTGTCTTCCTGTTTTTCGGGATACAGGTCCTGCAGCAGCAGTTTCATACAATCCACCGGGATATAATCGGGGCTAAAACGCCGGCTCACATAATCGGGATAGGTTTCCCTTACCAGGGCCGACTTATATAAAGAAAAGTCTTTTCCAAGATGCAGCTGCAATCCTACACAGATCATATCCTCTGCTGCCGCCACTCCAATTCCATTCAAGGGGCCAATGAAGGTGACGATCTTTTTGTGAGGAGTATAATTGGGGAAATAATGCTTCAGGTATTGCAGGCCTTTTTTTATTTCCTTTTCATACGGGGTAAAATCTTTAAACACAGCCTGGCTGCTGTCGTATACACTGCGGTACGAATTAACGAACCCCAGTACATAAGCGGCAACCGTATCGGTTGACCATTTTGGATCGGCACCCAGAACGGTGTAGATAAAATTCTCTCCAAAGTCGGGATACTTTGCCTGCAGCTGATCCAGTTGAGAAAGAAAGTTAACCGTGTCTAAAGCAAACAGGTCCCTTTCAAAGCGCTGGGTAGTGATATCCAGTTTGATATTGGAAACATCGGGAGCTTTTTCACTGTTGTTGCAGGAAAATAAAAGTACTAATATACCTATCGAAAAAAAACACCTCATAGTTTTCTTATTTGGCCACGAATGGCACGAACTTACACGAATGTTCATAACACAAGCCGCTTTACTTCCAGTTTTGTCTTTCCAAAATTTATCAATAGGGCCAATTTATAACCGGATAGTTTTAGGTAATTGATTGTTTGAGCTATATCGTCGTTTGAAAATGCCTCTTTTGCCTTTACCTCCAAGATGATTTTATTGTAAACAGTAAAATCAGCATTAAAAGACCGGCTTAACGTGATCGTTTTATATTTTACGGTAAATGGTTTTTCTCTTTCATAATAAATCTCTCTTTCTGCCAATTCATATTCAATTGCCTCTTTGTATATGATCTCCAGTAAGCCAGGCCCCAGTTCATTATACACTTCCATGCAGATACCTGTTACTATATAAGATTCCTCTTTATAAATCAGATCTGTCACAGGGCCTTTTTGCAAATATCTGGTTTTCGTTCTTTTTTTTATATTTATTCGTGTTAATTCGTGCAATTAGTGGCTTAATTTTGCAGCATGAAGATTTTCCTGGCACAACAGAACTATCACATCGGCAATTTTGAAAGCAATACACAGAAGATCATTTGTGCCATTGACGAAGCTAAGAAGCAGGGCGGCGACCTGATCGTATTCAGCGAACTGAGCGTTTGCGGATATGCTCCCCGTGATTTCCTGGAGTTTGACGACTTCATCAATAAAAGTTATGCAGCCGTTGATGAAATAAAACAACATGCAGATAGCATCGGTGTGCTGATTGGTGCACCCGACCGCAATCCCATTAAGGAAGGAAAGGATCTTTTTAATGCGGCCTTCCTGCTTTATGAAAAGGAAATAAAAGGCATTGCTCATAAAACATGTCTTCCCAACTACGATGTATTTGACGAGTACCGCTATTTTGAACCTGCTTATGAATGGGCTGTAATGGAATTTAAAGGGAAAAAGCTGGCAGTGACCATTTGCGAAGACATCTGGAACCTGGGCGATAACCCCATGTACCGCATTTGTCCGATGGACGAACTGATGAAACAGCAGCCGGATGTAATGATCAACCTCTCCGCATCGCCCTTTGATTATACGCATGATGAAGACCGGAAGGCAACCATTAAATCGAATGTTGCCAAATACAAGCTGCCTTTGTTTTATTGCAATGCGGTTGGCAGCCAAACTGAAATTGTATTTGACGGCACGTCACTGGTATTTGATAAGAATGCCAATCTTTGCGGCCAGCTGCCTTCCTTTCAGTCATCGCTGCAATCGTTCGTTTTAAACAATGATGGTACGATCGATACCCCGGTAATTGAATCCGCCAGCCGGGTGCCCGATAAAGAATTAAATCCGGCAGGGTTGGAAGAAGCGTTGAACATTGCAATGGTGCATGATGCTATTGTAATCGGTATCCGGGACTATTTTTCCAAGATGGGATTCAGCAAAGCCATTCTTGGCAGCAGCGGCGGCATCGACAGTGCTGTTACCCTGGCGCTTGCCTGCACGGCATTGGGAAAAGAAAATGTGAGGGCCATTCTTATGCCTTCACAATATTCTTCGGATCATTCGGTGAATGATGCAGAACAGCTGAGCCTTAACCTGGATGATCCCTACGATATCATTCCCATTGAAAATATCTACAACAGTTTTCTGAATGAACTGAAGCCGGTGTTTAACGGTATGCCTTTCAGCATTGCAGAAGAAAATATCCAAAGCCGCACAAGGGGAAACCTGTTGATGGCCATTGCCAATAAATTCGGATACATTTTACTGAATACATCTAATAAAAGCGAACTGGCAACCGGCTACGGAACCCTGTACGGCGATATGGCGGGCGGACTGGGCGTATTGGGCGATTGTTACAAACTGCAGGTATATGCACTGGCGAAGTATATCAACCGGGATAAAGCGATCATTCCGGAAAATATCATTACCAAAGCACCCAGCGCTGAGTTAAGGCCTGGACAAAAAGATTCGGATTCACTTCCTGAGTATGCTATACTTGATAAGATACTTTACCAATACATTGAAAGAAGGCAGGGGCCTAATGAGATCAAAGCGCAGGGATTTGATGCTGCTTTAGTTGATCGTGTTTTAAAAATGGTCAATATCAATGAATACAAGCGCAACCAGTTTTGTCCCATTATCCGCATTTCACCCAAAGCATTTGGGGTGGGAAGAAGGATGCCGATCGTAGGGAAGTATCTTGGTTAATGTAAGTTTATATCTTCTCCACCACCACGGCTGTTCCATAGGCCAGCACTTCGGTAACGCCGTTCATCACTTCGTTGGCATCATAACGCATATTAATGATGGCATTGGCGCCCCGTTCATTGGCGTGCTGTATCATTAACTGGTAGGCTTCTTCTCTTGTCTTTTCGCATAGTTCTGCATAGATGGAGATCTTACCGCCGAATAATGTTTGAAAGCCCCCGGCAATATTGCCGAATATGCTCCGGCTGCGAACGGTAATGCCCCTTACCAGTCCCATGTGTTTGGTAATGCGGTATCCTTCCAGTGTATTGGAAGTGGTGATCAGTTGTTGGTCCAGCATGATGAAAAGTTTTATGAAAGTTAAGCCATTTTAACAAAGTTTTTCTCCACGCATCAAAACGGCAAAATATTTGTTCAGGCTTAGTTCGTACTTTGCGTCCTCACCCCAATCCCTCATCCCGGGCAACGTGAAGGAAGAGAGGGAGCTGGAAGTTAAATCCGAATATAGAATATGGCTCAAACATCTGAAGACATCCGGCTGCTGAACGAAAAGATAAACCATGCTGCCGGTTTTGTAACACGTATCAATGATGAATTAAGTAAAGTGATCGTTGGCCAGCAAGGCATGATCGAACGGTTACTGATCGGCCTGTTAAGCAATGGCCACGTACTTTTAGAAGGAGTACCCGGGCTGGCAAAAACCTTGTCCATCAAGTCGCTTGCCCAGTCTGTGCATGCCGATTTCAGCCGGATACAGTTTACCCCCGACCTGTTGCCTGCCGATGTGATAGGTACCATGATCTACAACCAGTCGAAGAATGAATTCATGGTTCGTAAGGGCCCGATCTTTTCAAACTTTATCCTGGCCGATGAGATCAACCGGGCCCCGGCAAAAGTGCAGAGCGCCCTGCTGGAAGCCATGCAGGAAAGGCAGGTAACCATCGGTGAAACAACCTATAAACTGCCTGAACCTTTTTTGGTACTGGCCACGCAGAATCCCATCGAGCAGGAAGGAACCTACCCATTACCTGAAGCACAGGTAGACCGGTTCATGCTGAAGGTGATCGTGGATTATCCTTCCAAACAGGAAGAACAAATGATCATCCGTCAGAATACCCTGGGGCTGAGTTCTGCAGTTATCAACCCCGTTGCTTCCACCAGTGAGATATTGACTGCCAAAGAACTGGTACGCCAGGTTTATTTAGATGAGAAAGTAGAGAACTATATTTTGGATATTGTATTCGCCACCCGTTTCCCCGAAAAATATAACCTGCCAAAACTTAAACCATTGATCGGTTTTGGCGGATCGCCCAGGGCAAGTATTAACCTGGCACTGGCTGCCAAAGCTTATGCATTCTTAAACAGCAGGGCCTATGTTATTCCGGAAGACGTACGGGGCATTTGTAAAGATGTGTTGCGTCATCGTATTGGTCTTACCTACGAAGCGGAAGCAGAGAATATCAATGTAGAACAGATCATTAATGAGATATTGAGGGTTGTAAATGTTCCTTAAGAGCGTTGACCGTTGATTGTTGATCGTTTGCGAAGATGGGTAATACTAAACTGATTTTATGGCTAATTATAAGGATCTGGATGCATGGAAAGTATCAATGCAATTGGTTAAAGAAGTTTATTTACTTACGCAGAAATTCCCAAAAGAGGAATTATATGGATTGACTTCTCAGGTAAAAAGAGCGGCTGTATCGGTTCCGGCAAATATAGCCGAAGGAATGGGAAGACAGTATAAAAAAGATACAGTACAGTTCCTGCATATTGCAAGAGGGTCATTGTATGAATTAGAAACACTATTGAATATTGCTGTTATGGTTAAAATTATATCGGAGGATGAATTTGGCAGTGTCATTCTTTCGTTAGAGAAGTCATTAAAGGTTTTAAATGGCTTTATCAATTATAATCAAAAAGCTGACTTAAAGTAAAGGCAAACCAACGAACAACGGCCAACGAACAACGACACACCATGCTTACAACAGAAGAGATAATAAAAAAAGTCCGTGAGCTTGAAATAAAAAGCAAGAAGATCACCACGCATTTATTTACGGGAGAGTATCACTCTGCTTTTAAGGGAAAGGGGATGAGTTTTAGAGAAGTGCGGGAATATTATGCGGGAGATGATGTTCGTTTTATCGACTGGAATGTGAGCGCCCGGCTTGGTCATCCCTTTACCAAGGTTTTTGAGGAAGAGAGAGAACTGACCGTGATGCTGATGATCGATACCAGTGCCAGCAATTTATTCGGAACAGTAGTTAAGCAGAAAAAAGACCTGATCGTTGAAATGGCGGCCGTACTGGCTTTTAGCGCCGTGAGCAACAACGATAAAGTAGGCTGCATTTTCTTCAGTGATAAAATAGATAAATACATTGCCCCCAAGAAGGGCAGGCAGCATGCCTTATATATAGTAAGGGAATTGCTTACTGTTGAAGCGACTAAAAAGGGAACGAACCTGGACGATGCCATAAAATTCTTCAGCCGGTCTGTAAAACAACGAAGCATTGCTTTTGTACTGAGTGATTTTATTGCCACCGGTTACGACGACGGGTTGAAAGTGATCGGCAATAAACACGATGTGATCGGGATACGGGTGTACGACAAGATGGATATGCAGTTGCCCGATGCCGGGCTGCTGCAGGTGCAGGATGCCGAAACGGGTAAAACAAAATGGATCGACAGCAGCAGCGCCCTGGTACGTTACAACTACCAGCAGCATTTTATGCAGCAAAGCGAAGCCAGTAAAAACTATTTCCGCAAGGCGGGAGCAGAACTGCTGCACGTTCGTACGGATGACGATTATGTAAAGATCCTCCAGAAATTTTTTATTAAAAGAAGCTGAACAGGAAAAGAATGCGGATACGGAAATTTTTATCGGTCGGAATAACAGCCTGTTTTTCTTTATTGGCAGTCACATGCTTTTGCCAGCCTGTTCAAACCATTACCGACCGCAACTATATCCTGATCGGAGAACAGATCAAACTGAAGATAAAAGCAACCCTGCCAGCCGGGCCTGCCGGCGCCATGCAATGGATCGTTTTGCCCGACTCCATTCCGCATTTTGAAATTGTGGATGCCGGTAAAGTTGATACGGTATCTTATAAGGATAATTCAAAGGCTATTGAACAAACCATCATTCTCACGAGTTTTGATTCAGGTAAATGGGTATTTCCTGCCTTGTCTTTTTCCTTTGCTCAATCGCAAATTCAAACTGATTCGTTCGCTGTAAATGTTTCCTATTCTCCGCCCGACAGTACGAATCAGCTCCGGGATATAAAACCCATCATCAATGTGTCGGTTACCGACTATACCTGGTATTACATTATTGGTGCTGCCGTTTTGTTATTGCTGATCGCCTTCCTGCTTTACCGGTATTTTAAAAAGAACAAGAAAGAAAAACCCGTGATTGCCGGATCCAGACTCTCCGCCTATGAGGAAGCGATGGCTGAAATGGGTAAACTGGGGCAGCTCGATCTTCGGGATGCGGCAGGAATAAAAATGTACCATTCCAGGCTGGGAGATATCTTTAAACAGTATCTCGGAAGAAAGCAACAGAAGAACCTGCTGACCAAAACCACCGGCGACCTTTTGATACGGATGGCAGAAAGCGGCATTTCTCCCGGGGATGTTTCAAACCTGGCAACCGCCCTGCGTTGCACGGATGCGGTGAAGTTTGCCAAATATTTGCCGGTAGCCGTGGAATCAGAAGACTGCCGGAAAAAAATAAAGTCGGCAATTGATTTAATAGAACATCAAACTACAAACCACAAACCATAAACAGTTTTGCTCTTTAACTATTTTAAAAATATCAGTTTTGGCCAGCCCTGGTTTTTTGCATTGCTGATTGTGGTGCCGGTGCTTATTTACTGGTATATAAACAAGAGCAACGGGCAACAGGGGTCTGTAACTGTTTCCGATGCTTCGGCTCCCGGATTATCCTCCTGGAAAAGCAGTCTCCGGCATTTTCCTTTTATCCTTCGCTTGCTTGTGGTTATTTTCATTATTGCCGCACTGGCCCGGCCACAAACGGTTTATGAAGAGCAGAACGTAGAAGGAGAGGGAGTCGATATTGTTTTGTGTATTGATGTAAGCGGAAGTATGACCGCACAGGATCTTACACCAAACCGCCTGGAAGCAGCCAAAGCCGTGGCTATTGATTTTGTGAACAGGCGGCTCACCGACCGCATTGGCATTGTGATCTTTTCGGGAGAAAGTTTTACGCAATGCCCCATAACTACCGATCACCGGGTTCTTATTTCAGCCATTGAAAATATCCGCAACGGCTTGCTGGAAGACGGTACGGCCATTGGCTCGGGGCTGGGCACCGGTGTAGACAGGCTTCGCAGCAGCAAAACAAAAAGTAAAATGGTCATCCTGTTAACCGATGGAGAAAATAACGGTGGTCTTATCGATCCACAAACAGCCAAGGAGATCGCCAAAGCATTTAATATAAAAGTATATACCATTGGCGTGGGAACGGATGGATATGCACCTACTCCCGTGAATACTCCCATGGGTGTGGTAATGCAGCAAGGCAAGGTTTCCATCGATGAAAGATTATTGAAAGAGATCGCCGATGAAACAGGAGGTAAATATTTCCGGGCAAAAGACAACGAAGGTCTTGCCGGTATTTACAGTGAAATAGATCAGTTGGAAAAATCAAAAGTTGAAATTACCAACCGCACCCGCCATGCCGAAAAATTCTTTCCCTTTGTAATGGCAGCTCTTGCTTTGCTTTTTGCAGAAATAATACTGCGCTTTACTGTCTTCAGAAAATTTCCCTAACCAGGTCTGACGTCCCCGTCTGACCTGGTATCCGCGTTTTCTGACAGCAATTCATTTTAATTACTGAAATTCGTACCTATGAAGGCAACCGTTTACAAAAGCACCGGCAGCTGGTACCTGGTAAAAGATGAATCAGGCAAACAGTACAATGCCCGTATTTTGGGGAAGTTTAAGATCGACGGGCTCACCAGCACCAACCCCATCGCTGTGGGCGACAAGGTTACCATCGAAACGGAGAATGAAACAGAAGACTCGGTTACCATTACCGAAATTGCCGATCGCAGGAATTATATCAACCGTACTTCACCGGCCAATAAGCACCAGCATCATATCATTGCTTCGAATTTAGACCAGTCGCTGTTATTTGCCACGCTTAAAGATCCTAAAACATCGCAGGGCTTTATTGATCGTTTTCTGATTGCCTCAGAAGCGTATCATGTGCCGGCCATCATTGTATTCAATAAGGCCGACCTGTATAAGAAAAAAGAACAGGACAGATTTGCTGAGTTGCGGTCCGCCTACGAAAAGATCGGGTATAAAGTATTGCTTACAAGCATTGAAACGGGTGAAGGACTGGAGGCGGTGAAATCTGTATTGCAGGGCAAGGTCACTTTACTGAGCGGTCATTCCGGCGTAGGCAAATCGTCTTTTATCAATAAGGTATTTCCTGAACTGAATCTTAAAACACAGGATGTGAGCGGGTGGAGCGGTAAGGGACTGCATACAACCACGTTTGCGGAGATGTTTGATCTGCCCGGCGGAGGAAAGATCATCGATACACCAGGCATAAGGGAACTTGGGTTAGTGGATATATCCAGGCAGGAACTTTCGCATTACTTTCCCGAAATGAGGGCATTGATCAACGACTGCCAGTTCAATAACTGCATGCACCTGAATGAACCGGGCTGTGCGGTAAAAACTGCTGTGGAAGAAGGAGCCATTAATATCGACCGCTATATCAGCTACTGCAATATCCTGGAATCGATCCATGAAAAGAACTACTGATCAATAAGCCCGGTGTTCCAGGAAATGGGCAACTTCCATCACCACATTGTTGTTTTTGGAAAGATTTTTTTTCTGCTGCGGGTAAATACTCACCCCGTTGAAGATGTTATAATGCAACGTGAGGAATTGTCCCCGGTACTGGAAATCCCAGTCAAGCGTTTCCGCATCATCAACCTGGTTCAGGAATTTAACTTTGAGGTCTTTGGCCAGTGTATTGGCAATGGCATAAAATTTCGATATGCCGCAGTTATCGTCTATCACGGCTTCGGTGCAGCCATTGGTGGTTTTCAGTTCGTAGCACATAGAGGTATAGGTTTTTTTAAGATAAAATACTGGATCGCCGGAACATTACTACAGGTACGGAATACTTACCTCTAGTTTGGATTTAAACTCTTTCTCCCCTTATACTTTGCTTTCTTCTCTGCTTTAATTGCTTTTTCATCCCCTGCTAATATTTTTTCAGCGCCAACATTTCTTCCGTTGGTGGGGCAGCCAACTTTTTCTTTTTTGGTGAAGATGCGGCTAATGAAGCAGCCATTCAGCATAAAAGAAGCACAGATAAAAAGTAACAGTATCTTTTTCATATTTTAAAGATAACTATTTATAGAATGACTTAAATATCCACTTTTCCATATCCTCCCCTTTCAGCGGGAGTTAGAGGGGGTCTTTAAACCATCCGCTGTATTTCACGTAGTTATTTGCTATCCGGTCAATTTCGCCGCTGATAAGTTCCGGACTTACGTCTTTTACCTTTTTGGCAGGCACCCCGGCATAGATACTTCCCGGTTCTACCCGGGTATTTTCCAGTACCACGGCTCCGGCAGCTATAATGCTGTTGCTTCCTATAACGGCATGGTCCATCACAATGGCGCCCATACCTATCAGTACATTATCCTCTATAACGCACCCGTGTACGATCGCATTGTGTCCGATACTTACATTATTTCCGATGCTGGTGCCTGTTTTCTGGTAAGTACAGTGAATAATGGCCCCATCCTGCACGTTCACTTTGCTGCCCATACGTATACTGTTTACATCACCACGTATCACTGCATTGAACCAGGTGCTGCAATTATCTCCCATTACCACATCGCCTACAATAGTGGCATTGGGAGCTATATAACAGTCTTTTCCAAAAGTGGGTAATATACCTTTTACCGGAAGAATTACGGCCATGATCGTTTGTTTAAAAGTGAACCCTGCTAAAGTAAAACAGATTTTATTAAAAAGTGATTCCGAAAAGAACATAGGATTGAAACTGCTTACTCTGATCGCTGTACATAGCGCTTAATTCCAGCGGACCGATGGGTGTGCGGTATGCAAAAGTGAGCGCATAACCGGTAAGCCCGGTGCTGGCGGATGTGTTGATGGCAAAATCTTTTACCAAACCATTTACCCGGCCGATCAGGTAAATATTATTGATGGGATTATAGCGCAATCCCACCTGTAAAGCGGCAACGCTGGGCGAATGAAGAGTGGCTTCCTGCAGTCCGGCAAACCTCACCTGGTTGCGGTAAATGCCGTTGATACCGCCAATAAGAAAATCGTTAAGCTGGTTTGTTTTATTGGTGAAGTTGATGCCCACCTGCAATCCCGTGAAGAAATTGAATTTCTTATTCAGTGCGGCAAAAATGGTTCCGTCGAAACAGATGCGGCTGTAGTTGTCGAAGTTGAGGGTATTGGGCACGGGCAAACCATTTTCCATCTGGGTGATCCTGGAACGTTGGTCGTACATATGGGCCAGTTCCATATTCATTTTTAATCCCCGGGTGGGATAGAATATCTGGTTAAGGCTGTTGTATTTGAGATAGACATAGCTTTTAAAGTTGGTGAAATTTCCTTTTACTTCCGAAGCAGATCTTATGGCCGGGCCAAAATGAATGTATTCAAAAGCCGAACCGATGCCTGCCGCTACTTTATTGTTGCCGCTGTTCTGGAAGTTGAGAAATAACTGCGAGTAGTTCTGTTTATACGAACCATCCGCCTTAAAATTACTGTACGAGTTGATCTCCTGGTTATCGAGCCGGAACCCGGTTTGAAAGGCGATATTCTTTATACGCCCAAGGTATTGCAGGTGCTCCGCTTCCAGTTGTATGCTTTCTCCAACAGAAACAGAAACCATGCTTCGAGAATTTGGAATGAACAGGTCACGGGAAGTTAAGTTCAGGTTTACATTGATGCCCCGGAACCGGGTATAATAAACGCCTGCTTTCACATGCGTACCCGGGTTTTCTTCCACATTGAAAATGATGGATGCGGTATCCGGGCTTGTATGATCCAGCGTATAGGTTATGTTGCTGTAATACCTGGAACCGTATGCCCGGCGGATGCTTTTATTTATCTGGGCAGCCGTGTATGTACGGTTGTCGTCAAAATTCATCAGGTGGGCCAGGAAGATGGCGCTTGTCTTCTTCAGCCCGGTCACTTTATAGCCGGTGATAAAAACGGTATGTGTGCTTATTGAATCCGCTTTTTTTACTTCGGTACTGGTAATGGCATTGATGCTGTCGGCCAGTTTTTTGAAAATGGGATAATAAGAACGACCGGTCTCCAGGCCTTCATCTAAAATGATATCGCTGCTGCCAAAGCTGCCCATATTATATTTTTCCAGCGGCATGTAGATGTAATAGTTTGTCAGTGGTATCTCTTCTTTAAAATCGCCGGCTTCTTTAAAGAATGCCATCTGCAATATCACATCAATGGGGTTGGTTATTTTTTCTTTGGCAGAAAGGCCTGTGCTTACGTTACTGCCTATCACAATATCGGCGCCCATTTCTTTTACATTCTTCACCGGGAAGTTTCGTACCACACCGCCGTCTACCAGTCTTTTGTCACCAATATTCACCGCCGCAAAAACAGAAGGGATGGCCATGGTTGCCCGAAGCGCCGTGGTAATGTTGCCGGTATCCAATACCACCAGGTTACCCGTTTCCAGGTCGGTAGCCATACATTTAAAAGGTATTTTAAAATGACTGAAGCTGCGTACATCCGAAACATGAAAGAACAGTTCCGAGAATTTCAGGTTCAGTTCCTGGCCTTTGATAACACCGGTTTGCAGACTGATACGGTTGTTCACATAAGGCAGCTCAATAGCAAAGCGGCTGTATTGTTCCTTTTCTTCCACCGAAAGGGTTCGCAGGGATATCTGGTTGCCGAATAACTGGTCCCAGTCAATATCACGGGCTATTTTTTCTATTTCATTGCCGCTGTACCCAACGGCATACAGGGCGCCAAGGATACCTCCCATGCTGGTACCGGTAATGTAATCCACTTTCAGTCCGGCGCTGTCAATGGCTTTTAAAATGCCGATATGTGCCAGGCCTTTTGCACCGCCGCCGCTGAGGGTTAGTCCTATCCTGGGACGTACTTTTTCCTGCGCATGCGTGGAGATAATGAACGTGAAAAAACAAAGAAGGGAGAAAAGAAATTTCATCGTGTACAAATTACGAACTAACTGGCTTTACAATGGCGCTGAAAAGTTAATTATTTCCTTTGATAGCATAACGGAAATTACAGGGGTTTAGTTTGTCCTTCCGTTTATTAGCAGCAGAAGTCTTTATTTTGCAGTAATAATTGTGCCGATGACCAACCGACAGCTTTTTTTGAACCATGTGGGGCAAACATCCGATGCGCCGCTTTGCCTGGAAATTGTACGGGCCGAAGGCTGTAAGCTGTATGATGCGGATGGTAAAGAATACATCGACCTGATCGGGGGAATCAGCGTTTGTAATGTGGGGCATCGCCATCCCAAAGTAATTGATGCCATCAAAAAACAGGTAGACCGTTACCTGCACATTATGGTGTATGGCGAACTGGTGCAAAGTCCGCAGGTGCGGTATGCAAAAAAACTCACGGATCATTTACCGGCATCACTCAACTCGGTTTTCTTCACCGCTTCGGGCAGCGAAGCAACCGAAGGTGCGATGAAACTGGCCAAACGTTTTTCCAACCGCACACAGATCGTTTCTTTTAAGAACTCCTACCACGGCAGCACACAGGGTGCACTAAGTGTAATGGGCAGCGAATACTGGCAACAGGCATTCCGGCCATTGCTGCCTGGTATTCTGCAACTGAACTATAATTCATTCAGCGATCTTGAAAATATTACAGAACAAACAGCATGTGTGATCGCCGAAACAGTACAGGCCGAAGCCGGGGTAATAGCACCTCAGAACGACTGGCTGAAAGCACTGCGGAAAAAATGCGATCAAACAGGAACCTTGCTAGTGCTGGATGAGATACAGTGTGGCTTTGGCCGCAACGGAACCCTGTGGGCCTTTGAACAGTTTGATGTGGTGCCCGATATCCTGTTGTTGGGTAAAGCATTGGGTGGCGGAATGCCACTGGGGGCTTTTATTGCTGATAAGAAAATAATGGATTCACTTACACACGATCCCGTACTGGGTCATATCAATACATTTGGAGGTCACCCGGTTTGCTGTGCTGCAGGACTGGCGGCTTTTACTGTTTTGCTTGATGAGAAACTGGTTGATTCGGTTAAAGAAAAAGAGCAATTGTTGATTTCTTGCCTTGCCCATCCCAAAATTAAAACAATACGTAGCTGTGGTTTGATGATGGCAGTAGAATTCGACAGTTTTGAAATGAATAAGGGGATCATCGATGCTCTTATAGGCGCATCTGTTTTTACCGATTGGTTCCTCTTTGCCTCCAGTTGCCTGCGCATTGCACCGCCCTTAACCATCAGTAAAGAAGAAATTAAAACCGCCTGCGATAAGATCCGTAACGTACTTAATTCGCTTTAATATAGTTTGATGAAAAGATTTTGGAAAAAGATACTGTATAGCATCACGGCACTTGTATTGATCTACCTGTTGCTGTTGATCCCTGGTGATGCTGATAAGGGTATTGTTACCAGCGCTGTTAAAGAACCATTCTCCTGGAACCGGGATGAACAATGGCTGCAAATGGAAAAACAATTTCTGCAGGCAAAGAAAATGCAACGGAACGAACTGGATTCGATCATTGCTGCAAAAAAGGTCATTGCCGAAAATGGATTGATGTTGTTGCAACAACCAGGCAGATCTTCGCAAGACAGTAATTGGTTATCTGCAGAAAATAATTTTTTTATCCTTGCTTCCCTGGTAGCGGTTCACCAAAACCAGTTGCCCTGGTTCATTGATTACTATACCCGGTTTCGTAACACGGTAAAACTTCAGTCGGGGCAATGGAAGATGAATGAGGGCTCAACCCGGAATACCATCTACATGTTATTGTATGGCATGCGGGCTGCGGTGGAAGAAGTATTGCTGCAAACAGGCAGCCGGTCATTTCCTGCAGCCATGCCGGTAAAGAATGAACGGTCGGTAACACCGGTTACCGGCATATTTGGAATAGAAGTGCACAGCGGCGACCTGCTGGTGTCCAGGGGAGGTGC
>Ga0116177_10002247_pt1 | contig 14268 bp, 11 predicted proteins | sample AD_STIC10_MetaG_FD_89750 | JGI IMG/M metagenome (GOLD analysis project Ga0116177, IMG submission 89750) | Active sludge microbial communities of municipal wastewater-treating anaerobic digesters from USA - AD_STIC10_MetaG | ecosystem: Engineered > Bioreactor > Anaerobic > Digestate | place: USA...
CACTGCGCACGCGGCGGAAGGCTTCGCCGATGGCGATGGCAGAAGAAGCGCAGGCGACGGTGTGGCTCATGCTGACGCCGCCAAGGCCGAGCTGGATGGAAATATGGGCGTTGGCCGCGTTGTTCATGCCAAGGATGACGGAGAGCGGCGAAACACGTTCGCGGCCCTTCTGCCAGAGTTCCCGATAGCCTTTTTCATATGCCAGCGTGCCGCCCAGTGCGGTGCCCCAGGCAACGCCCCAGTTATCGCGGCTTTCACTTTCTTCCTTGGCCGGTTCGCCCCGGCTCAGGCCGGCATCGGCCCAGGCATTGAAGGCGGCCGCAGTGCCGAGTTGGGCGAAGCGGTCCATCATTCCGGCTAGCGGCCGACCCAGCGCCTCGTCGGGATTGAAGCCGTGACAACTGACGAAAGGAATGGCCAGCGGCCGGGGAATGTCGTCAGTGTGGAGAAAATGCACGGCCGACTCGCCGGCCAGCAGACGTGCAAAGAAGTCCGGCAGATCGCCGCCGTAGGGGCTGATGATACCCAGCCCGGTAATCGCCACCCGCCGCTGTGTCATGCGTCAGCTTTGTTCGCTGCGCAGCCGGTCCATCAAGGTCACCATTTCGCCAACTGTTTTGGGACTTTTCAGGTCGCTGGAGAGGGTAATGCCACAACGGTCTTCAAACTCGAACATCAGTTCGAGCATCATCAGTGAGTCGACACCAATCTCGGCCAGTTCAGCCTCGGCAGTGACTTTTTCCGGGTCAAGACCGACGTGGTCTTTGAGAAATTCACGTATTAGATCAAGGGATTCCATAGCCGCGGATTTTAGCCGAAAGCCCCGGTTTTCCAAATGCTTGTTGTTTCGAGCGGCGGTGATCGGCGGATTGTTCGCCTGTGCCAGTTGCGCCCGGTAATCAGGCTTCGCGCATCAAGCGCCAGTACTGGAATTTGAGGGTTGCGGCGGCCGCGCCGACGATGGCCAGGAAGGTGACGATGGAGCCCAGGGCCAGGGTTGAAAATCCGGTGATGCCCTGGCCGACGGTGCAACCCATCGCGACGACGCCACCGAAGCCCATCAGTGCAGCGCCGATCAGGTGATTGGCGGTGTCTTCAAGGCCGGCAAAGCCTTCCCAGCGGAAAGTGCGGGTCAGCAATGCCCAGGCAGCAGAGCCGGCAATGACACCGAGCGCCGTGGCGATACCGAAGCTCAGCTTGCGGCTGGTATCCGACCACAGCATCAGCAGTTCAAGCGTGAAGGCCGGCGGCGCGACGAAAGTCAGCGACTCCATGCGGCCGCTGTTGGTGGTGAGGAACGCTTCTTCCAGCGTTTCCGGATGTTCGGCGAGATAGCCGAGGTGACCGCTGACGTACCAGGCAGCGACCACGGTCAGGCCGATGCCGACACCGCCCAGCAGGTTGTCGAGGCTCCAGAAATCGCGTTTCAGCAGACAGAATGCGGTCAACCCGCCGCCAATGGCAAAAACGGCCAGCATCAATGCGATTTTGGGGTCCATGCCGGCGGCGCTGAGCAGCGCCGGAATATCCTGTCCGCCCGGGAAGGTCAGCACGGCTTTCTCCAGCACATTGACGCGGAACACGCCGAGCACGCCGCGCAGGGTCATGTAGGCAACAAGGCCGAGGACGAGAAAAACAACGACTGATTTCAGATTGCCGGCACCGAGGCGGATCAGGGTTTTCGAGCCGCAACCGGAGGCGAGCACCATGCCGACGCCGAAAGTCGCGCCACCGACCAGATACGACAGCCAGGTGAAAGTCGGCGTCCGGTAGATCGATTTGCCGAGGTCGATCTGCCCGCTGGCATGTAGCGCGGCCGAACCGAGAATGGCGATGCCGATGGCCAGCAGCCACATGCGCATGCGGCTCCAGTCGCCCATGTTGACGATGTCGGCCACTGCGCCCATGGTGCAAAAGTGGGTTTTCTGGCCGATCGCGCCAAAGGCGAAAGAGACTGCAAAGGCCAGCCAGAGAACGGTATTCGGTGAAACGCTAGCGTCCATGATCAGGCGCGATAAGCCGTCGGGTCGGTCAGGCCGGCAGCGGCAAAGCCTTCGGCACGCAGGCGGCAGGAGTCGCAGACGCCACAGGCGCGGCCAGCGTCGTCCGCCTGGTAGCAAGAGACGGTCAACCCGTAATCAACGCCTAATTTTGTCCCGGCACGAATGATGTCGGCTTTGGAAAGATCGATCAGCGGGGCGTGAATTGATAGTCGGCCACCCTCGCCTTCAACCCCGGCCTTGGTCGCCAGATTGGCCATTTTCTCGAAGGCCGCAATGTATTCCGGCCGGCAATCCGGGTAACCGGAGTAGTCGACCGCATTGACCCCGACGAAGATATCGCGGCTACCCAGCACTTCGGCCCAGGCCAGCGCCAGCGACAGCATGATGGTATTGCGCGCTGGCACGTAGGTGACGGGGATGCCGGGCTGGACGCCGGCGATGGGTAGATCAATATTGGTGTCAGTCAGGGCTGACCCGCCGAACTGGGCGAGGCCGAGATTGAGAATGCGGTGCTCGGTGGCATCGAGCGCCAGCGCCACCCGCTCGGCGGCTTCAAGTTCGGCCAGGTGACGCTGGCCGTAATTGAACGACAGGCAATAGCAGGCAAAGCCCTGGCTGCGGGCAATGGCGAGGCAAGTGGCGGAATCGAGTCCACCGGAGAGGAGAACGACAGCAGGCTTCATCATGGGGCGGCAATATACCTGAAATAGCCCGTTTGATCGCCCCGCTACCGGCTTGTTCCTGCGCTAAAATTCCCGTTTTCGCCCTGCTCCGGAGATTTCGATGTCGCTTCGCCTGACTGCCCTTGCTGCCGCCCTGCTGCTGGCCGGCTCCGTTCATGCAGCTGACAAGATCAAGGTCGGTTTCGTCTCGACACTTTCCGGCCCCGGTGCCGGCCTCGGGGTCGATATCCGCGACGGTTTCAATCTGGCGATGAAATCCCTGAATGGCAAGCTCGGCGGCCTGCCGGCTGAAGTCCTGATCGCCGATGATCAGCAGAGTCCGGACACCGCCAAGCAGGCGGCCGACAAATTCCTGAAGCGCGACAAGGTCGATTTCATGACCGGCATCGTTTTCTCCAACATCATGCTCGCCGTTGGCCCGAGTGTCTTCGAGAACAAGACTTTCTACATTTCGGCCAATGCCGGCCCGTCGCAATATGCCGGCGAGCAGTGCAATCCCTTCTTCTTCAATGTCGCCTGGCAGAACGACAATCTGCACGAAGCCGTCGGCAAGACCGTGCAGGACAAGGGTTTCAAGAATGTCGTGATCGTTACGCCGAACTATCCGGGCGGCAAGGATGCCGTTTCCGGCTTCAAGCGTTTCTACAAGGGCCATGTCGCCGAAGAGGTCTACACCAAGCTTGGTCAACTCGATTACGCCGCTGAACTGGCCCAGATCCGTGCCCAGAAGCCGGATGCGGTGTTCTTCTTCCTGCCCGGCGGCATGGGCATCAATTTCGTCAAACAGTTTGTCTCGGCCGGTCTGTCGCGCGACACGCAACTGTTCGCGCCCGGCTTCTCGGCGGACGAGGATGTCATCAAGGCGGTCGGCGCGCCGATGATGGGCATGTTCAACTCGTCGCACTGGGCGCACGACATGGATAACCCCGAAAACAAGCGTTTCGTCGCCGATTTCCAGAAGGAATACGGCCGCCTGCCTTCGCTCTACGCCTCGCAAGGCTACGACGCGGCGCTGCTGATGGACGGTGCCGTGCGCGATGTCAAAGGCAAGGTCGAGGATAAGGCAGCCTTGCAAAAGGCGCTGGAAGCCAAGCGCTTCAAGTCGGTGCGCGGCGACTTCAAGTTCAACAGCAACCACTATCCGGTGCAGAACTACTACCTGCGCGTGATCGGCAAGGACGCCAGCGGCCGGGTGACCAACAAGATGATGGGCAGTATTTTCACCAATCACGCTGATGCCTATGTGGCGCAGTGCAAGATGAAGTAAGGGCAAATTTTCTGGAAGCTTTGCTGGCGCCCTTTCTGTTTGCCATTCCTGTTGCGTTTGCAGGAACACTGTGGCGCCTGTGGCAACTGATACGGGGCCATTTGCCGCCGGGCCGGTTTTGCCGCTGGATACGGATAGTCCTCACGCTGGTCCACGTTTGTCTGGCAAGTTGGCTGCTGTACATGGCTGGGCGTTGTATCTGGCCCGGCAGCTGTGGTGAGGGCTTTGCCTCCGGCTTTGCCGCTGGCGCGGTCGGCCTTGCTGCTGCGCTTTGGGCCTTGTTATGGTTACTGGGCGAGGGGTTGATGCTGTTCTGTAAATCCGAGGCTCCCCAGTCCGGCGAACATTGACTCATGTTGCAACTCATCCTCGAACAATCCCTCAACGGCTTGCAGTTCGGCCTGATGCTTTTCCTGCTTGCCGCCGGCCTGACGCTGGTGTTCGGCATCATGGACTGCATCAATCTGGCGCATGGTTCGCTCTACATGGTCGGTGCCTATCTGGTTGCTGCCGCGGCGCAGGCCGCCGATTCCTTCTGGATCGGGCTGGGCGCCGGTGTCGCCGGGGCGGCCGTGCTCGGCCTGTTGCTCGAGCTTTCGTTATTCCGCCAACTCTACCGGCGCGACCACCTGTCGCAGGTGCTGGCCACCTTTGCGCTGATCCTGATCGCCAATGAGTCGGTGCGGATGATCTGGGGTGCCCAGCCGGTGATGCTCAATCCGCCGGAGGCGCTGTCCGGACCGGTCGAAATCGGCGGCTTTTTCTACCCGGCTTATCGACTGGTGATCATTGCCTTCGGGCTGGCGGTAGCCGGGATGCTTTACCTGCTGGTGGCGAAAAGCCGGATCGGCATGTGGGTCCGGGCCGGTGCCTCCAATCGGGAAATGACTGAGGCGCTGGGGATCAATGTTCAGCGCTTGTTCACCGCGGTCTTTGTCTTCGGCGCGGCGCTCTGTGCGCTGGCTGGCGGCCTGCTCGGGCCGCTGCTGGCGGTGCAGGTCGGCATGGGCGAAAGCGTGCTGATTCTGGCCTTTGTCGTCATCATCATCGGCGGGATCGGCTCGATTCGCGGTGCGCTGGTCGGCAGCCTGATCGTCGGTACGGTCGACACGCTGGGCCGGGCACTTTTGCCTACCCTACTTCGCGCCTTGCTGCCGGCAGATGCCGCGTCGACGCTCGGCCCGGCGCTGGCGTCGATCCTGATTTACCTGCTGATGGCCGGTATCCTGTTCTTCAAGCCGCAAGGCCTTTTCCCGGCGCGTGCCTGATGGCTTTCTACCGCCCAGCTCCCTATCAGAAACCGCTCGCCATCGTGCTTTTGCTGGCCGCGCTCGCCCTGCCTTCGGTACTCAGTGCTTTCGGCCAGGAGTTCTACGTCGGCTTCGCCACCCGCGTCCTGATCTTTGCGCTGGCTGCCTCCAGCCTGAATCTGGTGCTCGGCTTCGGCGGCATGTTTTCGCTGGGCCATGCCGCGTTCTTCGGGGCTGGCGCTTATGTCGCCGCGATCTGCATGCAGGCCGGGATCAGCGATGCGCTGCTTGCCTTCCCGTTGGCGATGCTCGCGGCCGGCTTGCTGGCGCTGCTCGTCGGTGCTCTCAGCCTGCGCACGCGGGGTGTCTATTTCATCATGATCACGCTGGCCTTCGCCCAGATGGCCTATTACCTGTTCGTCTCGGCCCGCGCCTGGGGCGGCGATGACGGCCTGCCGCTGGTGGGCAGGATGACGCTCGGCGGCCTCAGCCTGAGCAACGACAACGCCCTGTTTTTCACCGCATTATCAGCGTTGACCGCAGCCATCGTCTTTTTGGGCCGGCTGGCCGATGCACGCTTCGGCCGCACCATCCAGGCCATACGCGAGAACGAAACGCGGATGGAAGCGCTCGGCTATCCGGTCTTCCGCTACCGCCTCGCCTGCTTCGCCCTCGGCGGTGCGCTGGCCGGTCTGGCCGGCGCCCTGCTCGCCAACCTGACCGGGCTGGCCAGCCCCAACCTGCTGCAATGGATGCAGTCCGGCACTCTGCTGGTCATGGTCATCATCGGCGGCGTCGGCTATCTCTACGGCGGCGTGGTCGGCGCGGTGGTCCTGCTCTGCCTCGAAGAAGTGCTCTCGGGTTTCACACTGCACTGGCATATCGGTCTCGGCGTGCTGCTGCTCGGCATCGTGCTGTTTGCGCCCAAGGGGGTTGCCGCCTTGTTTGGAAAACGCGATGACTGAGCCCCTGCTCGACGTTCGCCAGCTCTCCCGGCGCTTTGCTGCGGTCGACGCCTTAAAAGACGTAAATTTCAGTGTCGAGGCCGGTGAGGTGCATGCCCTGATTGGCCCCAATGGCGCCGGCAAAACGACCTTCATCCACCACGTTTCCGGTGCCTTGCAGCCGGATTCAGGCAGTGTTCATTTCGCCGGGCGCGAGGTGACCCGGCTCGCCATGCACCAGCGCGTTGCCGCCGGCATGGCGCGCTCCTATCAGATCACCAATGTTTTCCTCGGTCTCTCGGCGCTTGATAACGTCGCGCTCGCCGTGCAGGGACGGCAGGACGCCGGTTCCAGCTTCCGTTTCTGGCAAGCGGCCCGCACTGAAAAACGCCTGTTCGAAGAGGCGCGCAGCTTCCTCGAACAGGTCGGGCTGGCGAAGCGGGTTGAAACGGTCGCCGGCAATCTCGCCCACGGCGAACAGCGGGCGCTGGAACTGGCGATGGCGCTGGCTACCCAACCGCAACTGCTGTTGCTCGACGAACCGATGGCCGGCACCGGCCCGGAAGAGTCGGCGCGTATGGTCGAGCTGATCGAACATCTGGCCCGCCACGTCACCATTCTGCTGGTTGAGCACGACATGGCGGCCGTCTTCCGGCTGGCCGACCGCATCTCCGTGCTGGTCAATGGCCGCCTGATTGCCACCGGTACGCCGGAATCCGTGCGTGCCGACCCGGAAGTTCGCCGCGCCTATCTGGGTGATCACCTATGAGCGCCCTGCTCGAAGTCAGCAATCTGGAAGTCGCCTACGGCCCCAGCCAGGTCTTGTACGGCCTGAATCTGGCGATGGCCGAGGGCGAAGCCGCCACCCTGCTCGGCCGCAATGGCATGGGCAAGACGACGACGCTGCGCGCCATCTGCGGCCTGCAGGCGATCAAGGCCGGCAGCATCCGTTTCGCCGGTGAACGGATCGACGGCAAACGCCCGGACCACATCGGCCGCGCCGGCATCGCGCTGGTGCCGGAAGGCCGGCAATGTTTTCCGAATCTTACGGTCGACGAGCATTTGGTGGCTTTTTTTGCCAATCGCCGGGCGGCCAAGGACGCCTGGACGCCGGCCCGCGTCTACGATCTCTTTCCCCGCTTGCAGGAACGCCGCAAAAATCTCGGCAACCAGCTTTCCGGTGGTGAGCAGCAAATGCTGGCGATCGGTCGTGCCTTGGTCACCAACCCGCGCCTGCTGATTCTCGACGAAGCCACCGAAGGTCTGGCGCCGCTGGTCCGCGAGGAAATCTGGGCCTGCCTGGCCCGCTTGCGCGCCGAAGGGCAAAGCATTCTGGTGATCGATAAATACGTCGAAAAACTGATCGCGCTGGCCGGGCTGCACACGATCATCGAACGCGGCCAAGTGGTCTGGCAAGGCGCATCAGCCGAACTCAATGCCGATCACGCAATCTGGCAGCGCTATCTCGGCCTCTAAATGACCCAGTTATCGAGCGGCTCTACCGGCTCGCTGGAGCAATCGCCCAGCGTTTCCTCGAACTCGTCGAAAGGCATCGGCCGGCCGAACAGGTAGCCCTGAAAGCTGGTACAGCCGTGTTCGACCAGAAAGACATGCTGCTCGTCGGCCTCGACCCCTTCGGCCACCACGCTCAGGCGCAAGGTGTTACCCATGGCGATGATGGCCCGAACGATCGCTGCATCGTCAGGATCGGTGGCAATGTCGCGGATAAAGGAGCGATCGACCTTGAGCTGTTCGAAGGGAAAACGCTTCAGGTAAGACAGCGAGGCGTAGCCGGTGCCGAAATCATCCAGCGAAAATCGTACACCCAAGGCGCGTAGCGCCTGCATTTTGTTCACCACGCTATCGACATTGTCGAGCAGCAGGCTCTCGGTCAGCTCCAGTTTGAGCAGTTTCGGATTGACCCGGTGCCGTTCCAGCGCCGCCGCCACCTGCTCGACAAAATCAGCCTGGCGGAATTGCCGGGCGCTGACATTGACTGCCAGATAGAGTTTGCGCATTTCCGGGTTGTCAGCCCAGCGCCGCAGATGGGAGCAGGCTTGGTCGATGACCCAGAGGCCGATCGGCACAATCAGGCCAGTCTCTTCGGCCAGCGGAGTAAAATCGTCCGGCGGCACCATCGCCTCGCCCGGCGGCTGCCAGCGGATCAGGGTTTCTGCCCCGATCAACTCGCGGTCGGTATTGACCTGGGCCTGGACAAATAGCCGGAACTCTTTGTGGGTCAGTGCCTGATGTAGTCGCGACTCAAGCCCGGCCCGTGCATCCAGCGCCGTTTGCATGGCATTGTCGAAAAAACGGATGGTATTACGCCCGGCATCCTTGCCCTTGTACAGCGCAATATCGGCTTGCTTGAGCAAGACATCGGTCGTTTTGTCATGGCCGCAGAAAAGACTGATACCGATGCTTGCCGAATGAAAATGTTTGGCATTGGTCGCCACAACATAGGCCTGGCTCAGGCTGAGGCGGATTTTCTCGGCCACGGTTTCGGCTTGAATGCCAGCCGCTTCAGGCTCCAGGCCAAGGTTTTCCAGCATCACGATGAATTCGTCACCGCCCTGGCGAGCCGCGGTATCGCCCTCCCGGATACAGATTTTCAGACGTTTCGCGACTTCGACCAACAAGCGGTCGCCGATGTCGTGGCCAAGTGTGTCGTTCAGATTTTTGAAGTGATCAAGGTCGATAATCAGCAGGGCACCAAACTGCTGGCTGCGCTTTCCGGCGGCTCGGGCCTGATCCAGCCGGTTGAGCAAGAGGCGGCGATTGGGTAGCGCGGTCAACGGGTCATAAAAGGCTAAATTGTGGACTTCCGATTCCGCCAGTTTGAGCTCTGTGATGTCGGAAAAGGTGCTGACGTAATGGGTCAGTAAGCCTTCTTCATCGCGTACTTCGCTGATCGTCAGCCACTCCGGATAAATGCCGCCGGATTTGCGCCGGTTCCAGATCTCGCCCTGCCAGTGTCCGGTTTTGTTCAGGCTGTTCCACATCTGAGCGTAAAAACCGGCCTCCTGACGGCCGGATTTGAGCAGCGATGCTCTTTGACCGACCGCTTCCTTGGCCGAGTAACCGGTCAGCGTGGTAAATGCCTGATTGACGCGAACGATCTGCTGATTGGCATCGGTGACCAGGATCGCGGCCTGCGAGTCGAAAGCCATGGCGGCAATCCGCAGATCCTGCTCAAGGTTGCGGTGACGGCTGATGTCGCCAGCAATGCCGAGATAACCGATCAATTCACCGCCACTATCATGCAGCGGGCTCACCGAAAGCGTTACCGGAAAGTGGCTGCCATCCTTGCGGATGTAGGTCCAGTCATGTTCGTCGGTGTGGCCGCGGCTAAGCCGGGCGATAAAAACCTCGAAACCGGGCGTAATTTTGCGCTTCAATTCGGCCGATAGTATCCGGGCGCGTTGCTCGACTTCGTCATTGAGATGAAAGATTGAGACGGCCTCGCGGCCAACGACATCGCTCCATGTGTAACCGAGCATGCGCTGGGCGGCTGGATTGAAGTAAATCACACTGCCGACCGTGTCGGTCACGATAATCGAACGGCCGGCACTTTCAAGGATGGCATGCTGGATTTCGCAAAACTCCGGCAAGCTTTTACCCGGCGCCACCTCGATCTCGTGCTGGCCGCATATGTGGCCCGAAGATCCTTCAGTCATGGTGCGAGTAAAATTTTCGAGGACGCCCGCTGTTAAAGCACAAGCATTGAGTTCGTTCAGCCCTGAAACTTGTCATTGCCTTCCCCTTGTCTTTCTGTCCTCTGAAACATCCGTTCGTTTTTTGAATATTAGTCTTCAATGAACATTGCTGCAACGAGTGGTCGGACCAATATTGATGTTTTAGCAATAGTGTTACGGAGGCCATGGCTCTACAAGTTTGGCCAATCCTGAGGTCGGTCAGCTTGGCCAGACAGTTTGGATCCTGTTGCTGCTTGCTCGGGAAAGGCCCGTTCCTGGCTTAATCAGCAGTGATGCCGTATTTTTTCGCCACGGCGACATAAAGCTCCTGAGCCGAGGCGACTTTCTGGCTCTTCCGGTCCTTGCGTTGCGCCCGTTGCAGGTAATCGCGCGCCTTGGCAGCCAAGTCCTCGTCCCAGCCCTTTTTGTCGATCAGGGTCAGGATGGCTTTGGCGGCATTGATCAAAAACTGCAAATTGGGCACCTGCTCGACCGCCTGAATCAGCAATTGCACCGCACCTTCAAAGTCACCGTTGCGCGCTGCCAGCACGCCTTTGTTGTTAAGGGCAATGATTTCCTTGCCGACTTGATCGAGCAGCGCCTTGCCGGCATCGGGCTGGCCGGTTTTTTCAAAAACACTGGTGATGTGGTTGATCAGATGCGGATCTTCATGATTTTCCGCCGCCACCTGACGCATGATTTTCTCGGCTTCAGCCGATTTTCCGGTGGCGTAGCAGGCATGAGCGAGATCGACCGCCAGCCGATGTGAGAGGTGCTTGCCTTTTTCGCTTGCTTCGGCGCTGGCCAATTTTTGTAACTGCAGCGCCTGCCCGACCAGCTGTGCGGCTTTTTCCGGCGAACCTTCGGCATCCAGGCACAAACTCTCGGTAATCAGCGAGGCCAGCTCGGCCTGCTTGTCGCCGCGCCATTCGCGCTTCATGTCGGCAGTGATCTTGCGTGACGCTGCCACGTCGCCGCGCTCCACCAGCACCCGCGACAGGTTGGCGAAATCATCAACGCTCCGCAGGCTAGAGCCCCGATTGCGTTCGATCACCTTGCCGTAAGCCTTTTCGGCAGCCAGCAAATCCTTGTTCCGCGCCGCCGTATCGCCAACCAGGCGCTGGCGGACCGTATTCAGCGGCGAAGCATCCGCGGCACGCTGCAAGGCCTGCTGCGCCAGGCGCAAATTGCCCTGCGCTTCATGCACCGAGGCCAGAAAGTCGTAGGCAGAAAGATATTCCGGGGCTTCCAGCGTCACCTGTTCGGCGAGGTGTTCAGCTTCATCCAGCGCCCCGCGATCACGCAGGGCAACGGCCAGCCCCATCTTGGCCCAGGGCACGACGCGGCCTTCGAGTACGCTGCGAAAAACGGCTTCGGCCTCCCGCGTCAGGCCCAGGGTATGCAGCAGTTCGCCCTTGAAACGCAGCGCGTCGTACATGAAGACCGGCTGTTGCTGGATGACCCGATCGCAGGCCGCAATGGCCTCTTGCAACGAGCCGCGCTCGATCTGTTCGTAGATTTTGCGCAGTACATGCTTCTTGTAGATGGCCTTGACCAGCCGGATCTGCAATTGGTCGGCGGTGAACGGTTTGATCAGATAGTCATCGGGCGCCAGTTCCGCTAGCGCAACGACGTTGGAATGGCCACGCTCGCTGGTAATGATCAGGTAAACCGTCGCTAGCGGAATGAGGTGGGCGTGGCGTAACTCCTCCAGCAACTGCTGACCGTCGCGGCCGTCATCAAGCACAAAGTCGGAAAGGATGATGTCGAAACGATTGCTTTTGACCTGGCGAATCACTTCGGCCGAATTGCCGGCGCCATGCACCGCAGTGACTCCCAGCGCGGCAAGCATCAGGCGCAATGAATCACGGGCTGGGGCATGCCGGTCAACAATCAAGACCCGTTTTTTGGTCAGTGTCTGCTGTAAAACCAACAGCATCTCTTCGTTATCGAGCGGGTTCATGCTTTTGCCGGGTGCGTAGTCATCGTTTGGAACTTACTTGAGATCGTCATGCGCGGCAATATGCTCGGGGCTTCTTGCGTTTGAAGAAGCGCTTCGAGCGACCTGCTGCATCAACGCTTCCGGGTAAAAACCTGTGATTTTTCAGCGCCCTGACGTAAAATTCCCCTCCCGATACTGCGCTGCAACATAATCGTCCTCATGCTTTTCCCCACCCGTTTTGATGTCATTGTTGTCGGCGGCGGTCATGCCGGTACCGAAGCTGCGCTTGCCGCAGCGCGGACGGGGGCGAATACCTTGCTGCTGACCCATAACCTCGACACGCTGGGGGCGATGAGCTGCAATCCGTCGATTGGCGGCATTGGCAAGGGGCACCTGGTGCGCGAAGTGGATGCGCTGGGTGGGGCGATGGCCGCGGCTACCGACGAAGCCGGTATCCAGTTCCGCATCCTGAACGCCTCGAAAGGCCCGGCGGTGCGCGCGACTCGCGCCCAGGCCGACCGTGTGCTGTACAAGCAGGCCATCCGCGGTCGACTCGAAAATCAGCCCAATTTGACGCTTTTCGCCGATGCCTGCGACGACCTGATTGTCGAAGGTGAGCGAGTGGCTGGCGCAGTCACCAAACTGGGCATCCGCTTTTTGGCCGATTCTGTCGTGTTGACCGCAGGAACCTTCCTCAACGGCAAGATTCACGTCGGTCTGGAAAACTACACCGGTGGCCGGATGGGCGATCCGCCTTCGGTCTCGCTGGCGGCCCGACTGAAAGAACTGCAGTTGCCGCAAGGCCGCCTGAAAACTGGCACGCCGCCGCGTCTCGATGGCAAGACGATCGATTTTTCGGTAATGGAAGAGCAGCACTCGGACGATCCGATGCCGGTCTTCTCCTTCCTCGGCAATGCTGCCCAGCACCCGAAACAGTTGCCGTGCTGGATCACGGCGACCAACGAACGCACCCACGACATCATCCGCAGCGGCCTCGACCGTTCGCCGATGTACACCGGCGTCATAGAAGGTGTTGGCCCGCGTTACTGTCCATCGATCGAGGACAAGATCCACCGTTTCGCCGACAAGAATCAGCACAACGTCTTCCTTGAACCGGAAGGCCTGACGACGCACGAGATTTACCCGAACGGCGTGTCCACCAGCCTGCCCTTCGATATCCAGCTGGCGCTGGTGCGTTCGATTCGCGGCCTGGAAAACTGCCACATCCTGCGTCCCGGCTACGCCATCGAATACGATTTCTACGACCCGCGTGGCCTCAAGGACACGCTGGAGAGCAAAGCCATCCGTGGCCTGTTCTTCGCTGGCCAGATCAACGGTACTACCGGCTATGAAGAAGCCGCCGCCCAGGGCTTGCTCGCCGGCGTCAACGCCGTGCGCTACGCCCGTGGCCAGGAAGGCTGGTGCCCGAAGCGCAACGAAGCCTATCTTGGCGTGCTGGTCGACGACCTGATTACGCGCGGTGTGGCCGATCCTTACCGGATGTTCACCAGCCGCGCCGAGTTCCGCCTCAGCCTGCGCGAAGACAACGCCGATTTGCGCTTGACCGAACAAGGCCGCGAGTTGGGACTGGTTGACGACATTCGCTGGGCAGCTTTCTGCCAGAAACGCGACGCAGTTGCCGCCGAGCAGGAACGTCTCAAATCGACCTGGGTCAATCCCAAACTGTTGCCGGCCGAGGATGCTGTTCGCGTACTGGGCAAGGCTATCGAACACGAATACTGTCTGTTCGAACTGCTGCGCCGGCCGGAGGTCAGCTACAACGCCCTGCTCTCCCTGCCGGGCGCTGGCGAGGCGGTCAGCGATCCCTTGGTGATTGAACAACTGGAAATTTCCGCCAAATACCAGGGCTACATCGACCGTCAGGCCGGCGAGGTTTTGCGCTCGGCCGCCTACGAGAGCGCTGTACTGCCGGAGACGCTGGATTATGCGGCTGTGGCGGGCCTCTCCAACGAGGTCAAGCAGAAGCTGGCGCAACACCGGCCGCAGACCATCGGTCAGGCATCGCGCGTCCAGGGCGTCACGCCGGCGGCAATTTCTCTGCTGCTGATTCATCTCAAGCGCCACAACCTGTCGCAAGCCGCATGAGCCAGTCCGCGCTAGCAGCCGGTCTGGCTACCCTCGGTTTGGATTTGCCGGCAGCGGCACAGCAAAAAATGCTCGCCTTTCGCGATTTGCTGCTCAAGTGGAACAAGATTTATAACCTGACAGCGCTGCGCGATCCGCAGCAAGCGATTTCGCATCACCTGCTCGATTCCCTGGTCATCCTGCCCCATGTTGGCGACGGTAATTTGCTCGATGTCGGCAGCGGTGGCGGTTTACCGGGCATTCCGCTAGCAATCGCCCGCCCCGAGTTGGCGGTCACGATGGTCGATACCGTGCAGAAAAAATCCACCTTCCTGCAGCAGGCCGCCATCGAACTGGGCTTGAAGAATGTGGCGGTTCACCATGCCCGGGTCGAGGAAA
>Ga0116177_10002248_pt1 | contig 14258 bp, 14 predicted proteins | sample AD_STIC10_MetaG_FD_89750 | JGI IMG/M metagenome (GOLD analysis project Ga0116177, IMG submission 89750) | Active sludge microbial communities of municipal wastewater-treating anaerobic digesters from USA - AD_STIC10_MetaG | ecosystem: Engineered > Bioreactor > Anaerobic > Digestate | place: USA...
ACCACGCGCGATCCGTTGTGGCGGATGCCGCTGTGGCGGCCGTACCTGCGCTACCTCACCAGCGGCATCGCCGACCTCGCCAACGGCAGCGCCAGCACCATGGCCGGCAGCGTGACCGCCGCGCTGTTCCTGGAGCGCTTCGTCGCCGACGGCCAGCGCTGGGCGCATGTCGACGTGTATGCGTGGAACGACAGCGACCGCGCCGGCAAGCCCGCGGGCGGCGAGGCGCAGGGCCTGCGCGCCTGCTACGCGATGCTGAAGGCGCGCGCCGCGGCCTGATCGCTCATGCCGCCGGGCAGGCCTCGGCGGATCGCTCGATGGTGTATTGCTCGATGCCGTTGCTGCTGCGCGGCCCCATCGGCGTGTCCACCGAGCCCACGCCCCAACCCTTCATCTTGACCGGCGTCGCGCCGACCCATTCGACCGAATAGGCCTCGCCGCCGTACACGCGGAATCCCTGGAGCGTGCCGTCGTACCGGTAGCTGCCGCCGTCCTTCGAGTCCGGGGTGAAATGCACGGTCAGGCCGCCGCCCTTGAGCTCGAACGGCTTGCCGAAATCACACACGATGCCGACGCCGTGCCAGGCGTCGGCGACGCCCTCGACCTTGTACGCCACGGCGGCAGGCGGGGCAGGTGGGGCGACGGGTGCGGGCGGGGGTGCCGGCGTTGGTGCCGGTTCGCTGGCGACCGGAGGCTCGGGCCTGTCCGGCGGGGGCTGGCCACGCCCACAGGCGGCGAGCAGCAAGGTGCCGGTGGCGACGGCAAGGAGCACGCACGGGCGAACGACATCGATCATCGACAGGCTTCCACGGTGTCCCGCAACGGGGTTCTATCGATGGATGCGGAAAACGGCGTGGCGTTCGGCCATGCGCTGTTCGTTTGCCACCTCAGCGCAACCACCCACGCGATACAGCCTTGCCGGCGAACCACCACAGGAACACACCGACCACCGCGATGCCCAACGGCAGCGCCGCACCACCGACCCCGGTCAACGCCCAGGTCGGGGTGAGCGCATAGATCGACCCGAACTGCACCAGGATGCCGAGCAGCGAGAGCAGCAACACCGGCTCCGCCCAGCGCTTGCCCAGCAAGAGTCCGAGCGACCCCAGCACGCCGCCGATGGTCGCGATGGCGAATGGCACGAAGACCCAGCGCGGGGTCGCCGCCGCGATCCGCTGCTGCGCTTCGGGCCAGGTGGCGAGCACATCGGGACCTGCCGTGAGATTCGTGTAGAACGAAAACACGCCGACGAGGTTCCACAACACCGCCAGCACGGCCACCAGCACGAACCACGTCGGACGTTGCACGGTCTTCATCGCCAATCCCCCCGGTTGGATGGTCGCAGCCTACGCCGCTCGCGTGCCCGGCGCATCCCGCGCTGCGACAGCGCTACAGCCAGCCCTTCTGGCGTGCCAGCCGATAGGCCTCGATCCGGTTGCCTACGCCGAGCTTGCCGATCGCCTCGGACAGGTAGTTGCGCACCGTGCCCTGCGACAGGTTGAGCTTGGCTGCGATCTCGCCAGCGCTCATGCCTTCGCCGGCCAGGCGCAACGCCTGGCGTTCGCGGTCGTTGAGCGGATCGGCCTCGCCCCAGGCTTCCAGCGCGAGCGCCGGGTCGATCGCGCGACCACCGCGATGCACCTTGCGCAAGGCATCGGCGAGTTGCTCGGCCGGCGCGTCCTTGAGCAGGTAGCCGCACACGCCGGCATCCAGCGCGCGACGGAGGAAGCCGGCGCGCGCGAACGTGGTGACGATGACCACCTTGATCGGCAGTGCATGGCGCTGGATGCGCTGCGCCAGTTCCAGCCCGGTCAGGCCGGGCATCTCGATGTCGGTGACCAGCAGGTCGGGTTTGAGCCGCTGCAGCTCGCGCCACGCGGCCTCGCCATCGGCAGCGGCGGCCACCACGTCGATGTCGGACTCCATGCCGAGCAGCGCGGTGAGCGCCCCGCGCAGCATCGCCTGGTCCTCGGCCAGGAGGACGCGGATCACGCGAGGGAGTGCGACATCGACATGCGCGGGACGTTAGCAGATCGCCTGCGGCGATCGATGGCTATTGCTCGCCGTCTTCGCCACTGTCTTCAAGTGGATCGTCGTTCGCGGCCAATGGCACGCGCGCCTCGACCCGGGTGCCGCGACCGCTGCCGGCATCGATGCGCAGGCTGCCGTGCACGCCTTCCAGGCGTTCGCGCATGCCGCACAGGCCATTGCCCGGCACGATGGATCCACCACGGCCGTCGTCGACGATGCGGAGCACCGCGTCACCGCCTTCCATGCCGAAGCTGGCCTCGGCGCGTTGCGCGCGCGCGTGGCGCTGGATGTTGGTGGCGGCCTCGCGCACGGTCATCGCCAACGCGCTTTCCACGCCGGGCGGCAACGCACTGCCGGAGAAGCCGTCGTCGAAACGGTAGTCGAAGCTGACGCCGTCGGTTTCGAGCAAGAGCTTGGCCGCGGCGAGTTCGGCTGCGATGCCGGCGGCGCGGATGCCGCTGACCGCCCGCCGCACCTGCGCCAGGGCCTCGCGCGCGACCCGGCTGACTTCGCCGATCTCGTTGCGCGCAGCCGCCGGGTCGCGGTCGAGCAGGCGTGCGGCGAGGTCCGACTTCAAGGCCACCATCGACAGCGTGTGGCCGAGCAGGTCGTGGAGGTCGCGACCGATGCGTTCGCGCTCGGCCAGTGCGGCGAGGCGGCGCACTTCGTCGTGCGAGAGCTTCAGGGCGGAATCGCGTTCGCGGTTGATCCGCTCGACCATCACGATCACGCCGATGATCGCGGTGACGGTGGGCATCCACACCAGCGCCTGCCACGGATAGCCGATGTAACGGGCATAGCTGAGCAAGATCACATTCAGCACAGCGATGGTGCCGAGGTAGCGCAGCACCGAACGCGACCGTCGCGGCTGCAGCATCACGCAGCCGAACACGAAATAGCTGAGGCCGGAGGGATACCAGGGCAACAGGGCCAGGCATAGGGCCACCATCGCCAATGCCGCCAGGTGGGCGCGGCGCGGCGCGGCGAACACGCTGGTCGCGTACGCCCACAGGAACAGCGGGTACGACACCGCCGTCAACGCGAACCACATCGGCGTGAAGCCGAAGCGGCCACCCGACAGCGCCGGGGTCAGGAACACCCAGACCGACCACACCAGGTGGATGAAGTTGGTCCACGGGGAACGGCCGAGCCGCAACTCGTGCGCCGCCACCGAATCCGGGGCCGCATGCAACCAGCGCGGCAGGGCAGGACGCTTCACGTGGCGCTCCGGTGGCGGGCTGCGCGGATCATGGCACGCTCATTCCGCCGCGGACAGGCGACGCTGCGCCAGCACGAAGAACAGCAGGGTGATGCCGGCGAGCACGCCCACGTGCATGCCGATCGGTTGCCCGGCGTCGAAGCCGACCACCTTCAGCGCCAGTTGCCCGAGGTGGTACGCGGGCCAGGCGGGCGCGATGGTGGACAGGACGCCCGGCAACAGCGTCAACGGCAGCCACAGGCCCGACAGGAACGCCATGGGCAGGTACAGCATGTTGAGCAGGGCTGGCGCCGCGCTGCCGCCAACCACGGAGCCGACGAACAGGCCGATCGCGCAGAACGGCAACACGCCGAGCACGTTGATGACGAACAGGCGGATCCATTGCGAGGGTTCGAGCGCAACACCGGCCGCGGTCGCGGCAATCACTGCCAGCACCAGCGAGATGATCGCGGCGAACAGCATCGCCATCGCCATCCTTGCCAGCAGCAGCGCGCCCGGCGGCACCGGCAGCGCGCGCTTGAGCCGGAGCAGGCCCTTCTCGCGGTCCACCGCGATGCTCACGCCGAAGCCGAACAGGCCCGCGCCGATCACGCCGAACGCGCCGTACGTCGCCAGCAGATACTGCGCGGCCTTGCCCTCGCCCTTGTCCAGCAGCACGCCGAACAGCAGGTAGAACAACACCGGGAAGCCGATCACCGGCAGGCAGTAGGCGGGCTCACGCAGCTTTTGCAGCGCTTCGCATTTCGCTTCCTGCACATAGCTGCGCCAGGACGAATGCACGGCGGGTTGGGCGATGATGGACATCACGCGGCTTCCTTCTGCTGGAGGGTCGTGTCGTCGGAGTTGCGGGTGAGTTCGAGGAAGGCATCGGCCAGGCCGGCGCGTTGCACTTCCAGTTCGTGCAGGTCCGGATCGGCGTCCAGCAGGCGGCGCACCACCGGCTCGGCGGCATCGGCGACGAGGCGCAAGTACTCGCCATCGCGCAGCGCTTCACGCACGCCGGGCCAGCGCGCGGCGACATCGGCAGCGACCGCGGTGATGCAACGCACCCGGCGCTGCGACACGTGCGCGCGGATCTCGCCCACGCTGCCTTCAGCGACCAACTTGCCGCGATCGAGCACGACCACCCGGTCGGACAGCGCCTCGGCCTCTTCCAGGTAGTGCGTGGTCAGCAGCACGCCGCTGCCCTGCGCGACCAGCTCGCGGATCGCTTGCCAGAGTTTCTGGCGGGCATCAATGTCGAGGCCGGTAGTGGGCTCGTCGAGGAACAGCAAGGCCGGTCGCCCGCACACCGCGATGGCGAACTGCACGCGCCGCTGCTGGCCGCCGGAGAGCTTGCCGTAGGGACGATCCAGCAGGCCGTCCAGGCCAGCCAGCGCCACGCAATCGGCGATGCTGCGCGCGTCGGGGTAGTAGCTGCGCGCCTGCGCCAGCAACTCGCCCACGCGAAGCCGCTCCGGCAGGCCGGCGGTCTGCAGCATCACGCCGATCCGGCGACGCGCGGCGAGTTCGCGCGGATCCTGGCCGAACAGTTCGACGCTGCCGCTGTCGGCGCGCAGCAGGCCAAGCAACAGGCCGATCGCGGTGGTCTTGCCGGCACCGTTCGCGCCCAGCAGCGACGTCACCTGCCCGGCGCGCAACGACAGGTCCAGCCCATCGAGCGCGCGCACCTTGCCGTAAGACTTGGTGGCCTGCTGCAGGCGGGCCAGCACATCGCGGTTGCCATGCATCGCACATCTCCCCGTGGTCGATGCCGCGCATCCTCCGCGCAAGCCATCGCCGCCGGCAGTCGCGGGTTTCAGGCAAACGACATGACAAGCGTCAGGTGACGCCGCGCCGGCGCAGGCCTAGCCTGCGCAGCGTCGGCCGATGGCACGCGCCCCGCCATGCCGTCACACTGATCGTCCCTCCGCATCCCTCCAGACCGCGCATGAACTCGTCCGCAGACCTGCTGAAGTCGCTCAAGATCGACCGCAGCGCACCACCACCGCCCACGTCACGCAAGGGCCTGTGGATCGGCCTGGGCGTGGCCGCGGCGGTCGTGCTGGGCGCGGGTGGCTGGTTCTTGCTCGGCCGCGACAGCGCAGTGCAGGTGGAGACGACCAGTGCGGTATCGCTCGCCAGCGGCGCCGGCAACGCCTCCGTACTGGATGCCAGCGGCTACGTGGTGGCGCGACGGATGGCCACCGTGTCGTCGAAGATCACCGGCCGCGTGCGCGAGGTGTTGATCGAAGAGGGCCAGCGGGTCGAGGAAGGCCAGGTGATGGCCACGCTGGATCCGATCGATGCCGATGCCCAGCGCGATCTCTCCGCGGCGCAGCTTGCCGCCGCGCAGAGCCAGATCGTCGGCACCCAGGCGCAGTTGAAGGAGGCCGAGGCGAATGCCGCGCGGCTCGGCGCGCTGGTCGGCCAGAAGCTGGTCTCGCGCGCGCAGTTCGAACAGGCCGTGGCCCAGCGCGACGCCTTGCGCGCGCAGGTCGCCACCGCGCAGCGCAATGCGCAAGTGGCGCGCAGCAGCCTGGCCATCGCCAGCAATGGCGTGGACAACACCGTGGTGCGGGCGCCGTTTGCCGGCGTGGTGATCGCCAAGGCGGCGCAGCCGGGCGAAATCGTGTCGCCGCTGTCGGCAGGCGGTGGCTTCACCCGCACCGGCATCGGCACCATCGTCGACATGGATTCGCTGGAGGTCGAAGTGGATGTCGGCGAGGCCTACATCGGCCGGGTCAAACCGAAGATGCCGGTCGAAGCCACGCTCAATTCCTATCCCGACTGGAAGATCCCGGCCGAAGTGATCGCGATCATCCCCACCGCCGATCGCGGCAAGGCGACGGTCAAGGTGCGGGTGGCGTTGAAGGCACGCGACGGCCGCATCGTCCCGGACATGGGCGTGACCGTCAGCTTCCTGGAAAAAGCCGCCGACGCGACCGCCGAACCGAAGCGCGGCGTGCGCGTCCCCGCCCGCGCGATCGTCCAGCGCGATGGCGGCGACGCCGCGTTCGTGGTCGGCGCCGAGGACATCGTCGAATTGCGCAAGGTACAGGTCGGTGGCGCACTCGGCGAAGACCGCGAGGTCAGCTCCGGCCTGGCACCTGGCGAAACCGTGGTGATCGCACCACCCGCCACGTTGGCCGACGGCGACCGCATCGCCACCAAGACCGAATGAACCCGCGGGCGGCAGGAACACCGCCGCCCACCCGAACCACCGACACGACATCCATCGACGAGGCAGCCATGGCATCCCTGGTATCGACCCGCAACCTGACGAAGACCTACCAGCGCGGCCCCGAGAAGGTCGAGGTGCTGCACGGCATCGACCTGGACATCGCGGAAGGCGATTTCGTCGCGCTGATGGGACCGTCCGGCTCCGGCAAGACCACCTTGCTCAACCTGATCGGCGGCCTGGACTCGCCCAGCGGTGGCACCATCGAGGTGGCGGGCCAGCGCATCGACCAGCTCGGCGGCGGCAAACTGGCCCAGTGGCGCAGCCAGCACGTCGGTTACGTATTCCAGTTCTACAACCTGATGCCGGCATTGACCGCGCAGAAGAACGTCGAGTTGCCGCTGCTGCTGACCCGCCTGTCCGGCGCGCAGCGCAAACGCAACGCGCAGGTCGCGCTGCAACTGGTGGGCTTGTCCGACCGCGTCAGCCACAAGCCGACCGAGTTGTCCGGCGGCCAGCAGCAACGCGTGGCGATCGCCCGCGCGATCGTGTCCGACCCGACCCTCCTCATCTGCGACGAACCCACCGGCGACCTGGACCGCCAGTCCGCGGAAGACATCCTGGGCCTGCTGCAAACGCTCAACCGCGAGCACGGCAAGACCATCGTCATGGTCACCCACGATCCCAAGGCCGCCGGGTACGCGAGCCATACCCTGCACCTGGACAAGGGCACGCTGGTCGGCGACCACGCCGATGCGGCCTGACGCCGACCTCGGGAGCATGCGATGAAATATTTCCATCTCATCTGGGCGGCGCTGTTCCGGCGCAAGACCCGCACGTTCCTCACCCTGGCGTCGATCCTGGCAGCGTTCCTGCTGTTCGGCATGCTGGATGGCATTCGCACCACGTTCGACCAGCTCGGCCGCAACGCGGACGGCGCGCAGCGCCTGCAGACGTCCTCCAGGTTGTCGTTCATGGACAGCTTGCCGTTGTCGCTGCAATCGCGGCTGGAACGGGTGGACAACATCGAGGCCGTCACGCACGCCAACTGGTTCGGCGGCGTGTACCAGAACCCGAAGAACCAACTGTTCACCTTCGCGGTGGCGGACAACTACCTCGACCTCTACCCGGAGATGCTGGTTGCACCCGCCGAGCGCGAAGCATGGATGCGCACGCGCACCGGCATCCTCGTCGGCGAGGCAATGATGAAGCGCTTCGGTTGGAAGGTCGGGCAGAAGATCCCGTTGCAGTCGAACATTTTCCCGAACAGCGACGGCACCCTGAACTGGGCATTCGACATCGTTGGCACGATCAAGGCCAAGGACGGCAAGGGCGGCGGTTTCACCGACGCCGTGATCCTCATGCACTACAAGTATTTCGAGGAATCCACGTCCTACGTGGACGGCGACGTGGGCTGGTACATCAGCCGCGTGGCGGACGTGCGCCGGAGCGACGCGGCGGCGAAAGCAATCGATGCGTTGTCGGTGAATTCGCCGCACGAAACCAAGACCATGAACGAGCAGGCGGCGATGGCCGCGCAGCTCAAGCAGGTGGCCGACATCGGCATGATCGTGGGTTCGATCATGGGCGCGGTGTTCTTCACCCTGGTGCTGCTGACCGGCAACACCATGGCGCAGGCGGTGCGCGAGCGCACTTCGGAACTGGCCGTGCTCAAGACCATCGGCTTCACCAGCGCCAGCGTGCTCGGCATGGTCCTGGCCGAATCGGTGCTGCTGGTGCTGATCGGCGGCGTGCTCGGGTTGGGCCTGGCCGCCGTGCTGGCGCCGATCGTCGGCGCGGCCAGCGGTGGCGCGATCAACCTGCCGCCGATCGGTTGGCGGAGCTGGTCGCTGGGACTGGCGCTGATGGCGGGCATCGGCCTGCTGGTAGGCGCGCTGCCGGCGATGCGGGCGATGCGCCTGAACATCGTCGACGCGCTCGCGGGCCGCTGAGGAGGAACCGGACATGAAGAAGATCAAATCGTTCCTGCGCGGCCTTGCCCTGCTCCTGGTGCTCGCGGTCATCCTTGCTGCGTGGATCGTATTGCCGTGGCCTGCACTGCTGGGCGCAGCCGTGCTGTTCGGGCTGTGGATGGCGTTCACCCGCAGCGGCCGTCAGGCCGCCTCGGTGACCCAGGTCGGCATCAGCACCCTGAACCAGCGCATTGGCGCATCGTCGGTGGTGGTGATCGGCATCGCCGGCGTGGTCGGCGTGCTGGTGGCGCTGCTCGCGATGGGCGAAGGCTATCGGCAGACGGTCAGCAACAGCGGCAGCGAGGACACCGCCATCGTGCTGCGCGGCGGTTCATCCGCCGAGTTGGGGTCTGTGCTGTCGCGCGACCAGATCAGCGCCATTGAACGTGCACCGCAGATCGCGCGCGACGCGCAAGGTCGCCCGCTGGCATCAGCGGAGCTGATGGTGGCCGCCACCGTCCCGCTCAAAGGCAGCAAGGACGATGGCAATGCCAGCCTGCGTGGCGTCAGCGAGATGGCCTATGCGGTGCGGCCCAAGCTGAAGCTGGTGGCTGGGCGCCGCTTCGAACCTGGCCGCCGCGAGCTGGTGGTGGGCACGGGTGCGCAGCGCCAATTCGATGGGTTGGAGGTGGGCAAGCAGGTGCGCTTGGGCAACCAGCCGTGGACAGTGGTCGGCGTGTTCGATTCGCAGGATGCGACCGCTTCGGAAATGTGGGCCGACGCCGAAGTCGTCGCTGCCACCTACCGCCGCGGCAGCAGCCGCGCAGCGCTGTACGCGAAACTGACCAGCGCGAAAGACTTCAATGCGTTCAAGGCGACCCTGGCGGCCGATCCGCGCCTGCAGGTCGAAGCCGACACGACCCTGGCCTACTTCGGCAAGCAGTCCGAGGGACTGACCAAGGTGCTACGCATCATCGGCATCGTGGTCGGAAGCATCATGGCCATCGGCGCAGTCTTCGGTGCACTCAACACCATGTTCGCCACCGTCGCCTCGCGCGCGCGCGAAATCGCCACGCTGCGCGCGATCGGCTTCCGCGGCATCCCGGTCGTGGTCGCGGTGATGCTGGAGACCATGCTGTTGGCGTTGCTGGGCGGCGTTCTCGGCGGGCTGGTGGCGTGGCTGCTGTTCAACGGCCATACCGCCTCGACCCTGGCCGGCGGCATGTCGCAACTCAGCTTCCAGTTCAAGGTCGATCCCACGTTGCTCTGGGAAGGGCTGAAGTGGGCGCTCGCGATCGGTTTCATCGGCGGCCTGTTCCCGGCCCTGCGCGCGGCCAGCCTGCCGGTCACCGACGCCCTGCGCAGCGCCTGATCGTCGCTGCGCGACGGGCGGCCGGCTGAATGCCCGCCGCCTGTCATCGCACTGTCATGCCAATGCGGTAGATGCGCGGGCCGCGGGCCCCTACCCTGCGCGACCCCCTACCGTCTGGATCGCGCCCATGCGTCGCGCGCTGCTCATCCTGTGCGCCTGCCTGTTGCTGGCCGGCTTCGCCTGGCCCGACGCCGCCGACATGCTCGGCAAGCGCCTGGTCGCGCCCGGCGGTGTCTCGCCGATCCTGCCGACCACGCGCATCGAAGCCAGCATCGCCCGGCTGCCGCACCGGCAAGGCTGGGTGTCGACTTCCGCTGGCGTGAAGTTGTTCTGGCGCGCGTTCGATCCCGGTGCCTACCGGCTCGACTACGCCTACCGCCCGGATGGCACCCAGGCCGGGCGCATGCAGTTCGACCTCGATGCAGCCGCGCCCGTACGCTATCCGGGCGCGCCGCGCGGCACGGTGGTGTTGCTGCACGGCTGGATGATGGACGGCGGCTCTTTGCTGCCGTGGTCGCTGCAACTCGCGCAGGCCGGCTACCGCACGATTACCCTGGACCTGCGCAACCATGGCCGCTCCGGCGCGGCACCCTCCGGTTACGGCCAGCGCGAGGCGCGCGACGTGGCCGATGCGATCACGGCGCTGCGCGAGCGCGGCGAGGTGGTCGGCCCGCTGCACCTGATGGGCGTGTCCTACGGCTCGGCGACCGCGATCTTCAGCGCGCGCGAACTGGGCGCAGAGGTCGACAACGTCATCGCCATCGAATCGTTCGACAACGCCGGTGGCGCGATCCGCGACATGGTCCCGCACATGCTGGCCAAGCCGCCGGAAAGCATGTCCCAGCGCATCTCCCATCGCCTGCTGCGCATGCAACTGGACGACGGCGCGCTTGAGCGCGCGATCGCCTCCGCCAGCGACACCCTGCAGTTGCGGCTGGACCGCGTCGACGTGGGTGCGGCGCTCGCGCAGGTGCCGTCCTGCGTGTTGCTGCTGCACGGCCGCGAGGACCAGCACGTGCCGGTCGCGCATGGCCGCGCACTGGCCGCCGCCGCGCCGCGCGCGCACTACATCGAGGTGGCCGGCGAGGACCACATCAGCCTGCCGATGCGGCTGGACCTGCTGGCGCCGACGGTGATCGACTGGCTGGACAATGCCGATCCGGCGCGCAAGTTCTGCCCCTCGCCGCTGGCGTTGGCGTTGGCGCAGCCACGGCAGGCGCGCCACGCCTGATCGAAGACCGCCCGGCCTCAGGTGATCGCGGGCCTGTTGCGGCGTGTGCGCAGCACGCCGTCGGCGGCATAGATCGCCAGCGCGACCCAGATGAAGGCGAAACCCACCGCGCGTTCGCGACCGAAGGGTTCGTGCAGCACCAGCACCCCGACCAGCAGCTGCAGGGTCGGCGAGATGTACTGCAGCAGGCCCACGAGCGAATAGGGAATGCGTTGCACCGCCGCGGCGAAGCCGATCAGCGGCAACGACGTGAGCACTCCGCCGAACACCAGCAGGCCGAGCACGCCCCAGCCCCAGCCCGCCTGGCCGGCATGCGGCAACAGGTGGCCCCGCCCGCTGGCCTCGCTCCACAGCAGGAAGGCCAGCGCCGGCAGCAGCAGCCACAGGCTCTCCACGCCCAGCCCGCGCACCGGCGGCACGCCCAGCAGCTTGCGCACCAGGCCGTACGCGCCGAACGAACACGCCAGCACAATCGCGATCCACGGGAACCTGCCATAGCTGAAGGTCAGCCAGAGCACGCCCATGGTGGCGATGCCGACCGACAGCCATTGCACGCGGTTGAGCCGCTCCTTCAACACCACCACCCCCAGCACAACGCTGAGCAACGGATTGATGAAATAGCCCAGCGAGGATTCGACGACGTGGCCGGCATTCACCGCCCAGATGTAGAGGCCCCAGTTGACGGCGATCAGCGCACCGCTCAGCGCCAGCATCGTCGCCGCGTGCGGCCGCGACAGGGTTTCGCGCACCCAGCCGCGCCCGTACTTGAAGCCCAGCCAGCCGCAGACGAACAGCGCACTCCACACCACGCGGTGGGCCATCACCTGCATCGCCGGCACCGCCTTCAGCAGGTGCCAGTACAGCGGCATCAGGCCCCATGCCACGTAGGCGGCGATCGCGATCCAGACGCCGCTTCGATGCTGCGCGGCCGGGTTCGTGGCGGCCGCCCTCATGCCGGCTTGCCCTTCGCGGCCTTGGCGAAGGTGATCGCGACCACGCCCAGCAGGATCACGCCCATCGCCACCAGTTCGTGGCGGCCGAAGCGTTCGCCCGCGAGCCACGCGCCCAGGGCCACCGCGATCGCCGGATTGACGTAGGCATAGCTGCCGGCCAGCGCCGGGCGCACGTGGTGCAGCAGCCAGATGTAGGCGGTGAAGCCGAACCACGAACCCAACACCACCAGGTACGCGAACGCACCCAATGCATGCGGCGTCGGCAGGGCATGCAGGCGCTCGCCGGTGACCAGGCCGGCGACGACCATCGCCGCGCCGCCGCAGAGCATCTGCGCCGCGGCATTCATGAAGGGTGGCGCGAGGTCGCGGCCGCGGCTCCAGATCGAACCGAACGACCACGCAAGCGTCGCGACCAGCAGCGCGATCATCCCCATCGGCGTCGCCGCCAGGCTGCTGCCGGCGTTGAGCCACAGCACGCCGAGGAAGCCGATGCCCAGGCCGATCCATTCGCGACGGGTCGGACGGTCGCCGCGCATCGCCGAGAACACGCCCATCCACAACGGTGCCGAGGCCACCGCCACCGCGGCCAGGCCGGACGAGACGGTCTGCTCGGCCAGGTTGACCATGCCATTGCCCAGCAGCATCAGCAGGATGCCCAGGACCAGCGCGTTGCCCCATTGCGCGCGCGTCGGCGACCGCATGCCGCGCCAGCGCAGCACGGCATACATCAGGCTGCCGGCGATGAGGAAGCGGATGCCGCCGAGCAGGAACGGCGGGAAGCCGCCTTCCAGCGCGAAACGGATGGCCAGGTAGGTGGACCCCCAGATGACGTAGACCGCGGCGAGCGCCAGCGCGATCCGTCCGCCGGTGGGGGTGGCGGCCGAAGAGGTGGTGTGCATGTACTCAGGCTAGCGTTGTCGCGCGGACGCGGTTTGAAAATTCCTGCGCAGCGGCGCAATATTTTTGCGTGACCGTCCCCGTCGTCCTGGATGCCTTCGACCATCGCCTGCTGGAGCTCCTGCAGGACGATGCCGGCCGCACGCTCACCGCCCTCGGCGAGGCCGTCGGCCTGTCGCCCAGCGCGGTGCAACGGCGATTGAAGCGCTACCGCGCGCATGGCCTGCTACGCCAGGTCGCGGTGCTGGACGCCGAAGCCTTCCCGGCGGTGGTGCTGGCCGCGGTCTGGGTGACGATGGAACGCGAATCGGTGCGCCAGCTCAATGCGTTCTACGCACGCATGCGCGCCACGCCGGAAGTGCAGCAGTGCTACCAGCTGGCCGGCGAATGGGACTACCTGGTGATCATGGCCACGACCAGCATGGCCGCCTACCGCGAGACCGCCGAGCGGTTGTTCAAGAGCGACGGCAACATCAAGCGCTACGAAACCCGGCTGGTGTTCGACACCGTCAAGCGCGGATTGCAGTTGCCCACGCTTGCGCCCGCCGCGAAGGGCCGGCGCAAGCGCTGAGTCGATCGACTCAGTCGACCCAGTGGCCGGCGGTACGCGCTTCCGGCAACACTTGCGCCGCCAGCTTCGAATCCTTGCCGAGCAGGCCGATCGCATCGCCCAGGATCGCCGCGGATTCGCGCAGCAGTGGATCGGTGACCTTCTTCGCCGCTTCCTCGCGCGCCACCGATTCGGCGACGTTGCGCTCGTCGGCCTGCAGGCCGTCGTCGGAGCGGCCTTCCAGCAGCGGATCCAGGGCGATGCCGAGCTTCTTGCGCTGTTCGATGCGCTGCTTGCGCTTGGCGTCGAAGCGGTCGCGCTCGGCGCGGCGCTCGGCCTCGTTGAGCGAGATCGACTTCTTCGCCTGCTCCTCGCGGAAGGTCCGCACGTCCTCGACCCACCACTGGAACTCGACGTCCCTGGCCGCGCGCGCGTCGTGGCGGGCATCCAGCTGGCCCAGCAACGGCGCGAAATTGCCGTACTGCACGTGCGGCACCGCGGCGATCCGCGTCCACGGCAATGCGTTGTCGTAGGTGCTCTCGCCGTATTCGCTGGCATCCACGCTGGTCGGGAAGCTCACGTCCGGCACCACGCCCTTGTTCTGGGTGCTGCTGCCACCGGGCCGGAAGAACTGGGCGATGGTCAGCTTGACCTGGCCGAAGCGCGGCTCCTCGTTGGCGGGCCAACGGTCCAGGTCGACCATGTTCTGCACGGTGCCCTTGCCGAAGCTGGTCTCGCCGATGATCAGGCCACGGCCGTAATCCTGGATCGCGCCGGCCACGATTTCCGAGGCCGATGCGGAGCCGCGGTTGACCAGGACCGCCAGCGGCCCATCCCAGGCCACGCCGGCCTTGCGATCCTCGTCCACGCTGACGCGGCCACCGGATTCGCGCACCTGCACCACCGGGCCCTTGTCGATGAAGAGGCCGGTG
>Ga0116177_10002265_pt1 | contig 14209 bp, 12 predicted proteins | sample AD_STIC10_MetaG_FD_89750 | JGI IMG/M metagenome (GOLD analysis project Ga0116177, IMG submission 89750) | Active sludge microbial communities of municipal wastewater-treating anaerobic digesters from USA - AD_STIC10_MetaG | ecosystem: Engineered > Bioreactor > Anaerobic > Digestate | place: USA...
ACTGCAATCAGTGTGGAAGCCAGTAATAAAACAGTCCCGATGATGCCGGAATATTTGCCGGTATATTTTTTCCCAAAGAGCCCGAGCAGCACAAAGCCTGCCAGTGGCAGTAATGGAATCATTGCGATGGTCAATGCGTTTGGCATGATGTAACAGTCTATCAGTTTTTCAGTCTATCAGTTTATCAGTCGGCAGTCTTCAGTCAGCAGTCTTCAGTCGGTCAGTCTATCAGTCGTACTTAATACCCAATATCTAATACCTAATATCCAATTCCTAGTTCTTCAACTCCTCCGCCTGCTCCACATCAATGGAGTGGTGGCTGCGGTATAAATTAATAATGATCGCGATGGCCACGGCAGCTTCTGCGGCTGCGATGGCAATAATAAATACCGTGAAAAACAGTCCGTCCATTTTTTCCGGCCAGAGGTATTTATTAAAGGCGATGAAATTCAGATTCACGCTGTTCAGGATCAGTTCAATGCTCATCAGCATAGTAATCAGGTTCCGGCGGGTAAAAAAGCCATACACGCCGATAAAGAAAAGGGCTGCACTGATGAATAAAATATGATAGAGACCTGGTTGCATGTTTTTATTTTGACCACTGTTCCGGCATCCTCAGCTTTCGCTGTTTCCGGTAACGGGTGGATTTTCTTCTGTTTGGTTTTTTATTCTTAAGGCAATCACTATACATCCGATCATTGCTGCCAGCAGCAGCATGGAAATCACTTCAAAGGGAAGGGCATAGCCGCTCTGGTCCACATTCAGCATCTGTTCCCCGATGGCATGGATCGATACGGAACCGGTGGGGAAGGCAGAGAGATAAAATTCGTGCTGGTATACTTGCAGCATGGTCAGGGCGAATCCGCAAAAAGCAGCCAGCAAAGCGAAAATTTTTCGCTGGTTAGTCTGTGCCGGAAGTTTATTGCCGGCCTGCTGTGTCAGGAAGATGGAGAAGATAATCAGCACTGCAATCCCCCCCGCATATACCACGATCTGCACAGCGGCAATGAATTCATACTGGAGCCAGAAATAAATACCCGCAATCCCGATCAGGGAAAAGAGCAGGTAGATAGCTGCCCGGAAGATATGTCTGGTAGTGACCGACAATACCCCGCAGGCCAGCGTTAATGCTGCCAGTAAATAAAATATGATGACTGATCCTGTTAACACAATTATATTTTTAAAAGAACCTAGAACCTTAAAAAATCAAGAACCAAAAAACAAGAAACAAATAAGTCCCAATAATTAAATCAAAATCACGACTGATGAATCGTTATTTTAATCTTTGTGTCGAATGTTATTATCACTTGCCTGTTTCATTTCGGCTACTTTCGTTCAAGTCAAAAACGCTTCGTCCCCACTCCCCACTAGCCACTAGCCACTCGCTTATTCCACTCCCTCCATAATCTTCGACCCCGGATGATTCAACACTTTCGTCAGCTTACTCCGGTCGAAAACACTATGTTCAAAAGTCTGTGCCATTTTGATCGCATCAGACGGACAGGCTTCCACACAGAGATTGCACATGGTGCAGAGTTCGAGGTGGTAGACCAGTTTATCGATCGCTTTTTTCTTTTTTCCCTCGGGGGTCAGTTCGTTTTTAAAGATCACTTTGATGGTACCATTGGGGCAGGCCAGTTCACAGGCCTGGCAGCCGGTACAACGGTGCTCATTGTTTTCGTCGTGTGGCATCACCACTTCTCCCTTGAAACGATCCGGGAGTTCCAGTGTATTGCGGTTGTCCGGATACTGCTGGGTGATAATTTCTTTGTGGTGGGTGAAGTAGTACATCGTACGCTTCATCCCCGTCGCCAGCGATTTGATCGCCCCAAAGACATCTGATATATATTTTTTTACTGACACAGATTTTCCATTTTCAATTTTCCACTTTCCATTTTCAAAAATGCCATTTCAATATCGCCATCGCTGTTACTATCAGCAGGTTGATCATGCTGATGGGTAACAAATATTTCCATTCCAGATTCAATAACTGATCAATTCTTAACCGCGGGAAGGTCCAGCGGAACCACATGATCAAAAAAATCAGGAAGAAAGTCTTGCCAAAGAACCAAAGACTGGAGGGCACATAGTCCATGGCATGATTAAATCCTTCCCAGTTCCCGATATGCAGTGGCATTGGTCCGCCCAGAAAAAGGGTGGCGCCAAGGGCACATACAATAAATACATTGACATATTCTGCCAGGAAGAACAGGGCGAATTTCATTCCTGAATACTCTGTGTGAAAACCTGCCGTCAGTTCACTTTCTGCTTCTGCCAGATCAAAAGGAGCACGATTGGTTTCTGCTGTGACGGCAATGATAAAAGTGACAAAGGCAATGATCACCGGAATATGCCCTTTGAAGATCCACCAGCCATCAGATTGGGAAGCGATGATGGCGGAAATTTTCAGATCGCCTGCCAAAACCACAATCGCCAATACGGATAAACCGGCAGTTAATTCATAACTCACAATCTGTGCCCCGCTCCGCATGGCTCCTAAAAGGGAATATTTATTATTACTGGCCCAGCCGGCCATCAGGACACTGATGACAGATAATGAAGAGATAGCTGACACATACAACACACCCACATTGATATCCCATAGCTGGAAATTACCGGCAAAAGCAATCGGCGCCAGTAATAACATGGCTACGATCATGGCAATATAGGGTGCCAGGTTAAAAAGAAATTTATCGGCCCCGGATGGGGTCATGCCTTCTTTCACAATCAGTTTAACGGTATCGGCCAATGATTGCAGCATACCCTTGGGGCCAACCCTGTTAGGGCCTAAGCGGATCTGCATCCAGGCAGATACCTTTCTTTCCATGATCACCAGAACCAGTCCGAGTACAGCAAATAAGCCAATCACCGCCACCCCTGCCAGTACCATTTCAATAATGAGTACCCAGGTCGGGTTGAAATTTGCATTCAGCCAGCTGTGTAATTGATCCGCTATTTCGTAAAAACTCGGCATTGAGCTTGGTTTCAATATTTTAACCGCGAAGTCGCAAAGACGCTAAGTATCGCAATGAAATTTAATTTTACTTTCTATATTATAGCCTCTGCACTTCTGCTATCGCGCTATTTTTCAACTTTCAACTTTCAATTTTCAATTTCTCATCTGTCAATATCCGGTATCACCAAATCCAGTGTTCCCATCATCGCAATCAGGTCTCCGATTTTTCCGCCCCTGGCTATTTTATCCAGTACAGAAAGATTGGAAAAACCCGGTGAGCGAAACTTGATCCGGTACGGGGTGGTGCCGCCTTCACTTACAATATAAACGCCCAGCTCTCCACGGGCAGTTTCCACCCTGGTATAAAATTCACCCTTGGGTAATTTCAGTACGGCCTTGGTCTTGGCCTGGAAATCTCCTTCGGGAATATTGTCAATCAGTTGTTCTACGATGCGGATGGACTGGTTCATTTCCTTTATCCTGATCAGGTAACGGGCAAATGAATCACAGCCGGTTTCCAGTACTTCATCAAATTCCAGTTTATCGTAGATCTCATAGGGCTGCACTTTCCGTATATCGGAGCTTACACCACTACCACGGGCAACAGGACCGGTACAGCCATAGGAGATGGCATCTTCTGCACTCAGCATGCCAACACCTTTCATCCTGTTCTGGAAAATGATATTACCGGTGACCAGTTCATCATATTCGTGGATCTTGCTTTTATAGAGCTGCAGAAATTCTTTTACTCTTCGCTGGAAATTGGGATGAATATCATGCATCACACCGCCGGGTACCATGTAGTTCATGGTCAGCCTTGCTCCGCAGGTTTCTTCCATGATATCGTTGATGGTTTCTCTTTCACGGAAGGCATGGAAGAAAGGCGTGAAAGCACCAAGATCCATGGCCATGGCTCCCCACCAGAGTTCATGGGAGGCAATTCTGGTGAGTTCATCCATCAATACCCTGATGACTTTTGCCCTTTCCGGAATTTCTACCTGTAAACCTTTTTCCACACAGAGGGCGCAGGCATGATTATTAATATGCGCAGAGAGATAGTCCATGCGGCTGGTGACGTATATAAACTGCCGGTAACTCAGGCTCTCACACATTTTTTCAATCGAGCGGTGGATATATCCCAGGTGCGGTTCCACTTTTTTGATGGTCTCCCCATTGAGGGTAATCACCAGGTGCAATACCCCATGGGTAGCCGGGTGCTGTGGTCCCACATTGATGATCATATCCCCTTCGGGTGACTGATCAGCTGATTGGATAATATCTGTTTCTCTATACAAGTGATCTTTTATTTATAAAGAAAGAAGAATTGACATCCTGCATTTCATAATCTTCAATCTTCAACTTTCAATTTTCAATTACTCAGAGTTTTATCATATTCACCGGGTCTTCATAATCTTTTCTCATCGGATTTTTCCCTTCCCATCCGTCAGGCAGTATCAATAGCCGCAGATCCGGATGATGTAAAAAATTAACGCCGAACATTTCATATACTTCTCTTTCAAGAAATTCTGCTGTTCTCCAGATAGCGGAAACAGTTTCCACTTCAGGTTGTTTGGGATCGAGTTTTACTTTCACTACCAGTTTGTGCCTAAAACTGGTGGACGTGAGGTGATACACCATGGTCAGCTGTGTTTTGAAATCAACACAGGTGAGACAGAACAGGTAATCGAATGAAAGGGAAGGTTCCTGGCGAAGTTGCTGCATCAATGAAAGCAGGTCGCCGGTACTGCAGACCATGTTCACCCACTCGCCGCCTTCTTCAAAGCTGGCTTCGGGGTGCATTTCAGTTAGTTTCGCCTTTAGTTCTTCGTTCGTCATGATCAGTCCTTACCGGTCTTAATTTGTTCTCTGGTCAATCCCGCTTTTATTTTTTCCTGCAGGGTTATCAATGCATGCAGCAGGGCTTCCGGGCGGGGCGGGCAACCGGCTACATATACATCCACAGGTATTACATGGTCTGCCCCTTTTACTACAGAATACGTATTATAGAAAAAGGGTCCGCCGCTGATGGCACAGGCTCCCATGGCAATCACATACTTGGGCTCGGCCATCTGGTCGTATAATCTTTTCAGTACCGGGGCCATTTTGTTCACGATGGTACCGGCAATAATAATTACATCTGCCTGACGGGGGGTGGCACGGGCCACTTCAAAACCAAAACGGGAGAAATCATATTTGGCCGAGGCAGTGGCCATCATTTCGATACCACAGCAGCTGGTGGCAAAAGTGAGGGGCCAGAGTGAATTAGCCCTTGCCCAGTTAATCAGGTCATCCAGTTTGCTGAGTACAACGTTTCCTCCGGGAAGGTCATGCACTTCTCCGGGAAAAGTTTCTTTGAGTGTTGCCGGCCTTACATCCATTTCAGTGCTCCTTTTTTATGGGCATATAAAAAGCCGGTGAATAATATAAAGAAGAAAATCACAATTTCAATCAGGGCGATCCATCCCAGTTTTTTAGCTACTACGGCCCATGGATACAAAAAGACCAGTTCCACATCAAAAATCAGGAAGATCAGGGCGAACAGATAATACCCCACATTCAGCTGTACCCAGGTTTTGCCGGTGGTTGGAATACCACACTCATAAGGTTCACCCTTTTGTTTATTGGTGCTCGCCTTCAATACCAGTTTGGAGATAAGTATGGCGATGCCGGAAAACGCAACAGCAGCAATGATTAGTACAATGAGTGATGAGGCACCCATACGTCAGATGATTTGTACGAATATAGGAAGTATGGCTTAAAATGCAGAATGAGAATTATCAACGGCTTAGCTGCAAAAGATCAGTTCGGGAGCTGTCGCCTATCCATATAATTCCTGGTGAATGGCCTTCCGGTCATACCCCATTTCCAGGATATGCTTTTTAGCTTCATCTATCATGTGTTTCCATCCACATAAAAAGAAAATAGCTTCAGGCCGGTTCTTGCACAGGTCCATATAAATAGGATGCACATATCCATGATGACCCTGCCAGTGTTCCCGGCTAAGGGTGGGATGATAATGAAAGCCGGGTAAGTCCAGTTCCAGTTTTTTCAATTCCTCATAATAAAGGAGATCCTCTTTTTTGCGGCAGCCAAATATCATATGGATATTTTTGAAAGCTGTTTTCTGCAGATGAAAATAATTGACCATACTCCGGAAAGGAGCAATCCCGGTTCCGGTACAGATCAGGAATATTTCCCTGTCCAGATTCTCCGGTAATGTGAATACACCCTGTGCTCCGCGGAAACTGATTTCACTCCCGACTTTTATTTCATTGAACAGGTAATGAGTTCCCTGTCCCTGCTCTGCCAGTACAATCAATAGTTCAAATACATTAGTTCCATCCGGCCAGCTGGCAATGGAATAACTGCGCCAGCGCTTATTGGGTTTTTCATGAATGGGAAGATCCAGTGTAACAAACTGACCCGGTATAAAATCAAAAGAAGGGAGCTCGGGTACTTCAATCCAGAATCTTCTTGTATTATAAGTATGATCTTCGATGCGTATAACTGTTCCTTTGCGCCAGGGTTGCAGGGCCATGTTGGTTGTTTGACTGCAATTTACGAACTCCCGCTATGCATTGAACGTTGATTGCTGTTTTATAGCAGGCATGCTACTCAGAAAAAACGGGATCGAGTAACGTAATCGTTTGCACCGGCCAATAATAATATTTTCCTTTCCATTGATAACATACAATGAGTGCAGACTGCTTCATCATTTGTCGCAATGCAGGAAAGATAGACGACTGGCGGGGGAAATCATTCCCCGGTATGATACGTACAATGGTTTGTTTTAGCGCCGGAATTAATTGCATAGGGTTTGGTGGACTACTGTATACCGGACTCGTTTCTTTTTTTGTTTGAAGGATATCATACCATTGCCCCCTGATCCATATTTTCCTAAAACCGGGTACCAGCGATTCATTCATTACAGCATAAATAAAATAGGTTACTGCTGCCCTTGAAACCGGTGGAATAGTGCCGCTATTTTCTGCAGGAATATTCCTTTCCCGGACCATTCCCTGATGATACTCCCGGGAGAATGCAGCAACCCGGCTCAACGGCTGTGCCGAAAGAGGAAGAAAAAAAGCAGTCAACACACTGAAAAGCAAACCTTTCTTCATGTCTTTTCGTTTATATTTCAGATGCAGTAAACCCGGCTTTTTCCTTAAACGTTTTCATAAAAAACCGATCCAATTTTGCCCCGGGCTAAACTATATTAAATAACTTACAGTGTAAATTTCAATTCTTCCTATGATACGTACTGCCAAAATATGTACCGCAACCCTTTTTTGTCTGTCCCTTTTTTCCTGTCATCAAAAACCCGAGGTTGAAAAAGAAGCACAGTCCGACGGACTGGAACAAGCCATGCGTCAGGAATTCCGGATGACCCGTGATCCCCAGTTGAATATGGTGCCTAGGGAAAGACTGGTGGAAGCAAAACAATACATGGACCGCCTGATTGCAACAGGAACCGGAACGATCAACGGCAGACCCAGTGTCCTTGGCTGGCAGGAGCGGGGACCCAATAATGTGGCGGGCCGTACCCGGGCTATCTTACTCGATAAAAGAGATGCAACCGGGAATACTGTTTTTGTTGGATCCGTCAGCGGCGGCATTTTCAAGACTACCAATTTTGCCAACAGCCTTCCCACCTGGACGGTAGTAAATGATTTACTTCCCAATCTGGCCATCAGTAATATTATACAGGATCCCTTACATCCGGATACACTCTTTGCGACAACAGGAGAGGGATGGTTTAATATAGATGCAGTTAAAGGAGCCGGGATTTTAAAAAGTACTGACGGGGGAAGCAGCTGGAACCTTATGCCATCCACCACCGGATTTGAATATGTACAGGATATGGTGATTGACAATAATGGGAATTTCTTTGTTTCTCTCCGCAATGCCAGTACCACCGAAAGCCGTGGTGTACTAAGATCCACCGACCGCGGAGCCAGCTGGACCCGGGTACTGGGTTTACCACTTACCGGATTTGGAACCGGTCGGGCCGCCGACCTGGAAGTGGCATCCAACGGAGACCTGTATGCCAGTCTGGGGGTGATCAGTCGATCCGAAGTATACAAATCATCATTTGCTACCAATGGAGCCAATACCGGCGCACCGGGTACCTGGACCAATATCACTCCAACTACCCCTACCGCCACCCACCGGGTTGAGATTGTGCTGGCGCCTTCTGACCCGTTAAGGGTTTACCTGCTGATGCAGGACAGTGCCACTGGCGAAGTTCAAAATATGTACCGCTCTGTGAATGGCGGCTCCAGTTGGGCTAACCTCAATCCACCTTCTGCGCTGAACAATGGCACAAACTCACAAACCTGGTTTAACCTGATTGGTGCCGTGGATCCCAATAATGCCAATACCATTGTGGTAGGTGGTCTCAACCTCGCCCGCTCTACCGATGGCGGTGATAACTGGACTACCATCACTACCGGCGCTTCTGTACATGTGGATCAGCATGCACTGGTATATGACGGATCGGCTAAATTAATCAGTGGAAACGACGGAGGAATTTATTACTCCACCAATATCAATGCCGCAACACCGGTGTTCCTTAACAAGAATACCGGGTACAACGTGACCCAGTATTATGCCTGTGATTTCCATCCAACCAATACCAATTATTTCCTGGCCGGTGCACAGGATAATGGCACGCAGAAATTTATTTCGGCCGGAATGAATACCACAACCAATGTAACCGGCGGGGATGGCGGATTCTGTCATATAGATAAATCAGACGGTCAGTTGCAGATCACTGCTTTTACCGCCAACAATTATAATCGCTCCACCAATGGGGGAAGCAGTTTTACCTCATTGGGCAGTTCCATTAATAATAACCGCGGGCAATTTATTAATCCCAGTGATTTGGATGATAATGGTAAAGTTTTATACGCCGGGGATGATGCCGGGAAATATTTTTGCATCACCGGACTCAATGCCACGCCTGCTGCTATTTCTGTTGCTGTGACCGCCATGGGCACCCGGGAACTCACGGCTGTAAGGGTGGATCCCAATAATGCCAATACCATCTGGATCGGTGCTTCCTTCGGCAGTACGGCCGCTGCACCGGTGGTGATCAAATTATCTAATGCCAATACGACCAGTCCTACTGTGGTGGTAACAGGTTCCGTTGTAACCAGTTCGAATAATACCATTGCAGCTTCCACCAATATTTCTTCCATCGATATTGATCCAGCCAATGCCAACCATATCCTGGTCACGGTTTCTAATTTTGGAGTCACCAGTGTTTTTGAAAGTACCAATGGAGGAGCAAGTTATACCAGCATCGAAGGAAATTTGCCAGATATGCCTGTTCGATGGGGCATCTTTGCTCCGGCCAATGCCGAGTTAAACGGACCTGGCGGAGGAACCGGCGGTATTATCCTGGCAACAGAACTGGGCATATGGACCAGCTCACAGATAAACGGGGCATCCACAAACTGGATTCCGAATAATAACGGACTGGCCAATGTACGGGTGGATATGCTGCGGTACCGCTCTTCTGATAATATGCTGGCTGCTGCCACCCATGGCCGCGGCCTATATACAACTACCATTCCTACGACAGTTACCGGTATCGGCGGACCGCCACCCAATACCAGGGATTTCATCAAATATATCAGTGTAGACGGCAGTCAACTGCTGATTGTTACCGGCGGACTGAATACCCGTACCATGACTGTACATCTCTTTGATATGGCCGGTAAACAGGTATATGACAGTCGCAAGACCTACGGACAAACCAGCATTCCGATTGCCGGATTACCCAGAGGCATCTACCAGCTTCGGGTTGTAGGGAATAATAATGAACAGTATCACCGGAAATTTGTAAAATAAATTCCTTTTTTCCTTTAAAGCAGGCTGTCAGTACCATTGGCAGCCTGCTTTTTTTTATCTTTGCGCCGCGCATGGGTGTGAAGGAATTGCTGGAACTGTATCAGAACAACCCCCGCCTGTTTCAACTGGCGGACAGGCTCTCCTATGCCTCAACAGAAAAAAATCCCGTTTTTTATCTTGACAACCTGCAGGGAAGTGCTTCACAGTTTGTGGTGGCCGCCGCTTTTTTGCATCCGGCCCTGGCCCAGCAAAACCACCTGATCATTCTCAACGACCCGGAAGAGGCGGCCTATTTTCATAATACACTGGAGAACCTGACGGAAGCACTGGATCTGTTTTATTTTCCTTCCTCTTTCAAAAACAGAAAGAATTTTCAGCTGCTCAATTCCTCTCATGTCATGCTGCGCACAGAAGCATTGACCAAACTGGCTACCGGTGGCAATAAGAAAATCATTGTCACCAGTCCGGAAGCCCTTTTTGAAAAAGTAGGATTGCCTTCCACACTATCTCAGAATATCATTCATATCAAATCCGGCGATACCCTTGATACCAGTGCCCTCCTGCTTCGTTTATCGGATTACGGTTTTGAAAGAACGGATTTTGTGTATGAACCCGGACAGTTTGCCATCAGGGGAGGGATTCTGGATATCTATTCTTTCGGAAATGAAAAACCTTACCGGGTTGAATTATTCGGGAATGAAGTGGACTCCATCCGGATCATTGATCCCGAAACACAATTAAGTGAAAGAAAACTGCTGCAGGTCAGCATCATCCCTAATATGGATGTGCAGATCAGCAGTGAGGAAAGAATATCCCTGCTTGATTTCATGCCGGAGAATACGGTGGTATGGATACAGGATTATGCGATTTGCCGGGAACAACTGGCTGATAATAGCGGCGAGCTGCATGCGTTTTTAGAAATGCAGGCAGGATGGAAGGCCCTCGAAGATCCAGCCACAACGAAAAGAGGTAAAGCACAGGCCGATGAGCAGGATGATAAACTGCATAAGAAGACGGTACTGGAATCAGATTTTATAACAGTTGCCGAATTTGAACAGTCTATCGCCCGTCGGAAACTGGTAGGTTTTGGTCCTGATAATAGTTTTCCGGTTACGCTTTCTCCACTCATCATCCATCATCAAACCCGGGAGCAACCCGCTTTTAACCGCCAGTTTGAATTACTGATCCGCGATCTTAAAAACTGGGAAGCCCGGCAATTCCAAATCTGCATTTTTGCAGAGAACCCCCGACAGCTGGAAAGATTGCAAAGCATTTTTGATGACCTGAATGCCGGGGTGGTGTTTAATCCGATCGCGAGTTCCATTCATGAAGGGTTTATTGATGAAGACCTTCAGCTGGTATGTTATACCGATCACCAGGTATTTCAACGCTATCATAAATACAAGGTAAAACAGGCATATAATAAGAACAAAGCACTCACCCTTCGCACACTAAGGGAATTGCAGCCGGGGGATTTTGTGACGCATATTGATCATGGAGTAGGCGTGTACAGCGGTCTGCAAAAAATGGAAGTGAATGGAAGGCTCCAGGAAGCCGTGCGGCTGATTTACAAGGATAGTGATATCCTCTATGTGAATATCAACAGCCTGCACAAAATTGCCAAATACACTGGCAAGGATGGGAGTGTGCCCAAGATCAATAAACTTGGCAGTGATGTTTGGGCGAAGTTGAAAGAAAAAACCAAGAGCAAGGTCAAGGAAATTGCATTTGATCTGATCAAACTCTATGCGAAGAGAAAAGCTCAGCAGGGTTTTCCGCATACACCGGATAATTACATGCAGACAGAATTGGAAGCATCTTTTATTTACGAGGATACACCTGATCAGAGCAAGGCCACTGCTGATGTAAAGAAAGATATGGAGTCTGCCTCACCCATGGACCGGCTGGTTTGTGGGGATGTTGGTTTTGGAAAAACAGAAGTAGCCATCCGGGCTGCCTTTAAAACCTGTGTGGATGGCAAACAGGCAGCCGTTCTGGTACCAACTACCATTCTGGCTTTTCAGCACTATAAAACTTTCAAAGACCGCTTAAAAGATTTTCCGGTTACCGTTGATTATATCAACCGCTTTAAATCGGCAAAGGAGAAAAAGGAAACCCTGAAAAAACTGGAAGAAGGGAAAATTGATATCATCATCGGTACCCATGGTTTGCTGGGCAAGGAAGTAAAATTCAAAGACCTGGGTTTGCTGGTGGTGGATGAGGAACAAAAATTTGGTGTGGGGCACAAGGAAAAAATCAAGACCCTCCGTACAACGGTGGATTGTCTTACACTCACGGCCACACCTATTCCACGTACCCTGCAGTTTTCACTGATGGGCGCCCGCGATCTCAGTATCATGAATACGGCGCCCCCTAATCGCCAGCCTATTCAGACAGAAGTACAGGTATACAATGAAGATTTTATCAGAGAAGCTATTTATTTTGAAACAGAGAGGGGCGGTCAGGTATTCTTTATTTATAACAGGATTGCAGGTTTGCCGGAGATGGCCGCCATCATCCAGGCACTTTGTCCGGACCTGAGTATCGGTTATGCCCATGGTCAGATGGAAGGGCATGAACTGGAAGAAAGAATCCTGGATTTTATTGATAAAAGATATGATGTACTGGTTTGTACCAATATCGTGGAGAGCGGAGTGGATATCCCGAATGTGAATACGATTATTGTCAATAATGCCCATCAGTTTGGACTGAGTGATCTGCACCAGTTAAGAGGAAGGGTAGGCCGTAGTAACAGGAAAGCCTTTTGTTATTTAATGGCACCACCGATGAGTACCCTGCCCAATGATTCCCGGAAAAGACTGCAAACTCTGGAACAGCACAGTGAATTGGGAAGTGGTTTTCAGATTGCCATGCGCGACCTGGATATCCGCGGGGCCGGCAACCTCCTGGGTGGTGAACAAAGCGGGTTCATGGCTGAGATTGGTTTTGAGATGTACCAGAAAATACTGGATGAAGCCATCCGTGAACTGAAAAGGACTGATTTCCGTGAATTGTTCAAGGAAGAAATTGCCCGTCAGGATGATTTTGTACAGGACTGTACCATTGATACTGATCTGGAGATCCTGATCCCTGATGAATATGTTGAAAGTATCACAGAAAGACTCTCCCTTTATCAGCGGCTGGATAACTGTGAATCAGAAGAAGAACTGGTGGCCATGCGGCAGGAACTGGCTGATCGTTTCGGACCACTGCCACAACCGGTAGAAGACCTGTTCATTACCGTTCGATGCAGGAAACTCGCAGTAGAACTTGGTTTTGAGAAAATGAGTTTAAAAGATCACACCTTACGCTGTTTCTTTATCAACCGGCCGGACTCGCCTTATTTTGAGTCCGGTGTTTTCCAGAAGATCATCAGCTTCCTGCAAACGGCAACCAATAAGGGTAAATTAAAACAAACAGGCAAGCTCTTCCTGCTGGTGGCAGAGGATATGCGGGGAATGGAACCCATGCATCGTTTTCTGAAACAAATGCATGCTTATTGCCTGGTAGATAATCGGGTTATTTCCTGAGCCGCAGGCAACTGCGAAGTGATTTTTTACGTAGATACCCGGAGGGTTCAACAGCCACACTATTTATCGGTTAATTATAGTAATTTTAAGAACACAACTCGTCTATGAGAATTCATCCAGTTCCCTTGATTGCCTGCCTGTTGTGCCTGAGCATTACTGTCAGGGCCCAGGATAGCACCCGTTATGCACTGCGGCTGAACAGCGGCTCCTTTATTCCTACCCGCAATATCAACAGTGATTTGCCGGCAAAACTGGCCAGCACCAGTGATAAGAATAGCGGAAAATCATTTGTGATTATTCAGTTTGATGCAAAACCTGCACAGGCTGTTATCTCCGAATTAAAACAGCAGGGCATCTCCTTACATGATTATGTTCCTGATTTTGCTTATACCGCCACGATCAGCGGTACGATTAATCCTGCCCGCCTTCAGCAGCAGGGGGTAAGATCTATTGTTGCTTTATCTGCTGTACAAAAAATGCAACCCATCCTTGCTGCAGGTAATTTTCCGGCAAGGTCACTCAAACAGGCAGGGGCTGTGGATGTATGGATCAGTTTTCCAACTTCCTTTACCGCTACAGAAGTGATTAATACTTTACAGGGAAGAAACTTTGAATTGCTCTCCGAAGATTTAAAAGCATACCGGATACTGGCAGTACGGGTACCCGTATTAAGATTGGGAGAACTCGCCCTTCTTTCCTGTGTGGAATATGTACAGGCACCTCCGGGAGAAGATGAACCACTCAGTGCTTTCTGGACCAACTGGGGAAGAGATGGGTTGAGGGTGTCACAATTAAATGCACCTATCAGTCAGGGAGGAAAGAATCTGAAAGGGTCGGGGGTAGTGATTGGGATTGGTGACAGTGGTGA
>Ga0116177_10002267_pt1 | contig 14201 bp, 17 predicted proteins | sample AD_STIC10_MetaG_FD_89750 | JGI IMG/M metagenome (GOLD analysis project Ga0116177, IMG submission 89750) | Active sludge microbial communities of municipal wastewater-treating anaerobic digesters from USA - AD_STIC10_MetaG | ecosystem: Engineered > Bioreactor > Anaerobic > Digestate | place: USA...
ACGGTTGCCCATTTCACCTTACGGATCATCCGTCTCGTTGTTAAACCGTGGCTTCGTCTTTCGACTCGCAGTGGTGAGACAGCTTTAGGGGATTCCAGCAATTAGAGAGATTTTTTGTACCTGTATTACTACAGGTAGGTGGCAAAGATTTTATCTACCACCGGATTGGTCAGTCAATTTAAAACCAATATTGGGAATGATTTCATACTCAATCACAAACTCAACACGGTATTCATCAATCGGTGCTTTACGATACAACAAACTAAGATTCTGTTTAGCACGTTGTGAAAACTGATTGACAACAGCATAGCTTTCTACCAACAAACGCTGAAACTTCGGACTCAGTTGTGAGTGAACTTCACCAAACTTCCTCTTCTGATCATATTTAAGTCTTTCTTCTGTCTCAATGATAGTCTGATGAAATTTGATCAATGTTTTTTCATACTTTTCAATATGAACACCCATCCCTTTAGGAAGTTTGGGATTTTGAACATTATTACTGATCACTCTGATGTCGATGATTTTCCCTTTACCGCCACGGACATAGATCCCTTTGTCAAAGACAAAGTCAGGTTCCATGGTATCATAGATACTCATTTCAACCGGCATGAGATCGTCATCATAGGTTCTCAACATCATGAGAACGCCATCTTCTCGAATATATTCTCCACATTCAGGAAAAGGTTTATAGAACTCTACGTTTCCATATAGGTTCAGAGGGAAAGTATTTGAACCAAATTCCACAATACGCGTTTCATAGATTCTGAACTTGAGTTTCTCAAGAACATCCTCGCTGATCATGATACCGTCCTCACTGACAGACGGGACAGACATGAAAGCCGTATTCAGATTGATACCGTATTTATAGCTACCTTGTTCTACTGCACCAGGAGAATCTGCAAAGATTGTTCCTTTAGGAATATAGGAGTTAGGCTTTAGTTCATTCAAGGCGGATTTATGATCATACTTGAATCCAAAGAACTGATGGTAACTGGCATGGTATGGAATCGTAAAGTAATCAATTTCACCTGTTTCATCATTCTCATAGATGACGACGGTTTCAGGATTGAAAGGAATACTATCTTTATCCACACCACGAGGATAACGATCGATCACACGAAGAATTTTACCATTAGCCGGCATCTTCACTGAGAAAGTGTATTTTGCCAGCTCGGATTCAATATTCTGAATCCACTTCTCTTCCATACCGTCGAAGACTAACTTCTGACTGAAGTGACTACCATACATCTGTGCGCGACTGGATGAATTATGCGCAGATGCAAAATTAGTTGAATGGATACCGAGCATTTCTTCGGTAATTTCATTGTGAAACTTAGGCTCCATGGGAACTCTCCTGAGTAAACTCAAGTTAAATCCTAGTGCTCTAACCACAAGCTTCCTACTTCACCGAGTCCCTAACTTCAGGATCTTCTCCATAGGCTTTGCATTCCGACTAGGCTTCGGTAGTTATACTACTTAACGACTGACTAAGATCACATATTTAGAATGATCGCTTTTCTGAACATACTCTCGGATCGCCATCTGCTTCAAGTTCTCCGCGGCATTGACATCTCGCTGGTGTTCAGAGCCGCAGTACAAGCAAGTCCATCGGCGCTCATAGAGCTTCAGTCGCTGTACCGGCTTCTTCCCGCAACACGAACACGTCTGCGTAGAGGGATAGAAGGGATCAGCGATCACCAGCGTGCAGTGTTGAGACACGACGGCTTTGTACTTCAGCTGCCGGCTGATCTCACCCCACGATGCATCGCCGATATGCTTAGAGAGCCGTCGGTTCTGCAACATCCCCTTCACGTTGAGGTCTTCGATCCCGATGGCTTGGTGTTCGCGTATGAGGGATGTCGTGAAGGTGTGAAGGGTGTTGCTGCGGAGGTTAGAGATACGTTCATAGGCTCTCGCAAGCCGTTGACGTGCTTTGTGACGGTTCTTAGAACCTTTTTGCTTCTTAGCCAGCTGACGCTGGAGTTTGCCAAGCTTCCTTTGGGCTTGGAGATAGTAACGCGGGTTAGAAAGGACTTCACCGGTAGAGAGCGTCGCGAGATCCGTCAGACCCAGATCTATCCCGACGAACTTCTTACCGGAGGTCTTCTCCGGAGTATAGTGCGCTGTGAAGCTCACGTAGTACTTGCCTGAAGGAGAGCGAGAGACGACACATTGCGTGAAATGAGGAGGAAGACCTCGACCATCGATAGCGATCTTGATGACTCCTGGGAACTTAGACAACCAGAGCTTATCCTCTCGGATTGCGCTATTCTGATTGGTGTAGTGTGCAGCCTGACGTCCCTTACGCGTTCGGAACTTGGGATAGCCGTGACCGCGTCGAAAGAACTGCTTGAACGCATCGGCGGCATGACTACACGCTTGCTGAAGTGACTGAGACGGCATGTCGGCCAACCATGCTGTCTCGGGATCTTGTTTCCACTGCGGTAACTTTAACATGAAACTAAATGCGCTTACTGAAGGAGCTGGATGTTGTGACTTATCTGATCGCCAAAGCTGATACGCGATTTGGTTCTCCGCCAACTGTCGGTTATAGACATATCGACACGCTCCAAACACTTGCGCCAGATAACACTGTTGCGTTTGGTTCGGATACAGTCGATACTTGAAACCTTTTTGAAACACTCCTCCGAAGGAGGATCGATGCTGAGACATGATGATCCTCCTAAATAATCACACTTTAAGTATGTATCACTCAACACTCTTAGGAAGCGATATGCTTATTCAAAACCTTCAAACCAATCTTGATGATATCTATTACAGTAATCCATATTTTGTAATGATTGAGTCACATTTGACTTATATAAAATCACTATCTAGTAATCAAACCACAGCAATTTCAAAACAACAAAACGACAAATACGAAGGGGATTTTTACGGATTGCTCAATGAGCTAAACATTGAAAAACAATATCATTATCCTACTATGAGAATAAACGGATATGATAATAGTAATGATTTTCTAGGTGATAGAGAATTTATACTGATACCAGACTTTCAAGAAATCAATTTACTGACACGTATCCTCACTAGTAAAACACTTTAAACCATTTCAGACAAGAAAAAAGAGCCAGACCTTTAAGGTCTGGCTCTATGCTGCTCTACGGTTTAAATTCCTCGACCGTAGGGATAACTAGGATATTGACCGCTCATCTGGTTTCCAAAGTTCTGTTGCATTTGTTGATACGGCACCAATCCACCGGGCGTCATGATCATCGGTCCGTTGACCGTTTGAATAACAGTATTCATAGGAACATTGTTAAGATCTACCGGCATAGCTGGCATGTTAGTGTAACCCGCTTGAAGCTGGTTCACCGGCATCATCTGCGGCGGCATCATCTGCTGCGGCATCATCTGCTGCGGCATCTGAGGAGGGTACATCATCAACTGCGGCATCATCTGTTGATGCGACATCATCTGTTGCGGCATCATCTGTTGCGGCATTTGCTGTTGCGGCATCTGAGGTATTTGAGGACGAGCATTGCTAATAACGGATTGGAAATCCAGTCCTCGTTTGCTATGTTTGACCTCAGCAGGAGTTGCCGGTGACGGGTAAGCTGGCACCGGCTGATGAGCAGCTGCAGGAATAACCGCAGCTTTTGCTTTTTGCTCTTGTCCTTCTCCTTGAGTAAGCGCTCCTTCATTACCGCTTTGAACAGGAATGCTTCGAATTTCTTGAGTCAGATTGTCAATCTGAGGAAACAACTCAATCCATTCCGAATCAAACTTCATCTTATCCGCATCTTCAATGAATTCACCGTAAAGATCCAGCAAATCATTGAGCTGTGAAGCCACCAATGCCGACGTTTTCAACAGGACATCAAAATACGGACATGGTGATGTTTCCGTGAATGCATTGTAACTTTCTTCTTTGTCCACATCTGGAATCATGAACTCAAAGAGTTGTTTCAAAGCTTCACGGTCTTTGACACGCAGTTTGTCGTATTTGATCTTACTTTGCTTATCTCCGTCCGGATACTTGATCAAATCATCATAGAACGGAAAAGTCGTGATACCTACACGAGGATGTTTTTTATTCTTATAGAATCCTCCTCGCTTAAGGTAGATATGAACAAACACACCATCTGGGCGAGACTGAACTCCCGGCAACAGTACGTTTTTCACATAGTTACTAACGGTCGTTTCATCGACTTCTTTAACAGCCATCATGATCCGAAGTTGATCAGGATTCAGCTTACCATGAAGAGCTGGTGAAGCAATCAAATTCAACAGAGACTGCATGATCACACCGATCGTATAATTCAATCGGATATTGATACTCTGTTTGATCTTGTTCAGAACATCCGATTCAGCGCGAAGAATATTCTCAGCGCAGGGATGAAAAACAATATGATTCTTAGGATTGAACCCACGAAGATTTTCATTCGTAGGAAGAATCAATTGAAGATTATCGATGATGGTCGGTTGCTTTTGTCCAGCCAGGTTATTGAAAATATAACCTTTACTGTCGGTAGAGAATCCAGCAAAACGAAGGACGCTCTCATAAATTTCAAGTAGTTTCATCTTACACTCCGTTATTCAAAGCCAAGCCAATCGGCTTCGATGGGATGCTAACGTTATTAAACATGGTCTCGAAATCACTCGAGATTTTATGAAAGTCTTCACGATTCCCGGTGATGACAGGTGTGAGCAAAGAATCACAGAAAGACGGCGTGTTGTAAGGAATCATCGGACCGCCGTTCAAAGACAGACTGATAAATGTATCGCCGAAAAGATCTGCATGCATTTCAACCTGATAGACATCCTGATTACCAAAAGTCAAATCATACATGACTTCTTGATTGAATCGACGAACAAAATGCTCGTAATTCAGACGCATATCTGCAGAACTCAAAGATTTTGCATCAATCAGAATCGTATTCATCAAACCAGAAATATCTTGATTAGTAGATCGAAATGCAATCTTAGTAATCAGTAGATCCATCATCAACGCAGGAACAGCATTGCCCAACATGGTTGCAATCAAAGTACTCCGATCAGAACCATTCCAATACGACATCTGTCCTGCTTCACCCATTTGCATCATTTGATGCGTTCCCTGAAGCGAATTGAAAACAGAATTGTTTCGGACATTGCTGTCAATTTTCATCAAATCAGCAAAGTTAAAAGTCGTACCTGTACCGTATCCACGAATCTGTTTGACAGCTCGGATAAAAGGATTTTGTTCCACATGCGGTTGTATGGAGCTATTACGACATTGCGAATACAGCTCATGGTTGGACACGCCAAATTCAGTCAAAGACTGATTCCTGACAACATTATCCAGAATTTGAGAAACATATTGGCACGGAAGCGTATCTGCTTTACTAGCCAAGAAAGCTTCGTTGTTATGTGTTTGACGAGTGTCGACGCACATACTGCCAGGTTGTTGAAAATTAAGTTCTTGTTCAATATAGCCAGACTGAATACCCGTAAAGATATCCATTGCACGAAGTCCGTAAACATCCTGCTGCTGTCCCTGACTGATCAGCTGGCCGTTAATTACGTGTGCTTTCTCAGTGATTTTATCACGAATCTGCATGCCATGTGGAGTCATCATTTCGACACGCGTGACTTGCATATAAGAGTTGATGATAAAATCCATGTTCGGATCAATATTACCTTGCGGAGTAACACCGAGATGGCTAGTGAAACCCTGAAAATAATAGATCTGAGTATTACCTACTGAGAATTGAACATGCACTTCCAGTACAAAGCGAATACGACGTTCGCTCCAACCGTTCGGAATATAAACTTCTCCGTGGTGAGTGGGAGACGGCATCACCATACTGGACGTCAGACCAGACAACAAAGGCGCCGTAATAGAAAAATCTTGAGTTTGTTCAAGCCTGTTATTCAGACTGTTAAGAATATTGTTGTCCACATGGGTGATATACGGACGAGAGAATACCGGATTATAAGTACCGGATTCTTGAAGAATCAATTTAGCAATTTGGACTTGTGTCCGACCATTGTACTGATAAGGAATATCCATTTGAATCTCCTAATTAAATCCAACTACGACTACCGATTTCAATCACCAGTTTTGTCAAATCAATTTTAATCATCGGAACAATAGGGAATCTCCGATTGACATTACTGAAAACGTCCTGTAACATTTCTTCATGTGCAGAAGATCGCCAAGAGAACATTGTCAGATTATCCGACATAGTGTTAATGGATTCAGCGGCAAGATTGGTTTCTTTCATACCCGTGCGACGATTATTTGTCACTCGAGAATAGGGATAAAGTCTATCAAGTTCATCGGTAAGTTCTTTTGGAACACGGGTTTTACTATCCACCGGAGAGATCATCATATCGCTATCCAATATCACCGGATACGACGTTGCCAGAATAGATAGATACTTATACCCTCGTGTCCACAAAACTGCTTCTAGCACACCTAGAGCGTCTACAATCATCTTCTTGGGTAGATACATCAAACCCTTAGGAGAGATAACAGGTTTGAAAACCCATCTCAACAAAGTCATCTGAGGGTCCAGAAGACGTTTTGACATCAAGACTTGTGCGGTAGCAATACTCCGTTCTAAAAGTTCAGGATTCAAATTAGAGGATAAGCGATACGCAATCTGTCGAATATCTTTCAAGCTGTTTTCTAGCTCAACAATTTCTCCAGGTGCAATATTGGTTTTGATCTTGTACCACTCAAGTGTAGAGATTTTATTTTCGCTACTTTGTCCTTTATCGTCAAGTTTCTTTTCCTTGACGGCATTCTCCATGTCGTTATCCGTATTACGGATTTTCTGAATGATGAACTTATAAATGAATTTAATTAAGTGCGTCTGAGGATCAACTCCTTTTACATCTCCCAAACAAAGTCGTCGTATGCAAACTAGAGATAGCAACCAGAAACCAAAGTCTTCTGAACAAATACCGTCCAGGGTATTGTTCGGATCATTTTTGTCATCTCCTACGATATGTTCAATATAAACACGAAGCTTATCCATCGCTGTTGAATGGATAATCGATGTTTCATTGATGATCTGAAATGCAAAATACTCTTTAAACTTAGTTCCTGTGTCATGACGAATGTTTAGAACATACTCACCCCAAACTGGAATCATTGCTTTTAGACAAATACTCAAAGCCACCAACTGAACATAATCCGATCGTGTATAGGTCTTTTCACGACTGGTATTGTTGTCAATGGAATGCGTGTATTCATTCTCGATGATATCAGGAACATGGATATCGGATTTGAAAGTCATCCAGCTACGGATATTTTCCAAATCATGATAAGTCATCAGTTGTTTGACCAGATTAGTGATTTGGTCAAACAGGTCCCCGCGTTGAAGAACATCTTGAAACGCATACTGAATATCTTTGTACAGCTGGAACAATTGGTCTTGTTGTTCCATGGGAAGCGATTCCCAATACTTATTGATATATTCAAAAACATCGTAAGCTTGAAATTGCTTACGACCAAATACTGAAATCGAAAATACCAGTTGCTCTCCTTTATGATCGAGAATCACTTCGGGTGCCGTGTTTTGATTCACGCTGGGTATCGCTTTCAAGTCATTCTCCGGTAGTTAACTACTTAAAGTATGTGTGACTCAGAACTTCTTAGAACAGGTATTTATAAAAACTGACACGAACCTTAGGGGACAATACCCCTAAGGTTCGTCATGTGTCATGTATAAATTAAAAACTGATATCGTCAAAGTTCTCGGCAGGTGCCGGCTTTGAATAAGACTGAGAAGCTTGCGCGGCGGGTTTATCGCCTTGCGGTACAGAAGCAGGTCGGAACTGAGTAGTCAAATGTTGATAAGCTTGACGCAACGCAGAAATCGATGCTAGTGCAACGACTTGCGAAGCTTCAGCTTCAGTAAAAGCAGAACCATCAGGTTTAAAGAACTGATGGTAACGACTGATACGATATTCAAAAACAATCTTGGGACGCTTCTCGTCAGCATCAACAACTGAAATCCAAATAATCCCTTGCTCATTACGACCTACAAAAACATCACTAACTTTACGAATTTCACCTTGCTTTCCATCTTTATCGCGAGGAGAATTTCGACATTCCACTTTAAACTTTTCAAGCTGACCCCGTGCAACACGTTCAAACTGAGTTAGAAAACCCAGGAACGTATTGGGATCCATTGCAGCAGTAATGATACCGTAACGTGTTTGTTGATCTGACGGAACATTGGTAAACACGCTGATTCGAGGATTACCATTCAAAACACCCCAAACCAATCGAGAATTCTTATTTTGAGAACCCGGTGCTTGCGTAAAAAGAACATGTTTGTCCAGTTCACGAATACGACCTTCTTGTTGTTCATTAATTTCAGCCATGAGCTACTCCTTGTTTGATCTATTAGATCAGGTGTTGTTAAAGTTTTTTCACATAGTCGAGAACAAAGGGTTCTCGAATTTCCAATTCACAATCAAGAATGATTTTATCGATCGTAGTTGTAACGATCCAATCTCTCCTTTTTGAAATATCAATCATCAGTTTTCGAAGTTTGTAATCCGAAGGTTGAATTAAAACTCGATCACCGAAGATAAATAAAAGCTTATGATTAAAGGGAAGATGAGATAAGTCATGTTCCCCGACAGGATAATACTTCGAATTCCATTGATTTCTCATCTTGAGTTTACCTGTATTGGATTCCAGGAGATCAAGACGATCAAAGTGTTTATAAGACAACAGATCAAAAGGAATATGTGTTATTACCAAAGCACGAGTTCGTTTGACAGGATGAATTTTGTCATGGAGTGTCAAATCTTTATCCTTGACCAACTCTGTCATTGTACGAAATAACAAAGCTTCGTAATGTTTTTGTCCTTCTGTCCTAGCTTCACGAAGCTTTACCTTAGCTTGAAGTTTCAGCATATGGTAATTCGGAATATAGAAATAAGGCTGACAATGATTCTGACCTTCATTTCGAAAGAGATCACCAATCAACTCAATTTCAAATTTCAGAATCTCTGCTAATTGTTTTGAATTAGCAGTTGCAAAAACAGTTTTATCTACCGAAGATGCCAGATTACGAAACAAAGTCCAAAGATTGATCCAGATCTCGCTATATTGAGAGATCTGGATCTTATTGGGTATTTCACGTTTATCATCGTATCTTTCAATACGAGGAGAGAACAGAGATTCAAACGCTAAGCCTGTAGGAAGACTTAAAGGAAATGAAGAAAGTAATCTATCATTAAGACTCTTTCCTGTTTGACTAAGCATTATTGGACTCCAATATAGAAGTTAATAATTGATCTTGTTGAACGCTTAATTGATGTTTGGCTCGTATTTCTGTCATCAGAGACAAAACAATATTTTGAGGCGTTAACGTAATCGGTGTATAAGCTACATCAGATTGTAAAACATCTGTCACAAGAAGATATTTATCTTCATCTTCTTCTTCCTCCGATTTCTTGGAGAAATAGTACATGACATATCTGAGTTTAAATTCTTCAAACGCTGAATAAATAGGATGATTCTTTTTTGCTTTGATTCTGATATACGAATTATGAGGAATCTTTGCCAGTATTTTATCAATTTGAAGATAACATTGGTCGATGTCGTTGGACTTCAATGTTATCGTTTTAAAGATCTTGGCCGTTTTATTTTCGATAAAAAGAAACTCATCATCGTTGTTATCGCGAATAGTACAAAGTACGGCACCTTTAGGTTCTTCTTCGCCGTGAGACAAACGATCAAAAGAACCACTTGCGATAATACGTTTATATGTCGTGAACGTATGAATGTGTCCGATGTTAATAAAGTGTTTCACCAAACTCAGATAAGCTTCAGGATCATGCGCTTGCGTTGTCTGCATGCCTATCTTACATTGGTAAGTAAAATATCCGTGAAACATACCAATATCAACTTGCGAGATATTATTGTCTTTTAGCAGTTGAAGGACTTGTTCATAAGTAGTTTGCGCATTATCCGTCCACTCATCAGGGATATAAAGAATCCAAAGATCGTGACGTTCGTGATGTTCAATGAAAAGAGTATCTATATATTTAAAGTCTAAAGGAGTATTTACAATACCTGCCAATGCTTTTACAAGATAGGATTGTTTCCAATCGTGACTAGGCGTTCCTTCGAGCACTCTTAAAGCAATGTCGTGACGAGAGCAGAAATAAGCTAGACGATTAAGCCAATCAAGTATAGCATAGGTATCAGGATCAGAAAGATCCAAAAGCTTGTCAAACAAATCACCGGCAATGAATATATAATCAAGCTCAACAAACGGACTATCTTTTTTAAAGTCATGAAAGTAAGCTGTTAGATTATTTATAATTTCAGGCGCGGTATTACGCGCGTGACCTAAATGGATATCACTGAGTTCTAGATACTTCAGCTCTTTCTTGTTCATATCTTTTAATCAAATCACATTTAGGAAAATCACATAGAAATCCATCGACATGAGAACAACTACCTTTCTCATGATCAAGATAAACCGGACATGAACACACCGGATCATTTTGATGAGAATGAGATCCTGCAATGAATTTAATCGTATTCCAGATCGTCTGAAGGATTGGCATGTTGAACCTGATGAAATGTCTGAACCTGAATCCCATATCGTTGAAAAATCAAATTCCAACGTTGCATGCTATCTAATTGTTGAGGAGAATTTTGTTTAATTTCTTCAACTTTACGATCAAGATTGTTATGAAGAAAACGATTAGCGGCTACTGGAACACTGTCATTACGAAGACCGTACTCGTTCATGATGTCAGTAAAAGAATTACCGGGACTACGAGTAGCAATTTGAAAGATATTAGTATCAAAGAGCGCAGGTACGCTAAACACTACCTGTTGCGCTTGATTCAAAATATCCACTTCATTCATGGGAGAACCTGCGATTGAAATCCAATCCGCAAAGATATTTACATCCGGAGTAATCGCTTTTTGACCACTAAAGTAGGGAAGAAACACACCTACAAAGATATCTTCAGGAAGCCGACCATGTGGATTACTAGCAACCAATTGCCCGTAAAAAAAATCAGTTGATTCTGTTACTCGTTGACGATGGTAATCTTGAATTTGCTTTTCGACGTCGTTCATGATTGTTCCTAACCGTTGTTAATTTCGATGATTTTATCAGTAAAAGTATTAGAAATCTCTCGAATTTTCTGAAGATTAAATACTTCTCCCGTTGTATCTGTAAAAGAAAGATATATTGAGATTTGTCCTTTTGACGGATCGACGGTATTCTCAACTTCTTGAACTTCCACAACTACATTATTAAAATACCGGCTAAAATAATCACTCAAAGTTTGTCGAACGGCAGATATCGTTCCCATCATGTCACCTTGATTGACATGAAGTATATAAGCAAAAGAACAAATCTTTTTATGATAGATATAAGACTGACTATAATCACTTGCAAAGAAAGTTGCAAAAAGATAATCAGCAATCCGTTGACTATTACCAACCCAACTATCCTCAGATAAACTAGGATAAACAATGTTATTCGCCATATTCTATTCCTTTATAAGGTTCCAGAAGATGGAGCGATTTAAAAAAGAAAACCAAGAGGAGAAGTGGATATCCACTTCTCCTCTCTGTCAGCCAATTTTCTCAGAGAAAATCGATGTCGGATCAATACTGCATTTTAGGAACATATCTGCTAGTTCCCAACTATGCAGAATATCTACTTTTTCTGTAGTTGTTAGATCACGATCTTCGGCAAGCAACTCCTCCATATAAATCCTGACCGTCCAATCAGGTTGATTATCTTCACCTGTTTGAACTACTCCGCTCATCACTCGACGATAGTCATAATGAGTTTCACCGATGTCACCAGGATGAATATCTTGATAACTATCGCTATAGCCGTCGCAACGCTGCTGAAGATACAAACTTCTGATACCCGGAAACGCCATGACATAACGCTGCATAACCGGTTGACACGTACGCAGTGCTTGGAGACTATCCAGTTCACGAATAGAATTCGGACTAAATAGATTCATGGCTTTACGTACTGCTAATTTTGCTCTTTCAGCAATTGCACTATCGTTGATCTTTGCGTACAAATCACGTGATCCTTCGATAAAACGACGACCTGCATCATTTAAGGTATGGCTGAAATTTTGAATCTGCTGCTTGAAATAATCTTGATTGATAGGATTACTATCTCCATAAAGGAGATAGTCAAAAGCTTCTGAACCTCCATGCGTCGTATTAATTTGAAACACAATAACTCCCTTTACGATACCAAAGTAAGTATGTATGACTCATATAGGTTTGAGAAGGGTTTTTATTCGTTCACATAAAGATTCTGCATCTTGATGAAAGGAATCTTTATTAAACTTATGTTTAAGAGAATCACGCGTATCCAAAAAGAAACCCTTAGGTTCTGTCTTGGATACCGTGATCTTAATTATGCTGACTTCGTTTGATTCGGTATTCATTACGAATCTCTTCAAAGAATTCTACTAACCAAAGATGTTCTTTAGGTTCAATCAGTTTATGTTCAGGTGGTTTACCGTAATAATAGTAATGCGTAAAAGGTAAAACCGTGTGAAGCATCTCATCAACAATATAACTATTTTGCTCCAACTTACATCTTAACGCTTGTTTGATAATATCTTGAAAATCCAGACATTCAACACGCTCGTATGTCTTACCTAATTGCTTTGCATTATACCCATCAAGCTGACGAAGAGCATCATATTGTTTTCCGGTCGATAACCAATACCAAAACCCTTCAATACTTTTAAATGACCCATAAGGTTCTATGGTAAAAGGCGTCATAGCAAAATTACTCAACATTCTGCCTAAACCTGTTTTCCCTTTACTATAAATATTGATATGGTCAATCCCGTCCTTAGTAGGATCATGAACCTTATGCTCTGCATGATTTTGAATAAACATCTTCAATCCTTCTTCAAATGTAGAATACTGTTGGATTTCCTCCCATACACGCTTGATCACGCGACCGTGACAAGCTTTTGGTTCACAGAAACACAATAGCTGGCTTTCTTCAGTCAGATCATGTAACGCTGAAATAATTACAGGATCACGTCGACAGATTCTCTCGGTAAGATATTTATCATACCAAGCGATGACTTCTTCACGTGTTCCGTCTTCACCGATTACTTTTGGATTACCCCAGACAGATCCTCTTCCGATATAGGTAACTTGGTCTGACTGATACTTGTCTTTGTACTTATTTAAAATTTTCATACCATAGTTCCTCTTCTTCAGATTATCAGTCAAGTAGAGAAAAAAAGAACCGCTGGCTTAGGCTAGCGGTTCTCTTCTTAACCTTCGATCCAAGAACTGATCGAAGAGATCACAGGTTTAGGCATTGCAGGATTACCTGAAACACCGTATGGTTTATTCATATCTAGTACGTTGAATCGAGGTTCCAGCGGATACCAGCTATCCGCCATGAACTTATCCATCGCAATAGACACGTTGAGAGCATCTCCATCGAACCTTCTGTCCAGATAGTTCGCTACGCTATCCCGGTGTGCTGTGACACCCGCTCCATGTCTCCATGGAGAGCAGACCATATCTTCATCCTCTTGTTAGAGGATGCTTCCCGCTTCAGAACGCTTGTTCCTACACCTTGCTTAAGGGCTGGCCGTTGAACTTTCTCCATGGCTTTCGCGGTAGGAGCTTAGCTGCTGATTGTCTCTACCTTGATCTTTTCGAGCATTCACGCTTACTGTTTCCAGTTACGTTGTAGCGACCAAGTCTAACAAGAGTTTCCAGCAGTTCAAGAAGAATCTCATTCGACATTACCATCGAAGAGGACTAATGTTAATCAGCATTGAACGGATTGTCCAGATAGTTCGTTACGCTATCCCGGTGTGCTGCGACACCCGCCACGGCTTTCACCGTGGACCAGATCATATCTTCACCTTTCCGCGAACGGTTAAGGGTCTACCGCTTCTGTCCACTTGGACTCTACTCCCGCTAGGGATGATCGTTGAACGTTCTTCCGGTCTGGAAGCTTCGCTGCGGATTACCCAATTCCTGATTCTTTTACCTTCGGTGAATTCACATCTTTTTGATGTTCATTTACCGTACCTGAGTGATTAGTTCAGCCACTAGCATCTTTCGACTGCTAGCTTGGTGTATAGAGCTTTAGGAGTTTCCAGTCAGTTCAAGGAGATTTTACATCACTATTACTAGTGAAGGCAACCCAGATGTTAATTGCGTTGAAACAAGGTTTTTAGTCCATTTG
>Ga0116177_10002279_pt1 | contig 14175 bp, 11 predicted proteins | sample AD_STIC10_MetaG_FD_89750 | JGI IMG/M metagenome (GOLD analysis project Ga0116177, IMG submission 89750) | Active sludge microbial communities of municipal wastewater-treating anaerobic digesters from USA - AD_STIC10_MetaG | ecosystem: Engineered > Bioreactor > Anaerobic > Digestate | place: USA...
AGGGAGAATTTTATACAAGGGTGGAAACAGCCAGGGGAGAACTGGGCGTATATATAGTAAGTGAAGGTGCAACAATACCCTACCGGATCAAATTCCGCTCGCCGGGATTTTCTAATCTCTCTGCCCTGGATCATATGGCAAGAGGAAGTAAGCTGGGCGACCTGGTGGCGATGATGGGAACGCTGGACCTGGTGATACCGGATATTGACAGGTAGAACACCCCTATCTCCTAACAGGAGATGAAGCGGGGGACCGGTGCAAAGATCGATTGAAAAGTAACTTGAAATAATAATAAAACGCAATAAACTCCCCTTTAGGGGATGGGGCATGTGGAGTTTAACTAACATAACAAACATCATTCACGACTGGCTGTATCAAACATTCAGTGCCACTTGGGCATTGATCTTTGAAATGGTTATTGCCGGCGTTGCTGTGATCGGTTTGTTTGCTTTATTGGGATTGATACTGGTGATCATGGAAAGAAAGGTATCTGCATGGATGCAGATACGGCTTGGACCAAACCGGGTTGGACCGAAAGGATTATTACAATCATTGGCAGACACATTGAAGTTATTGGTGAAAGAAGGATTAACGCCGGGTGGTGCAGATAAATTTTTATTCAACCTGGCACCCATCGTTGCAATGGTTGTTGCCATGCTGTTGATGGCGCCGATCGCTTTTGCAAAAGATTTTCAGCTGTGGGACCTGAATATCGGCGTGCTGTATGTGTCGGCTGTTTCTTCCATCATGGTCATCAGTATTTTAATGGCCGGGTGGGCAAGTAATAATAAGTATTCATTGATGGGGGCCATGCGAAGCGGTGCACAGATCGTGAGTTATGAATTGTCGGCAGGATTGTCCATTCTCAGCATCGTTGTATTGACCGGCAGTTTAAACATTTCCGACATCATCTATTCCCAGGCCGATGGCTGGTGGATATTCAAAGGACATATCCCGGTGATCATCTCCTTTGTGATCTTCATCATTGCGGTAACAGCCGAAACCAACCGGGCACCTTTCGACCTGGCCGAAGCAGAATCGGAATTGACAGCTGGTTTTCATACGGAATATTCAGGAATGAAATTCGCCCTGTTCTTTCTGGCGGAGTATGTGAATGTGTTTATCGTGTGTGCCATCGGTGCTACCTTGTTCTTAGGAGGATGGATGCCGTTTCACATCGGCAGCTGGGAAGGATTTAATCATGTAATGGATTATATCCCATCAAGCATATGGTTCTTTGGAAAAACATTCTTTCTCATCTTCGTGATCATGTGGTTCCGGTGGACATTTCCCCGTTTGCGCATTGACCAGTTGTTGAATTTAGAGTGGAAGTACCTGTTGCCGATAAGCATGTTCAATTTATTATTGGTAACAGCGATGGCGATATTGGGCTGGCATTTTTAGCCCCTATCCCCTAATGGGGAAAATGGAGGAAGTTATAGCGGAGATTTTTTTACAGAAATACAGAGTAGAAATGAAAATTTGTTCATAAAAAATAATCAAATCCCCCTTTAGGGGATAGGGGTATGTTCATAACAAAATACATAAAAGAAGTTTTCAGCGGAGTGAAGTCGCTGCTGGTGGGTATGCGGCGTACCGGTTATTATTTTACGCACCACAAAGAGATCATCACCCAGGAGTATCCTGATAACAGGGATACCTTAAAATTACCTGAACGTTTCAAGGGTGAGGTAGTGATGCCGCATGATGAAAATAATGAACATCGATGTACGGGTTGCACCGCCTGTGAACTTGCTTGCCCGAATGGTACCATTAAAGTGGTAACCAAATTCGACATTACACCCGATGGGAAAAAGAAAAAAGCGATTGATAAACTGGTATATCATTTAGAGCTCTGCACCATGTGCAATCTCTGTATCATCGCCTGTCCTTCTGATGCGATCGTGATGGCACAGACCTTTGAACACAGTGTTTTCGACAGGGCGGAGCTAACCAAAATATTAAATAACCCGGGATCTAAAATTATGGATGGAGTAGAATAGGGTTTGTAGTTTGAGGTTTGTGGTTTGAGGTTGATGGTTGCCGGCGTCCTGGGTGGTTGGGAAGGATCTGTTGAAAGAATAATAAAACTGAAATGAAATAATATAGCGAAACGGTCAAAAGAAAATGTCAGGATCAACAGTCATATTTTATTTGCTTGCCGCACTTACCCTGGTGAGTGGCTTGCTGGCTGTTACCACCCGCATGATCTTCCGGGCAGCGATCTACTTATTGTTTTCCCTGATCGGTATTGCCGGACTTTACTTCTGGTTGCAGTATGAATTCATTGCGGCGGTGCAGATCGTGGTATATGTAGGAGGCATTGTGGTGCTCATCATCTTTTCCATTTTTCTTACCCAACAGGCGGGCGACGAATTGCCCAGGCAGAAAATGGGAAGACAACTGTTCTCTGCCCTGGCTGCTTTTTGCGGCCTGGCATTGGTGATGCTGCAGCTTTACAAGCACGACTTTATTAAAACCAAAAACCCCGCCATTGACCCAGGTGTTGCCAATATCGGTAGCCAGATGCTGGGTGTGGATGACGGCGGATATGCCCTGCCATTTGAAGTAGTGAGTATATTATTATTAGCGGCATTGATCGGCTGTATTGTGATCGCTTTAAAAAGTAAACCCGAAACAAAGTGATGGAACCCGGACTATATCATTTGCTATTCATCAGCGCTGCCCTGTTCTTCACCGGCGTGTTTGGTTTCTTTACAAGAAGAAACCTGGTGACCATGCTCATGAGTGTGGAATTGATATTGAACAGCGTGAACCTGAATTTCATTGCGTTCAACAAATACCTGTGGCCGGATAAGCTGGACGGGGTGTTCTTTACCATTTTTATCATCGCCATTGCAGCAGCAGAAGCAGCCGTTGCCATTGCGATCATCATAAACCTTTACCGCAGTCACCAATCCATTGATGTGGAGAATGCGGAAGATCTGAAATATTAGCCCCTATCCCCTAAAGGGGAAAATGCAGAAGATTGATGCGAAGATGGGTGCTGAGAATGAGGTTAGACCGATTTTAAATAGAAATAAAGAAATAAAATTATAAACGAAATCAAACCCCCTCTCTTTAAGGAGAGGGTTGGGGTGAGGTAAAATGCCCAACGCAACATACATAGCACTGATCCCTTTACTGCCACTCGCGGGCTTCATTATGCTTGGCCTGTTCGGCAGAAAGTATTTTAAGAACACATCCGGCCTCATTGGAACCACCTTGTTACTGATTTCAACCGTACTGGCATTATATACGGCCTATGGGTATTTTTTTGAGTATGGCAAAGTGGATGGGATTTATCAAAAACTCATTCCGGTAAAATATACCTGGCTGGAATTTTCCAAAGGCATTTCCATCGACATGGGCATCATCCTCGACCCCATTTCCGTGATGATGCTGGTGGTGGTAACTTTTGTTTCGCTGATGGTGCATATTTACAGCCTGGGTTATATGAAAGGCGAAGAACGTTTTCCAACCTATTATGCATTCCTGGGATTATTCACTTTCTCGATGCTGGGCCTGGTTGTTTCTTCCAATATTTTCCAGATATATATTTTCTGGGAACTGGTAGGCGTTTCATCTTTCCTGCTCATTGGATACTATTACGACAAGCCGAGTGCTGTTGCTGCCTGTAAAAAAGCGTTCATCGTAACCAGGTTTGCCGATGTTGGATTTTTGATCGGCATATTGATATTGTCATTCTATTCCGGTACACTGGATTTTAATACACTGGTTGAAAAACTCACTTCTCCAGAAACCAATGAATATAAAACCGCAGCCGCAGCTTCTTTTCTTGGTGTATCTGCTTTAACCTGGGGCCTGGTGCTGGTGTTCATTGGCGGCGCCGGTAAGAGCGCTATGTTTCCGTTGCATATCTGGTTACCCGATGCCATGGAAGGTCCAACACCTGTTTCAGCCTTGATACATGCGGCGACCATGGTAGTAGCCGGGGTTTTTTTAGTAGCAAGATTGTTCCCTGTGTTCGCTATCTCATCTCCCAATGCATTGGCCCTTGTTGGTTATGTAGGCGCTGTCTCTGCATTGATCGCTGCGGTGATCGCCTGCACACAAACAGATATAAAAAGAGTGCTGGCATATTCCACTATGAGCCAGATCGGGTATATGATGTTTGCTTTGGGTGTTTCAAAATACGGCGGAGAAGAAGGGCTGGGTTATACTGCATCTATGTTCCATCTCTTTACCCATGCCATGTTTAAAGCATTGTTGTTCCTCGGAGCCGGCGCCGTCATACATTTCATTCACAGCAACGAAATGAAAGACATGGGTGGGTTGAGAAAATATCTTCCCATCACGCATATCACGTTCTTAATTGCCTGCCTCGCCATTGCAGGGGTGCCGCCTTTTGCCGGTTTCTTCAGCAAGGAAGAAATTTTGCTGGCAGCCTATCAGCATAACCCAGCCATTTACTGGATCGCATTGATCACTTCGGGATTAACAGCTTTCTATATGTTCCGGCTTTACTTCAGCATTTTCTGGAGCAAGGACGCTTCTCCCTCTTCTCATGGAGAGGGTCGGGGTGAGGTCCATCACGGCGAAGGAGGATTTGCAATGATGACACCCTTGCTGTTATTAGCCATTGGTGCAGCCGCAGCCGGTTTTATTCCATTCGGCCACTTTGTGAGTTCAGATGGAGCAAAACTGGAAACCGAATTTCACCTGCAATTCTCCATTGCTCCTGTTGCTATAGGACTTGCAGGTATTTTAATTGCCATGTGGATGTATAAAAAACAGAATGATAAACCCGATAAGATCGCTTCTTCACTCAGTGGCCTTTACAAAGCGGCTTATCATAAATTCTATATTGATGAGGTATACCTGTTCATCACGCAGAAAGTTATTTTCAATTTGATCGGAAGGCCGGCAGCCTGGTTTGATAAGAACGTGGTGGATGGACTGGTGAATTTAACGGGTAATACCACGGTGAAGATATCAGAAGGCATAAAAAGAATTCAATCAGGTAAAGTACAGCAATACGCCATTTATTTTTTGGCAGGTGTAATCGGACTGGCTTTGCTTTTTATTTATGTATGGAAATGATCTGGAAAATTATGAATAAAGAATGAGGAGTTATGAATGGGCGAATTCATGATTCTTAATTCTAAATTAATGAAATGAACTTACTATTATTGATATTAACACCCCTGGCTACAGCAGTACTGGTATTGCTGATGCGGAATGCCACACAGGTAAGATGGGTGTCATTCATCGGCGCCGCTGTTCAACTGGTGCTTGCTTTTGCCCTGTTTGCTGCATTCCGTAACGAGCGTATGGCCGGCAATGCAGAAGAAATGCTTTTCCAGGTGCAGTACAACTGGTTCCCTGCCTGGCATATCGGTTTTCATCTGGGCGTAGATGGCATTTCAATAGCAATGATACTTCTAACAGCCTTTGTTGTGATCGCCGGTGTACTTGTTTCCTGGAACGTGGAGAAGATGACAAAGGAATTTTATTTCCTGCTTATATTATTAAGTCTGGGTGCGTATGGTTTTTTCATTTCACTCGACCTGTTCATTTTATTCTTCTTCCTGGAGATCGCTGTTATTCCCAAATACCTCCTCATTGGTGTATGGGGAAGCGGTAAAAAGGAGTACAGTGCCAATAAACTTGCCCTGATGCTGATGGGCGGATCGGCCCTGGTACTGGTGGGTTTATTGGGCATCTATTTTAATGCGCCGGAAAGAACATTTGACCTGGTGACTCTTTCCCATAGTTTCATACCATACGAAGTGCAGCAAATATGTTTTCCTTTATTGTTTGTTGGCTTTGGCGTGTTCACCGCTTTGTTTCCATTTCATACCTGGGTGCCCGACGGTCACTCGTCTGCACCCACAGCCGGTTCCATGTTCCTCGCAGGTATTTCTATGAAACTGGGCGGTTATGGCTGCTTACGTGTTGCCACCTATTTATTGCACGATGCAGCAAAAGATTATTCAAACATCATTATCATCCTTTCTGTGATTGCCATTTTGTACGGCGCCTTCGCCACCATGATGCAGAAGGACCTGAAATACATCAACGCTTATTCATCGGTTAGTCATTGTGGTTTTGTTTTACTGGGCATCGGCATGATGACCCAAACATCCATGACCGGCGCCGTGATGCAGATGGTATCGCATGGGTTAATGACGGCCCTCTTCTTCGCCGTTATCGGCATGATCTACCAACGTACACATACCCGGCAGGTGGATGAAATGGGTGGCTTATTAAAACGAATGCCCTTTATAGGTACGGTATTATTTATTGTTGGACTGTGTTCACTCGGCTTACCTGGCCTGAGTGGTTTTGTGGCTGAGATGACCGTGTTCATGGGTTCCTGGGAAAGGCCGGATACATTCAGCCGTATAGCAACCATATTGTCCTGTCTTTCATTGGTGGTTACGGCTGTTTATATTTTAAGGGCTATAACCAGAACAGCGATGGGGCCACTGAAAGAAGAGTTTAAGAATTTAACCGACGCCACCTGGAACGAAAAACTGGCTGCCATCATCCTGGTAGTGGGTATCCTTGCTGTAGGCACGGCGCCTTTCTGGCTCAACGACCTTATAAACCCGGCTACCGAACAGATACATAAAAATTTATTGATGATGAAGCCCATCGATTAAGTATGAATGAAATGCTGACGATAATGAAAAGTGAACTGCTGGTTACGGCCATCATATTCCTGCTGTTGTTCATAAAACTGGGCAGGGGAATGAAGAACGAATCCATGTTGTTGCTGATACAGGTATTGCTGCTGCTGAATTTTATAGCCGGATTTTTCTTCAACGCCGAAGGAACCCTGTTTGGCAGTATGTACGTGAACACAAACCTCATCGTTTTACAGAAGAATATCCTGAACCTGGGTGTATACCTTATTTCTTTATTGTTCAGCGGCTGGCTTAAACGATCGGAACACATGCCGGAATTTTTTATCCTGCTGCTTTCTGCCTTGCTGGGCATGTTCTTCCTCATCTCCAGCGGCAATTTGCTGATGTTCTTTTTAGCGCTTGAACTTTCCACTATTCCGGTTGCGGCCATGGCCAATTTCGACCTGGATAAAAAACGTTCTTCCGAAGCAGCTATGAAAATGATCCTGTCTTCGGCGTTCTCTTCCGGCATCTTGCTTTTTGGTATTTCGCTTATGTATGGGGCAACGGGCACCATCAGTTTTTCTGAATTGTCGCAACAACTTAACGGAACCCCGTTGCAGGTACTGGCTTTTGTATTTCTTTTTGCGGCCTTCGCTTTTAAATTATCCATCGTACCGTTTCACTTATGGACAGCCGACGTGTACGAAGGTTCACCCATGGCCACTACATCTTTCCTGTCGGTGGTATCAAAAGGCGCCGTGGCTTTTATTTTTATCTCTGCCTTGTACAAAGTGTTTCAGCCCATGCAGTCCATGTGGTACAATATGGTGATGATATTATCCATTGCCACCATGATCATTGGAAACCTGTTTGCATTGCGGCAGCAGAATATCAAACGCTTCCTGGCATTTTCTTCCATTGCACAGGTTGGTTTTATACTGGTGGGCATCAGCGCCGGTTCCAAAGAAGGATTGACATCGGTGGTTTATTTTATACTCATCTATATCTTTTCAAACCTGGCGGCTTTTGGAGTGGCTTCCGCCATCGAATCGCAAACGGGTAAGGAAAATATCAACGACTATAAAGGACTCTATCAAACCAATCCTTTCCTGAGCTGGTTGCTGGCCCTGGCCTTGTTCTCTCTGGCAGGCATTCCGCCAACAGCCGGTTTCTTTGGAAAACTGTTCTTACTTACTGCCGGCGCATCCAATGGTAGTTATTTCTTTATAACCATTGCGGCGCTCAATATGATCATCTCCCTGTATTATTACCTGCGGGTGATACGGGCCGTATTCATGGAAAAGAATGAACAGCCAATAGCAAAAGTACATGTCGATCTTTCTGCCAAACTGGGACTGGTCATTTGTGCAGCAGGTATTGTGCTGGTTGGATTGCTGAGCTGGATATACGATTACATAGAAAAACTGGTTTAGAGGTTTAGGAGTTTCGGGGTTTAATATATAGGCCTCATTCTCTCAACTCCTAAACCCCTAACCCCCTAAACTATTATATGGCAATAAATAAAAACCACGAATTTGAAGAACTGGATGGCGTTAAATGCGGCATCGTGGAAAAGAATGTGTCGCCGGAAAGAGTGGAATTCTTAAAAAAGATACTGGAGTACAATCGCTTTACTGTAGTGGTTGTTCCGTCACCGCCTCCTAAAGCAGCTCCCGCACCCGTGGCAAAACAAGTAGCAGAAGGAGAAGCAGCTCCACCGCCGCCTCCTGAACCAGTACCTGAGGCTCCTAAAACATTTACTGTTGGCGTTACCGATTACACGTTCAATACCATCAATGCCATTTATGGCAGACTGCTAAAAGCCCCCGGCGGGCACGTGGTTACCATGGCTTACTGGCAGCAGAAGGAGAATGTGAGTCATGACGAGATCCCGTATTATGAAAATATAAAGTAACGGTATTTTATTTTTTGGGATAATTTTCACGTTTAGATAAGTAGCTTTCATCAATGAAACAACTGCTTTACTTTTTCTTTTTTTCTTCTTTCTTTTTTCCTTTTTTTTCCCAATCACAGGATTTAGCATTTACATTGAGGGGAAAACTTCAACAACCATCATCGATTAATTCCTTTGTAATTTTTTATCCAAAAATGCATATGGACAGCTTTCTCATTAAGGCCGATGGGAGCTTTTTGTATTCAGGCAATTTTTCAGAACCTGGAGAGGTTCAAATTGGAACAAGAAAATCTTCGATAAAAATCTGGCTGGATACAAATTTGAAATATATATACCTGACAGAAAAACCAAACCAAAATGGTAAAATTGTTTTAACTGTAGACTCAGTTATTGGATCCGAGGATACATATCTATACTATTATACGCTTTTGCCAAAAAGCAGGGAGATTATCAGAACTACAATTAATCGTAGCTTTTATTCCCAAAAAGAAATTGAAGCATTCAATGATAGTTTGAGTAAGGCAAATAAACCTGTTATTGATAGTTTACATAAAGCTATTTTTTTTCGCGAGGTTGACAGTATTTTTAAAATAAGGCCAAATTCTAAAGTACTTCCATGGCTAATTAGATTTTATGCACCTAATCTTGGAATTGACGTTATGCAGGAGTTTTATTATAGATTAACTACCGAACAACAAAATTCAAAATCCGGAATTGATCTGCTCAAGGAATTAAACAAGCGACAGCTTTTAAAACCCGGTACTTATTTCGAAGACTTTACTATGAACGATAGCAAGGATAGGAAATTTTATTTTAGTTCGTTACAGGATAAATATGTGTTGATCGATTTTTGGGCAAGCTGGTGCAGCCCCTGCCGGGTTAATCATCCGGGTTTGCGGGAAGTATACTTAAAAAACAAGCAATATGAATTTGAAATAGTCGGGGTATCTCTGGATGATGATAAACAAAAATGGATTCAGGCTATCCAGGATGATGGGCTCAACTGGATTAATGTAAGTGACCTGAAAGGGCGTAATAACGTACTGGCTATGAAATATAAGATCACAGGTATTCCTTTTTCCGTACTGCTGGATAAGAAGGGTAGGATAGTGCTGATCAAAACCCTTCCCGGTGAAATTGATACATTCTTTAAGAACAGCCATCAGTAGAAACCTAAATTTCCGCAAAACCCTTCCCCTTCATTTTAGGTAGCCTGCACAATATCCTGGTATGATAAAAATCAACTTTTCCGGTGACGAATGTTGTCCAAAATTGACCGGTGATGCCCTAACTATGCAGGGTACCAAGTTCTACAATTATGGCAAACAGATCAAAGGCCGGAAAGTATATATACTTCTTCGGTGGCGGCAAAGCCGATGGAAATGAATCAATGAAAAATTTATTGGGGGGTAAGGGGGCCAACCTCGCTGAAATGGCCGGGCATCCCAAACTGCGGTTGCCGGTTCCCCCGGGTTTTACAGTAACCACCGAAGTATGTACATACTTCTACGCCAATAAAAAAACATACCCGAAAATTTTAAAGGGGCAGGTGCAGGAAGCGCTGACCCGGATTGAAAAACTCACCGGAAAAAAATTCGGCGACAGCAATAATCCCCTGTTGCTTTCCGTTCGTTCGGGCGCCCGAAAAAGTATGCCGGGTATGATGGAGACCGTGCTGAACGTAGGACTGAATGAAAATACGATCAAAGGCATTATTGCACAAAGCGGCGATGAACGCTTTGCCTATGATGCATACCGCCGCCTGATCATGATGTACGCCGATGTGGTAATGGAAAAAGCCGCGGGCGTTGAACCCAAACACGGCAAAGGCATCCGTAAAGTACTGGATGAAAAATTAGAAGATATCAAACATGCAAAAGGCTACAGCAGTGACACGGATTTGACCGTAAACGAACTGAAAGAACTGGTGAAGGATTATAAAAAAACGGTGAAGAAAGTGTTGGGTAAAGAATTTCCAGATGATCCCTATGAACAGATGTGGGGTGGCATCAGCGCTGTGTTTGCCAGCTGGAACGGCAAGCGGGCCATAGAATACCGCCGTATTGAAAAGATACCCGATGAATGGGGCACCGCCGTAAATGTGCAGGCCATGGTGTTTGGTAATATGGGCAACAACAGTTGTACCGGCGTTGCTTTCACCAGGAACCCGGGCAATGGGGAGAATAAATTTTATGGCGAATACCTGGTAAATGCCCAGGGCGAAGATGTGGTGGCAGGCATCCGAACGCCGGCGCCGGTGAATGAATATTCCAAGAATGCGCAGAGCAAACAATTTACCACGCTGGAAAAATTAATGCCTGCGTTGTATAAAGAACTGTTCGGTTATCAGAGAAGATTAGAGCAGCATTACAAAGACATGCAGGATATTGAGTTCACCATTGAAAAAGGAATACTGTATATGCTGCAATGCCGCGTAGGAAAACGGAATGGGGTGGCTGCCGTTCGCATGGCAACGGAAATGCACAAAGAAAAACTGATCGATACTAAAACTGCGATCAAGAGAGTAGCCCCCAATCAATTAGTAGAGTTATTATTACCCATGCTTGACCCCAAGGCAGAACAGTTGGCAACCGTTATTGCAAAAGGCTTGCCTGCTGGCCCGGGTGGTGCCAAAGGCCGTGTCGTATTTTCTTCTGCCGATGCAGTAGAATGGGCGGCAAGGGGTGAGAAAGTGATACTGGTAAGAGAAGAAACTTCTCCCGAAGACGTGGATGGTATGCACAAGGCAAAAGCCATCTTAACAACAAAGGGTGGTATGACATCACATGCCGCACTGGTTGCACGGGGCTGGGGTAAATGCTGCATTGTTGGTTGCGGCGATATTGAGATACATGCCGATACCAAAACCTTTCATGCAAAAAATGGCGTGATCATTAAGGAAGGAGAATGGATCAGTCTGAATGGCACCCGTGGACTGGTGTATGAAGGAAGTATGGCATTGGTGGATATCGATATCGACAAGAATCAGTCTTACAAAGACCTGATGAAACTGGTAGATAAGGTGAAACAGATGGGTGTACGTGCCAATGCGGAAACACCGGAAGATGCCATACATGCCGTTAAGTTTGGCGCCGAAGGCATTGGCCTGTTCCGTACCGAACACATGTTTTATGGTGAGGGCAGTGAAGAGCCTTTGTTCCAGCTGCGCAAGATGATCGTGAGCAAAACAGAAAAGGAAAGAAGAGAAGCGTTGAATGGTTTGTTCAAATACGTGAAGAAGGACGTGAAGGATACCTTGAGTGTGATGAAAGGATACCCCGTTACCATCCGGTTACTGGATCCGCCACTGCATGAATTTGTACCGCATGATAAAGAGAAACTCAAACAACTGAGTAAGGAACTGGGCATCAGCATGGGTATGCTTAACCGGCGTGTGCTGGCATTGCACGAGAACAACCCGATGCTTGGTCACCGCGGTGTTCGTTTGGGCATCAGTTATCCCGAGATCACCGAAATGCAGGTGCGTGCCATTTTTGAAGCAACGGCAGAACTGCATAAAGCCGGAAGAAAAGCATTTCCCGAGATCATGGTTCCGGTAACGGTTATTGTGCATGAACTGCGTCATCAAAAAGAAATTGTGGACCGGGTATATAAAGAAGTGTGTGAAAGAATGAAAGTGAAAAAGATCCCTTATTTATTTGGAACGATGATCGAAACGCCCCGTGCAGCCTTGCGTGCCGAATTCATGGCAAAGGAAGCCGACTTCTTCAGTTTTGGAACCAACGACCTTACCCAGATGAGTTTTGGTTTCAGCCGGGATGATATCGGTGGGTTCTTACCAAAATACCTTGATCTGAAAATTCTGCCTGATGATCCGTTCCAGACCATCGACCAGGAAGGCATTGGCCAGTTGATAAAAGCGGGAACAGAAAGAGGCCGTATCACCAAACCAAAATTAGAAGTGGGTATCTGCGGCGAGCACGGTGGCGATCCGGAAAGTGTGAAGTTCTGCCATCGTATTGGAATGAACTATGTAAGTTGTTCTCCATTCCGTGTGCCAATCTCAAGACTGGCGGCAGCACATGCAGCTATTGACAGTCCACGTAAAAAAATATAAATCTTCAAAACCGGCAGCCTGTAAAACATTACAGGCTGCTTTACAAAATGAGCATCTGGAAAAATATAATACGCAGGCCTACCTGATGTTTCTTACATCATCCACGTACGTAATCAATTTTTCCAGTAACAGCCGTCAGGCTGTTTAAACCATCATCAATGAAAACAATTATTGAACCCTTCCGTATAAAATCGGTGGAGCCCATTTATTTCACTACGAAGGAAGAGCGGGCTAAAATTTTAAAAAAAGCCGATTACAATTCTTTCCGTATTCATGCCAATGATATACTTATCGACCTGCTTACCGACAGCGGTACCAGCGCCATGAGCAGTAACCAGTGGGCCGGCATCATGCAGGGCGATGAATCGTACGCAGGCAGCAGCAGTTTCTTTAAGTTTGAAGATTCGGTACGGAGCATCACCGGCATGCCCTATATCATTCCCACTCACCAGGGAAGGGCGGCCGAAAAAATAATCTTCACAATCCTGGGTGGCAAAGGAAAATATTTTATCAGCAATACCTTGTTTGATACAACAAGGGCGAATATAGAGTTCTCCGGTGCCGAAGGAATTGACTGTTTGTGTGAAGAAGGAAAGCATCCCGCTATTCCGGCCTCATTCAAAGGGAATATGGATATAGATGCATTGCGGAAAGCGATCAAAGAAAAGGGCGCTGAGAATATTCCAATGGTCATCATTACCGTAACTAATAATTCAGGTGGGGGACAGCCGGTGAGTATGCAGAATATTAAGGATGTACGAAAAGTCTGTGATGAATTTAATATCCCCCTCTTTATCGATGCCTGTCGTTTTGCAGAGAATTCTTATTTCATCAAACTGAGAGAAGAAGGATATGCTGATAAAACGGTTCCTGAAATTGCAAGAGAGTTGTTCTCTTATGCGGATGGATGTACCATGAGTGCGAAGAAAGATGCGTTTGCAAACATCGGAGGCTTTCTTGCTATGAGAGACCTTGACCTGGCTATGCGATGCAGGAACCTGCTCATCATTACGGAAGGCTTTACTACCTACGGAGGCCTTGCCGGCCGCGACCTGGAAGCAATAGCCATTGGCCTGCAGGAAGTGATGGACGAACATTACCTGCAGTACCGCATCCGCAGTATTGAGTACCTCACTAATAAACTGATAGATGCCGGCGTACCGGTGATGCAACCGGCCGGCGGGCATGCGGTGTACTTAGATGCAAAAGCATTTCTGCCTCATATCCCCGTTGATCAGTATCCCGGCCAGTCGCTGGTTTGCGCCTTGTACGAAGAAGGCGGCATACGGGGAGTAGAGATCGGTTCGCTGATGTTTGGCAAGTACGATGCTGATCGAAAATTGATCCCGGCACAAATGGAACTGGTTCGCCTGGCCATTCCAAGAAGGGTATATACACAAAGCCATATCGATTATGTATCGGAAGTGATCATTGAGGTATTCAGCAGAAGAAATGAACTGAATGGATTAGCCATAACAGAAGAAACACCGCTGCTTCGTCATTTCACTGCTAAATTAAAACCAATATGAAAATAGTGGCAGGACTAAAGTCCTTCAAAAAAAGCATTCAATTGCCCGGGTCTTAAG
>Ga0116177_10002280_pt1 | contig 14169 bp, 13 predicted proteins | sample AD_STIC10_MetaG_FD_89750 | JGI IMG/M metagenome (GOLD analysis project Ga0116177, IMG submission 89750) | Active sludge microbial communities of municipal wastewater-treating anaerobic digesters from USA - AD_STIC10_MetaG | ecosystem: Engineered > Bioreactor > Anaerobic > Digestate | place: USA...
CACTGTTCACAATCAAATCAATAGTGGCTAAATCTCCGATTTGAGCACGATCTGGATTATAACAAAAAATACATTTTTGATTACACGCATATGTCATTTCAATATGACAAAGATGCGGTATAATGTCATGCGCAACGAATTTACCGTCTTTACGCCTCTTATTAGAACAATATTTACATTCTATTGTTTTAACCGGTGACCAATCATTAGATTGTTTGCGTAACGATAACTCTTTTTTTTCTACCATTTTGTATTCCTCCGTTTACTTTACAATAGGATTGGTTGATAATTTAATAATAATCTCAAAATTATCATCTTTTGTCGTTTTGTTAAATCTTTCAAAACCACATAAAATACAGCGATGAAGAACCACATACTCCCCACCTTTTGATTTCACACCAACAGGTTTCATAAGTCCACAACAAGTAGCTTTGCGGTCACCTGGATTAACATCAACATGTTTGCTCCATAAACATTTTGGACAATGATTTGTATAACCATTACCACTAACAGAAAAACCACACGTCTCACAAATAAAATTTTCTTTCATACTTTGGAATTTTTTACCTTCACTCATTTTCTCCTCCCTAATAAATTGTCAATGATCGATATACCTAAGGTAGTAATAGTATTTTTTTATCTTTTTGTCAATACTTTAATTTGTCTGAAAGATTCTAAACTACTGGAACCACTAATATGATAAAATATGCCTTTATCCATAAAAGTGGGAAATATGTCAAATGAGTTAACTTTCTACGAAAGACAGCAGTTTCAGTATTGGTTAAGAACTAAACAAAGCCTTCGTAATATAGCTAAAATAATAAGAAGAGACCATACAATATTAAGCAAAGAAATAGAAAGAAATGCTAATGGAGATAGATCTAAATATAGGGCTGATATAACTCAAAAATTAAGTGATGAAAGAAAGCATAAAAAACACAAAGGTAAGTTAGATAAACACCCTGAACTAAAAGAATATGTAGTAAGTAAGTTGAAAGAGGAATGGAGCCCTAATATAATCGCGGGTAAATTAAAACAAAATAAAGATGTTTTCAAAGCCATTGTCAGTCATAAAACTATTTATCAATATATCTATGAAAAAGATGTTAATTATGAAAGGTTGTATCGTTATCTAAAACAAGGAAAAAAGAAAAGACAAAAGAGATGTTGGCGTAAAAAAAGACAGAATTTATGCATACCTGAGCGAAAATCAGTCCATGTTAGACCAAAACTAATTGATGAAAGAATGAGGTTTGGTGATTGGGAAAGTGATAGTGTCTTGTTTAGCAAACAAAAGGAAATATTATCGGTGCAAATAGAAAGAAAATCTAAACTGGTTAGAATAACTAAACTGGTTAACAAAACAGCTGAAGAAACATTTTGTGCTTTGATAAAGACAGCTGAATCAGTACCTAGAGAGATATTTCAAACTATTACTTTTGATAATGGAACCGAAGGGATGAAACATATTGAAATGAGAAAGATGTATGATATTGAAACTTATCATTGTGATCCTTTCGCTTCTTGGCAAAAGGGAGCAGTAGAGAATATTAATAAAATGATTAGATATTATTTACCTAGAAAAACCGATATGTCTAAAATATCGCAAAGCGATATTTATACCATACAGGAAAAGCTAAATAATATGCCTAGAAAGTCACTAAACTATCAATCTCCCAATGAGGTTATTAATAATTACTTAAAAAGTGGTGCGATGAAAACTTGATTTTTCTTCTAATTTAAGCCATTTTACAAAACAAAAAACCGCCTTTTTGGGCGATTTTGGTGTTTTTTGTCATTCCCGCCCACGAGCGGGAATCCAGTGGCTGTCTTAATTTTTCCTGGATCCCTGCTTTCGCAGGGATGACAGTTTGCCTCAATATCCAATATTCAATATCTATTATTTTCTTTACTGCTTTACTGCTTTACTGCTTTACCGCTTACTTGCTTTCTCCCTTTCAATTCTCTCACCTCATCCCTGAGTATCGCCGCTAATTCAAATTCCAAATGTTCCGCTGCTTCGCGCATCAATTTTTCTTTATCTTTGATTATGGTTTCTAACGGTCTGCCATCGCCAAGCAAATCCAAGTCAGTCACTGATAATTTTTTCGCTTTGTTTTTTAACTTCCCTCTTTGTTTTTCCGCATTGAGCGTTAAACCAAAATCTTCCAAAATATTTTTGATAGTTTTTTCAATGGTCTTTGGCGTAATGCCATGTTTTTTATTATATGCCAACTGGATAGCGCGACGACGGTTGGTTTCATCTATCGCCTTTTTTATAGAGCCGGTAATATTATCCGCGTACAAAACCACTTGGCCGTTAATATTTCTTGCCGCACGGCCGATGGTCTGTACCAGGCTGGTGGCACTGCGCAAAAAACCTTCTTTGTCAGCATCCAAAATCGCCACTAGAGAAACTTCCGGCATGTCCAAACCTTCGCGCAACAAATTCACTCCGACCAAAACATCGGTTTTGCCTTTGCGCAAATCCGTAATGATTTGGATGCGTTCCAAAGTTTCTATATCACTGTGTAAATAAGTGACTTTGATTTTCTTTTCTTTCAAGTATTCGGACAAGTCCTCGGCCATTTTTTTGGTCAAAGTTGTCACCAAAGTTCTTTCGTTATTTTTGATTCTTTCTTCAATGCGAATCAACAAATCTTCAATCTGGGATTTTTCGCCTTTTTTACCAGTGACCGGAGCGATAATAATTTCCGGATCAACCAAACCGGTCGGACGGACGATTTGTTCCACCACTTGGTCGCTCAATTTCATTTCATAATCATCGGGAGTCGCGGAAACATAAATAACTTTCTTGGTGCGAGCATCAAATTCTTCATAAGTAAGCGGACGATTATCGCGCGCGCTGGGTAATCTGAATCCGTGTTCAATCAAAGTGTCTTTGCGTGATCTGTCGCCGGCAAACATCCCGCGCAATTGCGGAATAGTTACGTGCGATTCATCAATCACGGTCAAGAAATCCCCTGCTCCGTAATTGAAATAATCTAGCAAGGTAAAGGCCGGTTCGCCGGCTTTTCGCTCTTCAAAAAATCTGGAATAATTTTCTATACCGTTGCAATAACCGATATGTTCAATGAGTTCCAGATCATAATTTGTTTTACGTTTCAATCTTTCCGCTTCCAACAATTTACCGCCCCGCATCAATTCTTCATATCTGATTTTCAATTCATCTCTGATAGCTTGCAAGGCATTATTTTTGGTTTCTTGCGATACCACATAATGTTTAGCCGGAAAAAGCCAAACATCTTTACTTTCCCCCACCCTCTTGCGAGTCAAAGCGTCAAAAATTTCAATAGAATCTATTTTGTCGCTAAGCCCAAAACGATAAATTTTTTCTTCATTCACCGGAACTAATTCCAAAACTTGTCCACGTAACAAAAATGTTCCGCGTTTAAGTTCACCATTGGTACGTTCAAATTTCATTTCCACGAGTTTTTCCATCAAAGTGCGGCGGTCCAATTTATCCCCGACTTCCAAATGCAGCACTGTGCGTTCATATTCTTTCGGAGAACCAAGATTATAAATTGCCGATACTGATGCCACAATTATCACATCTTTGCGAGTGAGCAGGGCTTGAGTACAAGCATGACGAAGACGATCTATTTCTTCATTTATCTGAGCTTCTTTTTCAATATAGGTGTCAGTGTGGGGCATGTATGCCTCGGGTTGGTAGTAATCGTAAAAAGAAACAAAATATTCCACCGCATTATCGGGAAAAAATTCACGGAATTCATTGCAAAGTTGCGCGGCCAAAGTTTTATTATGCGCGATGACCAAAGTCGGCTTCTGAGTTTTTTCTATGACATTGGCAATGGTAAAAGTTTTTCCCGAACCAGTCACACCAAGCAATGTCTGTCGACGCATATCAGAAGATATACCATCTACTAATTTAGTGATGGCCTCTGGCTGATCGCCTGATGGCTTGTAATTTGACTTAAGCTTAAACTTCATTTTAAACAATGTTATTTTGTCATTCTGAGCAAAGCGAAGAATCGCTTATAGTTTAACTTATTTCCTAAATCCTTGTTTAAGGGATCTTTCTCCGCCTAGGCGGATCAAGATGACGCTTACATACTTAATACTTGATACTATATACTTAATACTATTTTAGTATTTCTTCTCCACCATACTCTGCACAATACCTATCAACAATAAATTCATTATCAAAGAAGAACCACCATAAGAAACAAAAGGTAAAGTAACGCCCGTAACCGGCAACATCCCGACATTGGCGCCAATATTAATAAAAAACTGAGTAAAAAACAAGGCTGCAATACCTGAAACCGTCAAAGCGATAAAATCATTGCCGGTTTTGGAAGCCAGAGATAACAAACGCCAAAAAATAATAAAAAATAAAAACAAAATTACACTCACCCCCAAAAAACCAAGTTCTTCCGCAATCACAGAAAAAATAAAATCGGTTTGTGTTTCCGGTAAAAATCTCAATTGACTTTGTGAACCAAAACCCAATCCCCGGCCAAATAAATTTCCCGAACCGACCGCGATTATAGATTGGGTGACATTATAACCGGAACCCAGAGGATCGTGAGCCGGGTCTATAAAAGTCAAAATCCTATCTTTTTGATAATCTTTAAACAAGAAAAACCAACTAAAAACAGCCAAAGCAATAAAAAACAAAACAAACCCGAAAATCAGAGATTTCCTGGCTCCGGTTAAAAGCATCAAAGCAAACCAAATAGAGCCAAGCAACACAGCCGAACCCAAATCTGGTTGGTTCATAACCAAAAAAATCGGCACTAACGCCAAAATAAAAGTAAAAAAGAAGAATTTGGGTTTATCAAACTGTCGACCGAAATTGGAAATCACATAAGCCAACATCAAAATCAATCCAACCTTGGCTAATTCTACGGGCTGGAAAGAAAAACCGGCAAAATTAAACCAACCGGTAGTACCACGGATATTTTGTCCCAAAAACAATACAGCCAAAAGTAGAGTCACTGAAAAATAATAAATCCATCGCGCATAACTTTTAAAAAAAGTATATTGCAAGACACTGGCGATAAATAAAACCGACATTCCCAAAAACAGAGCGATAACTTGTTTTTTGAAATAAACCAGTTCACTGCCGGAAGATAGATCTACACTATAAATCGCCATCAATCCAAAAGCAATCAAAAAAAATACGGCCAAGAAAAGAAGCCAGTCAAAACTCCTCCCTGAGAATTTGGCCAGAGTGAACATACTATCTTACAGGTTCAAAATATTCGCTTTTTTCAAAATAATTTATAGAAGGGTAAATTACCGCTTCGTCAATAAAAATATTATCAACGAAGTTTCTTAAATCCAAATTTCTTTTTTGCAAAGATTCAAATCTTTCCAATCTAAATTCCGCCACAGCTACGGTTGTCCCGCCATTTCTAAACTCAACCGCAAACATCGGATCATAATAATGAAAAGGACTGTCATTTGTCAAATCAAATTTGATAATATTAGCATTGGCCCCTTCTGGGTGCAACACCCCCCTAAATTCAAAATCGCTTACACTAAATAAGCTCCTTTGTTCAATATAACCAAGCGGGTCGGGAAACAAATGCGGGTCAACTCTTTTGAAAGAAATATTTTCCAATATTAATCCGGTGCCGTAATTTTCATTTAAACCGGAAGCCACTAAAAGCTTGGTTTGTTGCGGTAAAACAAAACCTGACTTTTTTTCGGTATTTTCTCCATTAAAGGAAAAATAATAATCAAAGTATGCGATATGTTTAGTGTTTGGATTGATAACCGCAGACCAAGCATCGTATTTTCCAACTCCGGAAGTCAAAATTTGAGTGTCTTCAAGCAAAAGCGGTTGAGGCGCAAAAAGTTGACGTATCTGGGAATAATCTTGAGACTGCGTCATTTGTTCCATCATCCTTTTGTCACGCGGCATGTCTACAATCACTATCCAAGCCACTCTCAAAACAGAATAAATCAGGGTAATAACAGAAAATAAAGCTAAAAAACCAACCAACAAACGATAAAGTAACATCCTGTTTTGTACATACCAAGCTGCAAAATTCAGCTGTTTGTTACTAAACATCCCTGTGGGATCTTCATATTTTTTATAACCGTTTTTTTTCAAAGCCGGCATCTCCGGAATATCTTTTGCTATACCGGAACTTTTTCTTTGAGTTAAGTTGTTTTTTTGCGAATAAAAATCCATATTAAAAAAATTTAATTACTTTAAATCAATTTTATCATTATTTGGCTTTTTTTACAACAAATCACCAAAATTAAATCTTTGGCTATTTTTGAGGAACAAACCGGGTTTTTTGGAAAAACTTTTTATAGCTCCCAAAAGCTTTTGCGCACTTGCTTGTCAAATAAAAAAATGGTATAATTATGTCGTATTTATTGTAATAAAAACGTCTTTTTTATGAACGCAAAAAACACTAGTTCTTATAGCGCCAAAAATATTACGGTTTTGGAGGGTTTGGAAGCTGTTCGTCGTCGTCCGGGTATGTATATCGGTTCCACCGGACCGGTCGGTTTACACCATCTTATCTGGGAAGTGGTAGATAATTCTGTAGACGAGGCCATGGCCGGTTATTGTACCAAAATCATGGTGGCTCTATTACCGGGAAATAAACTGGAAGTTCGCGATAATGGTCGTGGCATCCCAGTAGATTTACACCCCCAACTCAAAGTTAGCGCTTTGGAAGTAGTTTTAACCAAACTTCATGCCGGGGGTAAATTTGGCGATGGCGGTTACAAGATTTCCGGCGGTTTACACGGGGTCGGTGTTTCCGTAGTAAATGCACTTTCCGATTATCTCAAAGCCGAAGTCCATCGTGAAGGCAAAGTCTGGGTTCAAGAATTCAAAGAAGGCAAACCTCTCAAAAAAGTAGCTTCTACTGGTAATTGCAAAGATACTGGAACAGTAATCACTTTTCATCCTGATAAAACTATTTTTGAAACTATTGATTTTGAATGGAAAACCGTAGTTGATCATATCCGTCAATATGCCTACCTTTCCAAAGGTTTGCATTTTATCATCAAGGATTTACGCACACCCGAAGAAAAAGAAAAAGACAAAACCGCGCTTGATTTTCCCAACCCGACTTATCAGTTTTATTTTGAGGGCGGGGTATGTTCTTATGTAAGACACCTAAACCAAAACAAAGAAATCAAAAATGAAAATATTTTTTATATAGAAAAAGAAGCTGAGGGCGTAGGAGTAGAAATTGCCCTGCAATATACCGGTGAATATACTGAATCACTTTTTGCTTTTACCAACAATATTCATAATCCCGACGGCGGTACTCATGTTTCCGGCTTTCGTACTGCACTGACCCGTAGTTTGAATACTTACGCCAGAAACAAAAATATTCTCAAAGAAAAAGATCCAAACCTGACCGGTGATGATGTCAAAGAAGGGCTCAATGCTATAGTATCTATCAAAATCAAAGAACCCCAATTTGAAGGACAGACCAAAGGAAAGCTTGGTAATACTGAAGCCAAAACTGCTGTAGAAACAATCATGAATAAGGCCTTTTTAATATTCTTGGAAGAACATCCAAAAGATGCAGAGGCTATTGTCGGAAAATGTGTTTTGGCTGCCAAAGCCAGAAATGCCGCTAAAATCGCTCGTGATACTATTTTACGCAAAGGCGCTTTGGAAGGGTTTACACTACCGGGTAAATTGGCCGATTGTTCTTCTCGCAATGCCGAGGACTCCGAACTCTACATTGTAGAGGGAGATTCTGCCGGCGGTTCTGCTAAACAAGGACGCAATCGTGAAAATCAAGCCATACTCCCCTTACGCGGTAAAGTGCTCAATGTAGAACGCGCTCGTTTGGATAAAATCTTGACCAATATCGAATTAAAATCTCTGATTATCGCTTTGGGCACAAATATTGGTGAACAATTTGATATTTCCAAACTTCGTTATCATCGCATCGTTATCATGACCGATGCTGATGTGGACGGTTCTCATATCAGGACATTGCTTCTGACTTTCTTTTATCGCTATTTTCCGGAACTTATCAACCAAGGTCATGTTTACATCGCTCAACCTCCGCTTTTCTCCGTGAAACTCGGCAAAGAAATGCATTATGCTTATAATGAAGAAGAAAAAGAAAAAATTATCAAAGAATTATCAAGTAAAAAAATAGAAAAAGCTAAAGACAAAAAATCCAAAGACACGGAGGAAGAACCGGTAGAAGAAAATCAAGCCGAAGATTCTGAAAACCAATCACTTGTTATTGGTGGAATTAAAGTCAACATCCAACGATACAAAGGTCTCGGGGAAATGAACCCTGAACAACTTTGGGAAACTACCATGAATCCGGAAAAACGCATGATGTTGCGAGTGAATGTAGAAGACGCGGAAAAAGCCAATGAAACATTTGAAATCCTTATGGGAGATGAGGTAGAACCTAGAAAGAAGTTTATCCAGACGTATGCAAAAGATGTGAGGAACCTTGATATTTAGTATCAAGTATCTAGTATTTAGTATTAAGTATGTAAAGGCTGTCATTCCCGCGAAGGCGGGAATCCAGTGGCTGGTAAAATTAAAACAAACAAAAAACTTCGCTGTAAGAGCGAAGTTTTTTAAATATCCAATATCCCAATATCTTAATATCTTTTTTACCTAATTTTAGCCAAACCTGGTAGTGTATATTTATCTTGACTAAATCCCCGCCTTATGTTATCATATCAATACAAATCGGCTGACAGGCCGTTTTTAAATACAAAAAATATGATCGAAAAAATGATCCAATATTTCAAGGACTCTTACGCCGAGATGAAAAAAGTCACTTGGCCGACAAAAAAACAAACCATCAACTACAGCGCTTTGGTTATCGCCATGAGCGTCGGAATGGCGGTGTTTTTTTCTGTTTTGGACTACGTGTTCAATTTGGGTTTAACCAAACTCATCACTCAGTAATTTACTTTATTTTTAAAGGAGAAAATAATATGGCTAAACAAACGATGAATCTCGGTCGTCGCTGGTATGTATTGCATACCTATAGCGGATATGAGGAAAACGTAAAACACAATTTGGAACAAAGAATCGCTTCTTTTGATATGCAAGACAAGATTTTTAATATTTTGGTACCAAAAGAAAAGAAAATAAAAATTAAAAACGGTAAACGCACTACTGTGGAAGAAAAGATTTTTCCCGGTTATGTGCTTTGTGAGATGATTGTAACAGATGATTCTTGGTATGTGGTTCGCAATACCCCCAACGTTACCGGTTTTATCGGATCAGGTACTACCCCAACCCCTATAGATCAAAAAGAAATAGAAAGTTTGATGAAAAGAGTCATGGCGGAAAACACTCAGCAAAAAATTGATATGGAAGTTAATGATATCGTTCGTATCGTTGATGGTCCTTTCAAAAATTTTGAAGGCAAAGTCAGCCATGTTGATGAAGAACGTGGAAAAATCAAAGTTATGGTTACTATGTTTGGACGTGAAACCCCTGTTGAATTGGATGCATTACAAGCTAAAAAGATATAATCGGTCTTCAGACTACGGACTACAGACTAAAAAAATTATGTCTTATAGATTTGAACAGCTAGACACTTGGCAAATCGCAAGAACATTCGTAAATAAGATATATTCTTTAACAAAACAATTTCCTAAAGACGAAACTTTTGGCTTAACTATCCAGCTTAAACGTGCCGCTTTATCAATATTATTAAATATAACTGAGGGCTCCGATCGCAAATCAGATGTTGAATTCATTCGATTCCTCCGTATTGCTTATACTTCAATGGAAGAAGTAATCGCCGGATTATATATAGCTTTAGACCAAAATTATATTGAACAACAAGAATTTGAAGTAATCTATGAGCAAAGCAATGAGCTGGGAAAGAAAATAAATAGTTTAATAAAATATTTAAAAAATAATCAAACTATCGCTCCGCCAACGGAGGCTTCTCGATAGTATAGTAAATAACAATTCGGCTTTCTGAAGTCAGAAGACCGAAGACTGAAGTCTAATTCTATGGCAAAAAAATTACTTACTCAAATTAAATTGCAAATCATGGGTGGCGCCGCCAACCCAGCACCACCGGTTGGCCCGGCTTTGGGTCAGCATGGGGTAAATATCGCCGGATTTTGTAAAGAATTCAACGATAAAACTCAAGATAAAAAAGGTGAAGTTGTGCCAGTGGTTATTTCTGTATATGACGATAGAAGTTTTTCTTTCATCATGAAAACCGCACCGGTTGCCGAACTTATCAAAAAAGCAGCTAAAATCAGTAAAGGTTCTGCAAAACCGTTGCAAGAAAAAGTTGGCAAATTGACCAAAGCACAAGTTCGTGAAATCGCCGAGAAAAAACTGTCCGATTTAAACGCTAGCGATGTTGAAGGTGCTATGAAAATGGTAGAAGGTACCGCTAGACAAATGGGAGTCACAATCGAGTAAAAAGTTAAAAGTATAAAGTTAAAAGTTATAGGTTTTCCAGATAAAAAATAAAAAAACTTCCTAAATTAATTTAGGAAGTTTTTTAATTAAAAATTAATAATCTCGTCTTCCGATAGCTTTCAACTTTCTACTTTCAACTTTCTACTTTCAACTTTAAACTAATAAATAAGCATCGCATCTCCAAAACTAAAAAATCTATAATCTTCTTTTACCGCTTCTTCATAACATTTAAGCATAAAATCACGATCTCCGGCAAAAGCGCTAACCAGCATCAATAAAGTGCTTTTGGGCAAATGAAAATTGGTAATAAGCGCATCGACCACCTGAAATTTAAATCCGGGAATAATAAACAAATTTATATCTCCCTGAAAAGATTTTATCAACCTATTATCTTTGTTATTTTTGTTGATTTCAGCCAAACCTTCCAAGGTGCGCACTGTAGTAGTGCCGACAGCTATCACCCTCCTACCCTGCGCTTTAGCATCATTTATCAGACCGGCATTTTTATCCGTTATTTCCACCCATTCATGGTGCATTTTATGATTTTCTAATCGTTCTGTTTTTACCGGCTGGAAAGTTCCGAGCCCCACATGTAAAGTAACTTCCGCAAATTCAACGCCTTTGGCTTTTATTTTCTCAATGAGCTGAGAAGTAAAGTGAAAACCTGCTGTTGGCGCAGCTACCGAACCTTCATTCTTGGCATATACAGTTTGATATTTGTCTGTCAGTTCACCTTGAGTAATGTTAATATTTTTGATATATGGCGGAGTTGGTACTTCACCATATTTATTGGCTTTGGCACGAACATTAAAATCACTGTCGTTAAAATCAACCAAAACAGTGCCATCCGTATCTTTGAGCAATACTTCGGCAACAAAATCCGTAGCAAAAACTATTTTCATTCCCAAACGTAGTCGCTTCCCCGGTTTAGCTAGCACTTTCCAAATACCTTCATTTTCCGAAGGTCTTAACAGAAAAACTTCTACTGGTTTCAAATTGAGAATTTTATTGGTTGACTTTCTGTCTTTGAGATTATCTGACCTCTGATCAAGCTTGATTTCTCCTTTTAACCTCGCTTTAAAAACTTTGGAATTGTTCCACACTACCAAATCTCCAGGTTGCAGGTAATTCAAAATATCAGTAAATTTTTTGTGTTCAACGGTTTTTTCTTCTTTATTAATTACCATCAAACGTGAAGAATCCCGAGGCTCTGCCGGAGCTTGAGCGATATTTTTAACGGGCAGGTTGTAGTCGAAGTCGGAAGTATGCATAAAAAGTTTTTTATTTTGTCATTCCTGCGGGCCAAAGGCCTCCCTTTGGGAAACGCGAAGAATCCAGTGGTTTTATTAAAATTTTCCTGGATCCCTGCTGTAGTTTATACCCGCTTGACGGGTGCAGGGATGACACTTTATTTCAATTTTTACTTTAAATATCTCACCTTATATATGTTATGTTGTTCTAGCGTTTTAGAGTAGTATATATTTCCATCATTATCGCTCAAAAAATACCAATAATCGTTTTTTTCCGGATAAATTACCGCTTTTATAGCAGTTAAACTAGGGTTGGCTATAGGTCCTGGGGGTAAACCGCGATATTTGTAAGTATTATAAGGCGAATCTATCTGTGTGTCTGCAAGCGATACGGCCGGAGTGGTTTTACCGGTAATATAATTAACAGTCGCACAAGATTGCAAAGCCCATTTCATATTGAGACGTCGCCAAAAAATATCCGCTACTTTGGCCATACTAGTAGCATCCGGTGCTTCTTTTTCTACGATTGAAGCCATGGTCAAAATTTCAAAAAAAGTTTTATTTTGTTGCACTATTTCCTCTCTCATCTCCGGAGTTATTTTCTTTTCCAAGTTATCAAAAATTTTTCTGAGTATTTCTTCCGGTTTGGCGTCTTTATAAATCCGATAAGTATCGGGATATATAAAACCCTCGTAAGAAGAATTTTTTTCTTTTTCTTTTAAAATAGAAAACGTAGGAAAAAGCTCGGACAAATCCGGAGCGCCATTTCCCAGTCCTCCATATTTATAAGCCGGCTTGCCCAAAAGACTGTAAATTTCTTCTTCATTTTTAAACAGTCCTTTTTTCACCCAGTCAGTGGCTACTTGTCGCAAAGTCCAACCGGGAATAATAGTAATATTGATTTCTTCTCTGGGTGGAGCCATTTTTTTCTTTGCTTCCTCAGCCGCTTTGTGTTTTTGATAACCAACAAAGCCGACTGCCAAAGGCAAGCCGACAAGTATAAATATGGAAAAAGTTATTATTTTATTATTGAAAGACATGTTAAAATATTATAATATTATAATATTTAAATATTATTTTTCCAATTCTCTCTCGCCCACTCCAACCTCTCCGGTACACCAATATCTATCCAATCTCCATCAAAATTATATACATCCAACTCTTTCATCTTGGGGAACACATCATATTCTACACTAAAATTACTCAACTCTTCAGGAAAATGATTGCGGGCTTTGTGAGTAAAAAGATAAATACCTCCGTTTATATATCCGGGAATATTTTTTCCTTCTTTTTCTTTAAATTCCAATAAATTATTTTTTTCATCAAAAACCAAAGTTCCATAAGAGCTGGAATCTTCTACGCGCGCTCCAAGCAACAAACCTTCTTTATCAGGATTTAATTTTATCAACATTTCACGCAGATTTACTCCGGTTAAAATATCGCCGTTTAAAATAAATGTTGGCAAAGACGGATCGGCTAAGTAGCTAAATGCATGTTTTATAGCCCCGCCAGTGCCCAAACGCTCTTTTTCTATAGCATAAATCAGTTTTACCCCATTCCTTTCTTCTCCAACTTCTTTTTGAAGAACTTCAGCCAAATGACCGGCTGCCAAAACAACCTCTGACAATCCCAATTCTTTTATTTTTTCTAACTGCCAATCTAAAACAGTCTTACCCTTAATTTCCAACAAAACCTTGGGTATGGACTTGGTAATATCTTTTAACCTGGTGGACAATCCTCCACAAAGAATTATCGCATTCATAAAAACTAGAAAATCAAATTTAAAGCCAACAAACAATAATAAATAAACAAACTGGAAACAAGTGCGGTCAAAAAACCGGCTAGAATATCCAGTGGATAATGGACTCCGCAATAAACTCTACCCCAAGAAACCCACAACGCCAAAATAAATAATCCCGAAACAAAAGGTAGGCCGAATAATAGAGCTAAAAAAAATATCAAAAAGGCCGACATAGCATGATCGGAAGGAAATGATTTCCAACTCATCATCGGTTTAAACATTTGTTTGATTTCCGGCATTTGAATCTGTGGCCTGTTTTCACGTACCAAAAAAGCTATTGCCAAATCTAATGCCCAAGCAAAAATCCAAGCTACCGGTAAAACCGCCAAATAAAGATAGGCTTTTTCCAAAGCTGAGGCCCCGACTAAAACTGAAACAAAATACCAGCCAATACAGCCAAAGATTACAAATTCACCGCCTGCTCGACCAAAAGCATCCATTATTTTACTTTTACCTATCAAATTATTTATTTTTAAAAATATTTTGGTATTTAAATTCATCATATATTTTTTGTTATTCTACCAATAAATCAACGATTTGGCAAACTTGGAAACTACTTGCCAAAAATCAAAAAATGCGCTAATATTTATTCACATTTACGCGCCCATAGCTCAGTGGTTACCCGCCCGAACGTACCGTTCGGTACGGGCGGGGAGCACCACCTTTGTATTAAACAAGCTTATCAAATTATTAAAAGTTAATTACGCGCCCATAGCTCA
>Ga0116177_10002289_pt1 | contig 14143 bp, 7 predicted proteins | sample AD_STIC10_MetaG_FD_89750 | JGI IMG/M metagenome (GOLD analysis project Ga0116177, IMG submission 89750) | Active sludge microbial communities of municipal wastewater-treating anaerobic digesters from USA - AD_STIC10_MetaG | ecosystem: Engineered > Bioreactor > Anaerobic > Digestate | place: USA...
CCGGGATTGGTGGTGGGGCGGTTAGCCTGTTGTTGCTGCTGCATTTGCTCCTGCATACGGGTATGCATTTCACGGAACTGTTTCTTGAAACGGCGGCTGGCAATATAAACCGGGATGATCAGTTTAAAGATCAACTGATAAGCCAGGTAGATCAGTATGGCGTAGAAAACATATTTCACAACACAAAGATAGGAAGGGCCGGGTGCCGCCTGCCGGGATTAACGATTGCTTTACCGATCCGAACTGCTATTGACCGGGTGCTTAGTTTCAGTCTTATTTGGAAGGAATAGCCCATTTTCATTACTTTTGCAATGGAAATAGCAAAGAGAAGGGAACGAGGCCGTTCCCTTCTTCTTTTATAGTATATGAGCGCAGAGACCCAAATAAAGCTGATAGAAGATAAACTGATGGCACTGATCAGCGGAGAACCCTCCCTGTTTCTGGTGGAATCCCGGATCAAACCCACGAACAACATTAAAGTGTATATCGATGGCGATCAGGGCATTAGCATTGAAAAGCTGGTATATTATAACCGGAAACTCTACAAGGAAATTGAAGAATCAGGACTCTATCCCGATGGCAATTTTTCCCTGGAAGTCTCCTCACCCGGACTGGATGAGCCCCTGAAAATGAGGCGGCAATACCTGAAAAATGTGGGCCGGTTTGTAGAAGTGGTGGATCTGGAAGGGGGTAAAAAAGAAGGAAAATTGCTGGAAGTTCGGGAAAACGAGCTGCTGCTGGAAGAAATAAGAGGAAAAGGAAAGAAGACGGAAACCCTGCAGCATGTAGTACCGTTTGAACAGATAAAAGCAACAAAAATTCAGATAAAGTTTTAAAACAGCACCCCAGGTGTCTGTAATTGTAATTTCAAAAAAGTGCTATGGCAAGTATTAACCTGATCGAGGCTTTCCGTGATTTTAAAGACGCGGAAAATATTGACCGTCCGACCATGATGAAAGTGGTAGAGGATGTATTCAAGACATTGCTCCGGAAAAAATTTGGCAGCGACGAGAACTTTGACGTAATCGTTAACGCAGAGAAAGGTGACCTGGAGATCATCCGCCGCCGGATGATTGTGGAAGACGGACAAGTAGAAGATCCCCTTTCCCAGATCGGCTATTCTGATGCCACCAAAATTGAACCGGACTTTGAAGTAGGAGAGGAATTGTATCAGGAAATTGACCTTTACGATTTTGGCCGTCGGGCCATCCTGGCTGCCAAACAAACCCTGGCCAGCCGGATCAGCGATCTGAAAAAGAACGCCCTCGCCAAGAAATATGGCGATCGTACCGGTGATATCATCAGTGCAGAAGTATACCAGGTATGGAAAAAAGAAATCCTGCTCCTCGATGAAGAAGGCAACGAACTGATCCTTCCCAAGAGCGAACAGATCCCACAGGATTATTTCAAAAAAGGTGAAAGCATCCGTGCCGTAGTGAAGAAAGTGGACATGAAAAATAACAGTCCGGTAATCATTCTTTCCCGTACTTCTCCCGAATTCCTGGCTAAGTTGCTGGAAATTGAAGTACCGGAGATTTTTGATGGCCTGATCGTGATCAAGAAGATTGTCCGTGATCCGGGTGAAAGAGCCAAGGTAGCTGTGGAATCCTATGACGACCGGATTGACCCCGTAGGTGCCTGCGTGGGGATGAAAGGAAGCCGTATCCACGGAATTGTAAGAGAACTGAAGAACGAAAATATTGATGTTATCAACTATACCAGCAATATCCAGCTGCTGATTCAGCGGTCATTAACACCGGCAAAGATCACCAGCATGGAACTGGATAACGAAGGAAAGCATGCAAATGTGTACCTTAAGCCTGATCAGGTTTCCCTTGCTATCGGTCGCCGCGGGGTGAATATCAAACTGGCCTGTGAACTGACCGGCTACGAAATTGATGTGTACCGGGATAATGAAGGTGAAGTGGAAGGCTTTGATATCGACCTGGATGAATTTAGCGATGAGATTGACGAGTGGGTAATTGATGAACTGAAGCGAGTGGGTTGTGATACCGCCCGCAGTGTACTCGACCTCACCGCAGAAGAACTGGAACGCCGGACGGACCTCGAAAAGGAAACGATCGCAGAAGTTCGCAAGGTGCTGAAAGAAGAATTTGAAAAAGAGTAAAAGAAAAATGTGAAAGTGTGAGAATGTGAATCCCGATAGCTATCGGGAGTGAAAATGACTGAACAGTCAGCTTTTCATTTCCGCATTTCCACCGTTTCCACATTTCTACATTAAAAAAATCGAATGGCAGAATTAAAACTTCCGAGATTACTGGCAGCGGCCAAAGAGTTTAACATTGGTCAGGATACACTCATTGAGTTCCTGAGCGGTAAAGGGTTTTCGAAAGATGACCTGAAGCCGACTTCGAAGCTCAGTGAGGATATGTACCGTGCCCTGCAGCAGGAATTTTCCAGCGACAAAGCTGCAAAGCAAAAAAGCGATCAGTTGGAATTGCCCAAAGGCGCCACTGCTGAAGCTAAAAAGAAAAAAGAGGAAGAGGAAATCCTTTTCAAAAAAGAAGAGAAGCCTGCCGCGAAGCCCAAGAAGGAAGAAGAGGTGAAGCCGGTGGAGGAAAAACCTGCCAAGGAAAAAGAACAAGAACCGGAACCAGTGAAGGAAGAAGTGGTGGTGAAAACAGAGGTTCCTGAAATCGAGGGTCCCAAAGTAATTAATAAGATCGATCTCTCTACTATTGACTCTTCTACCCGGCCGAAGAAAGTGGTGAAGGCCAAAAAAGAACCGGAACCGGAAGTAACAGAAGAGAAGCCGGCCAAAGTTGTTAAGAAGACGAAGAAAGAAGAAGTAGCAGAAGAAGTTCCTGTGGCGAAAGAAGAAACCCCGGTGGTAACAGCTCCGGTGGTGGAAGAAGATCTGCCGCCAGTGATCGAAAATATCGAAGTAGAAAAACTGACCGGTCCCAAGATCCTTGGGAAAATTGAATTACCGGTTGATAATGATACCCGTCCTGTTAAGGATGAAAAGAAACAACGCAAGCGTATCCCGATTGCGAAGAAAGATACCAAGAGAGAAATCTTCATCAATAAAGACGCAGATAAAAAACCCGGACCCGGAAGAGATCAGGGACGTGGTCGCCCCACACCCGGAAACCGCAGAGATACACGCGGTAAGCGGGAGGACAAACTGATTGATGAAAAAGAGATTCAGGAAAAAATCAGGGAAACACAGGCCAAACTGGCTGGTGCCGGTGGTCGTGGAAAGAGTCTGAAAGCCAAACTCCGCAGAGAAAGAAGACAGGAAGCAGCCGATGCAATGGGCGATGCAGCAGATGATAACAAACTGCAGGTAACCGAATTCATCAGCGTGAGTGAACTGGCCAGTCTGATGGATGTGAGTTTTGCGGAAGTAATCAGTAAGTGTATGAGCCTTGGCATCATGGTGTCTATTAACCAGCGCCTGGATGCAGAAGTTATTGAACTGGTATCAAGCGAATTTGGCTTTGATGTGGAGTTCATCGATATGGAGAAGCAGATGGAGATGGAAGAGGAGTATGATGATGAGGACACTGAAGACGAACTGGTGCACCGATCTCCGATTGTTACCATCATGGGTCACGTTGACCACGGTAAAACCTCCTTGCTCGACTATATCCGGAATGCCAATGTGGTAGCCGGTGAGGCCGGAGGTATTACCCAGCACATTGGTGCCTACCAGGTAGAACTGCAAAATGGTAAGGAAATCACTTTCCTTGATACGCCGGGTCACGAAGCCTTTACAGCCATGCGTGCCAGGGGTGCCAAGGTCACCGATATCGCCGTGATTGTAGTAGCAGCGGATGATGCCGTGATGCCACAAACCCGTGAGGCCATCAGCCACGCACAGGCAGCCGGCGTACCGATGATCTTTGCGATTAATAAGATTGATAAGGACGGTGCTAATTCACAAAAAATATATGAACAGCTTTCCCAGATGAATATCCTGGTTGAAGAATGGGGCGGTAAGTTCCAGAGCCAGGAGATTTCAGCGAAGAAAGGACTGAATATCGACAAGCTCCTGGAAAAAGTATTGCTGGAAGCAGAGATACTGGACCTCAAGGCCAATCCGGACAGGGAAGCGAATGGTACCATCATCGAAGCAACCCTGGATAAGGGTCGTGGTTATGTGGCTACCCTGCTGGTGGAAAACGGCACCCTGCATCCCGGTGACCTGATCGTGAGTGGTCAGTACTTCGGTAGGGTGAAGGCCATGTTCAATGAAAGAAATAAGAAAGAAGAAAAAGCCGGTCCTTCTGCACCTGCAGTAGTACTGGGTCTGAATGGTGCGCCGCAGGCTGGTGAGAAATTCAAAGTTTACGAAGACGAGGCAGAAGCCAAGGAAATCGCAAATCGCCGGGCACAGATCCTGCGCGAACAGGGTATCCGTACGAAGAAACACATTACACTGGATGAAATCGGTCGCCGTCTGGCACTGGGAAGTTTCAAAGAGCTGAAAGTAATCATCAAAGGTGATGTGGACGGATCGGTAGAGGCCCTGAGTGACTCCTTACAGAAATTGTCAACCGATGAGATTATTGTGAGTGTGATCCATAAAGGCGTTGGACAAATCAACGAAAGTGATATTGTGCTCGCCGAAGCATCTGATGCCATCGTGATCGCCTTTAACGTGCGTCCTTCCCTGCAGGCTTCCCGCCTGGCAGAGAATGCCGGTATCGAGATCAAGATGTACTCGATCATCTATAACGCTATCGAAGAAGTGAAGAGTGCGATGGAGGGAATGCTTGAACCTAAAGTACAGGAGAAGATCATTGCCAATGTCCAAATCCGCGAAGTGTTCAAGTTTGATAAAGCAACCGTGGCCGGATGTTATGTGTTGGATGGAAGGATCAAGCGTGACTCCAAGATCCGCCTGATCCGCGATGGTATCGTGATTTATCCTGCCGCTGGCAGCGTAGCCGAACTGGCTTCCCTGAAGCGTTTCAAAGATGATGCAAAGGATGTACAGGCAGGTATGGAGTGCGGATTAACGATCAAGAACTTCAGCGATTATAAAGTTGGGGATGTGGTGGAAGCGTATGAGGAAGAGGAAGTGAAGAGAACCTTATAAAGGGAGTGGCTAGTGGGGAGTGGCGAGCTTGCCCGCAGTAGCCTTAGCGAAGGCGGGTGGGGAATACACTGGTTGTGGTTGGAAAGGTATTTTAAGTAGGAAATGTAGTGGAAGTGTTTGAGGGGGAATGGGGTTTAGCTAGTGGCTAGTAGCGAGTAGCTAGTGGGGTTCGGCGAGAGGCGAGTAGCTAGTGGCTAGTAGCGAGCTTGCCCGCAGTAGCTTTAGCGAAGGCGGGTAGGGAATACACCGTTTGTAATTTGAACGTTATTGTTATTTAGGATATGTGTTGGAACTGTTTGAGGGTGGCCAGGGTTTAGGTATAAGGAAGTTGATAGAGGGGGATTTCCCCACTCGCCACTCCCCACTAGCCCAATTAGCTATAAGGAAGTTGACAGAGGGGGATTTCCCCACTAGCCACTCCCCACTAGCCACTCGCCTGATCAAACTTTTGTTAAATACCCTTTTCCTTATCAGGAATCGTCAAAGGGAAAAGTATTTTTGAATTTATGCGTACGATTAAAAAATTGGCTGCTGTCCTTTTGCTGTTGATCGCCTTCGATTTTACGGCCAGCGCCCAGGCACAAAAAATTTCCATTGATAAAATTGCCGGTGTAGTAGGTGACCGGATCATCCTGGAATCCGATATCCAGAATTCATTATTGGATATTCAGCGTCAGGGTGGCCAGGTGCCGGAAAACGGTTTTTGTATGCTGATGGAGCAGGCCGTGGTTTCCAAAATCCTGATGCTGCAGGCGGAAAAAGATTCATTGCCGGTAACCGATGATGAAGTAGAAGCAGAGCTGGAACAAAAAGTCCGTTATTATATCAACCAGCTGGGAAGTCAGCAGGCCCTGGAAGAAGTAGCCGGTAAAACCGTTTACCAGATTAAAGACGATGCAAGGCCTTCCGTAAAAGAACAAAAACTGGCCAGTGCCATGCAGCGGAAGATCGTTGAAAATGTAAGGATCACGCCCACAGAAGTAAAGGCCTTTTTTGATAAAATACCCAAAGACAGTCTGCCTTACTATGAAACCGAACTGGAAATCGGGCAGATCATCCTCTATCCCAAAGCCTCCAGGGAAATTGAAGAATATGTGATGGGGGAAATGCTCAATTACAAAAAGCAGCTCGAGAATAAAGCAACGGATTTCTGTCAGCTGGCTAAAACAGTGTCAGAAGACCCGGGGAGTAAGGATCGTTGCGGACAATATGAAGTAAACCGCAATGAAAAATCATGGGATCCCGTATTTCTTTCAACCGCATTTCGTTTGAAAGAGGGGGAAATATCCGCTCCGGTAAAATCCAAATTCGGATATCATTTGATCCAGGTGATAAAGAGAAACGGGGATGATGTTGTTGTTCGTCATATCCTGCGGGTGCCTCCGGTAACAGATGAAGAGATCAAACAGGCCAAAATCAAACTGGATACGATCAAGGTAAAAGTAACCGGCAATATCATGAGCTTTAATGCTGCTGCTGCCCGTTACAGTGATGATGAGGCTGCCAAATATGCCGGACCCTTTATCACCGGCCGTGATGGTTCTACGTTTGTAACTATTGATATGCTGGATAAGGAAATGGTGGGGATGCTGAATAAAATGAAAGTGGGTGATATCTCAGCTCCCGTTCCTTTTGAAGGCGAACAGGGTAAGAAAGGGGTTCGGATTGTGTACCTGAAATCAAAAACAGAGCCTCACCGGATGAATATGCATGATGATTACAGCAGGATCTCCACTTTTGCCCTGGAAGAGAAAAAAGCCAAAGTGCTGGAAAAATGGATCCAGGAAAAAGTGCCAACTTATTATGTGATGATTGATCCGGCTACTGCAGCGGAATGTCCTTCACTCAACAAATTCAGCGCAGATAAAAAAGGATTTTGACCCAAGACAATAATATTTGAAAAACGCCCCTTTTAAGGGGCGTTTGTTTTTTATATCTGTGCTGAACTCAATAATGAGTTAATTTTGCCTCGCTGCTGATTAGTAATGATTGAATCCAGTCGAAAGAATGCACCCTGCCTGAAAGAATATTTTGCTTATTCGGACAGGTTTTTCTATTTCCTGACTGCAGGAAATGGCCGGCTGATTTTTGTCAATCCACGGCTCCTGTCTTTTGCCTGCTCCGGCAACCCTTCTCCCGATCAAGTGGTTTCAATGTTCCAGGATCCCCCTGCATTAATAAGGTTATTGGATCACTGCAGGCAACAAAAAGGAATAGTATCTGCAGAACTGGAGATAAGATCCGCCGGAGGAATTGTGCATGCAGTTGGCTGGGAATTTTCGGTTTGTCTCAGTGCAACAGGAGAAGAGCAGGTGCAGGCCACCGGTATATTACTGAACAGTACGGTTTCAATGGTCGGTGGCATGGCTGGTAAAATGGCTGATGTACGGAAAGCCTATGAACAAACCAAAGAAGGGTTATGGCGTTTTGATTCGGAACAGCCTGTATCAGTTAGTGAAGATCCCTCCAAAATTATTGCCTATTGGAGAAGCCATTCAAGGCTGGCAGAATGCAATGATAATATGGCCCGGATGTATGGTTATGAAAAAGCCGAGGAATTGCTGGGTGCCAGACTGGATGAACTCATTGATTTTTCTGATCAGCAAAAAATGGCCGGTTTACAACAGTTTATACAAAACCGATTTAAAACAACAACAGTTGAGACCAGGGAGATTGACCGGTATGGTCGTATAAAATATTTCAGAAACAGTATGGAGGGGTTGGTGGAAAACGGACAAATAACTTCTGTCTGGGGTACACAGCAGGATATCACCGGACAGCGGGAGGCGGAAGAAAAAAACCGTTACCTGGCCTTGCTGATGGAAAATGTTTCGGATATCATTATTTCGCTGGATACCAATTTTCAAATTGTAAGCTGGAACAAAACAGCTGAAGATCTATACGGTTACAGCGAGAAGGAAGCAATCGGAAAAAGAATGGCAGAATTGCTTCGTATCAACTACCCTGATGGTTCCGGGGAAAAAATATATAACGAAATTATTGAGAAAGGTAACTGGAAAGGGGAGCTGACTGTTGTAAACCGGTTTGGCAAGCAGCTTACCGTATTTGTAACGGGCAGTTTGCTTCGCGATACCTGCGGACAAATTACAGGCTATATCAGTACAGGAAAAGAAATTACCGGCAAAAGAGTCGTGGAAGAAAAGCTACAGTACAGCGAGGAGTTTTACCGGAACCTGATTGGAGAAGCACAAGATGGCATTGTGCTTACAGATAATCAGGGCATCATCCGTTTTTCAGCTCCAACAGTTACCAAAGTGCTGGGTTATGACCCTGCTGAAGTGGTTGGGACCTCAGTCTTTACTTATGCTCATCCTGCTGATCAGGATGCGGCGCAACAGGCATTTCAGAATGAAATGACCTATACCAACCAGCCTACTTTTGTCCATTTACGACTCCTGAAAAAAACCGGCGACTGGGTTTGGTGTATAGTCAGGGCAGTGAATATGTTGGATAACCCTGCTGTGGGAATGCTGGTGATTTATTTTTATGATAACACGAAGGGCAGGACCATGCTGGAAGCCCTGCAACGGCAATCTGTTGCCCTGAGTAGCGTGTTCGACCTGATCATTACCTGTGATTTGAATTATACCATTGAAAGCTGGAACAAAAGAGCCGAACAGGTAGTGGGTTTTACGGAAGAAGAAGTGAAAGGAAAATTTCTTGGCGATGTGACCAGACTGGATTACAGTCCTTTTACATCCGAACAGGTAGCTGGCATCTTAGCAGAGAAGGGGAACTGGCAAGGAGAGATAACTTTTATAAACAGAGCCGGCGAAAGAAAAACAGTTTTACATACAGCTTCTTATTTACTGGATGAAACAGGTAACAGGATTTCGATTATCGGCACCGGGATTGATATTACTGAAAAGAAAGCCACCGAAGAACAATTGAAGGAGAGTGAACTCTTTTACCGGAATCTCTTTGTTAATTCACTTGATGGGGTTCTGATTACCAACCAGGATGCCGAAGTCCAGTTTGCATCCCCTTCTATCACTACCATCTTCGGATATTCCCCGGAATTAGTCATTGGCAAAAAACCCATTGAATTTACACATCCCGACGATCAGCAACTGGCCATGGATGCTTTTGGAGATGTGATGGATGGAAACCGGAGACGTACCTATATTTCCATCAGACTTCGTCACCAGCAGGGCCATTGGGTCTGGTGCATTGTTCGGGGGCATAATCTTTTTTCGAACCCTTATATCAAAGGGATGGTGATCTATCTGTATGATGATACACTTCGTAAAAAAACAGAGCAAGCCCTTATTAAAAGCGAAAGAAGATTCCGGGCACAGGCCACATTGCTGGATAATGTGACAGATGTTATCGTAACGGTGAATATGAACAGGGAAGTGACTTCCTGGAATGGAGTGGCTGAAAAATTAACTGGTATCAATGCCAGTGAATCTGTTGGAAAACTGTATCGTAGCGTTATCACAACTAATTATCATCCTTTTACCAGTGAACAGGTTTTTTCCATTATTAAAGATGAAGGAATCTGGCGGGGTGAAATTTCTTTCCCCGGATTTGACGGGAAAACAAGGTACCTGCTGCATACTATTTCCCTTCTTAAAAATGAACAGGGGGAACCCATTGGAATGATGGGGGTTGGGAAGGATATCACGGAAAGAAAACAGATTGAAGAACAATTACAGCAGAGCGAACAGTTTTTCCGCAGCCTTGCTGCCAATTCACTGGATGGTATTGTGCTGACAGATATCTCCGGCAAAGTCACGTATTGCGGACCTTCTGTTTTTCTTTTATCAGGGTATGAAACCTCTGTTCTGCTGGGAAAAAATATCCTTGATTTTGTTCACCCGGATGATCGCCCCAACGCTATCATCGCCTTTGAGAAAGAAGTCAGGAAGGAATCAACGATCAATTTCCTGGTAGCCCGGCTCTACCATGCGGAAAGGGGATGGGTTTGGTGCACTATCCGTGGTCATAACCTCCTGCATGATCCAATCCTGAAAAGCATGGTGATTTATTTCACCGACGATACTAAACGAAAAATGATTGAGGACCGGCTTAAGGAAAGTGAAAGAAGATTCCGGAGCCTGATCCATGACCTGAAACTGGGGGTGATCCTTCAAAATGAACAATCAGAAATGCTGGTCTGTAACCAGGCTGCACTGGATTTACTGGGATTGACAGAAGATCAGTTGCTTGGAAAAACATCTTTTGATCCGGAATGGAATGTGATCCACGAAGATGGCAACCCTTTCCCGGGAGATAACCATCCGGTACCGATGTCCATCAGAACCAGAAAGCCGGTGAGGGATGTGGTGATGGGGGTCTACCGGCCCCGTACTCAGGACCGGGTATGGCTACTGGTGAATGCTGAACCTGTATTTGACGGCGATCAGCAACTGATCAATGTGGTCTGTTCATTTACCGATATCACAGAACAAAAAAGAATGGCCCAGCAACTGACAGAACAGGAAATACAAAAGCAAAAACTCATCACGCAGGCAACTATTGACGGACAGGAAAAGGAAAGACAGGAAATTGGTAAAGAACTTCATGATAATATCAATCAGCACCTCACCACCACCCGCTTATACCTGGAAGTAGCCCGTGATAAAGCCATTGGGGAAGCAAGGGAAATGGTTGACCTGGCCGAGAAGAACCTGGCTGAAATAGTACGGGAGATCCGGCAGATGTCACAATCACTGGTTCCACCCACCCTGGGTGATATCGGGTTGGTGGAATCAATACAGGATCTCTGCTATGCATTGAGAAGAACCCACTCCTTCCAGATCGACTTTCAGTACCGGCATTTTGACGAATCGGGTATTCCGGAAAGTATGAAGCTCATGATTTTCAGAATTATTCAGGAACAGGTGAATAATATCATCCGCCACGCAAGGGCACAGAAAATAGCCATCTCCCTGCTTGCCGATGCAGAGCAGATCCAGGTGAGTATCCATGACAATGGACAGGGCTTTGACCCTCAGCAACATAAAAAAGGGATGGGGCTGAATAATATCGTTAACCGGGCCGCCCTTTTTGATGGTCGGGCCCAGATTATTTCCGCTCCGGGCCAGGGCTGTACCGTTACCGTAACTGTGCCGGCTCCGGAAGAAGAAGGGTCATGATTTAATACAGCCGAAAGCTTTTAAAACATACCTTTGCGGCCTGCATGAGCGATCCTATTAAACATGAATGCGGTCTGGCATTCATCCGCTTAAGAAAACCTTTCTCTTATTACCAGCAACAGTATGGAACCGTGTTGTGGGGGCTTAACAAGCTGTACCTGCTCATGGAAAAACAACATAACCGAGGACAGGACGGCGCCGGACTGGCTACGGTTAAGCTGAATGTAGAGCCGGGTTATCCTTTTATGAACCGGATGCGCAGCAATGCGCCCCAGGCCATTGCCGATATTTTTCAAAGAGTAGGCAAGGAAATAGATGAACTCTCCCAATACCACCCGGATATCAAGAATCATCCCGGCCTCATGAAAGGGCATGTGAACTTCCTGGGTGAACTGATGTTGGGTCACCTGCGCTATGGTACACAGGGAAAGAACAAACTGGAGTACTGCCACCCTTTTATCAACCGCGATACCATTCCCACCCGTAACCTGGCCCTGGCAGGTAATTTCAATATCGTGAATTCTGATGATCTGTTTTCCATGGTGGGTAAAGAACCGAATGAGAATGTACGGTTCAGTGACCTGGCAGCGATGATCGAACTGATGCATACCTTCCTTTGTAAGGAAGATGAAGCATCACCACAAGGGATGGATATCAAAAAAGTGCTGAAAAAAACCCTGCCCTATCTTGATGGTGGTTTTCATGTAGGAGGTTTAACCGGTAACGGAATTGGTTTTGTATTCCGCGATGCCCATGGTATCCGCCCTTCTTATTATTATATCAACGACGAAGTAGTAGTGGCCGCCTCTGAAAGAGCCGCCATCCGCACCACATTTAATGTGGGTGAAAACGAAGTACAGGAACTGATGCCCGGACAGGCCCTGATCGTGAATGAACTGGGAGAGATAGAAATTGCTCAAATTCTGGAACCCAAAGAGCGCAAGGCCTGCAGTTTTGAACGCATCTATTTTTCAAGGGGTAGTGATGAAAAGATTTACCGCGAACGGATTGCCCTGGGTTATAACCTGAGTGAGCAGGTATTGAATACGATCCATCATGATCTGAAGAATACTATTTTTTCCTTTATACCCAATACAGCCGAGACCGCTTTTTACGGGATGCTCAAGGGAATGGAAGATTACCTGAACCGGGTAAAGATTGAAAGAATCCTCAGTTGGGGTAAAGACTTTGATGAAGAGAAACTGAGCGAAATGATCCAGCGCAGGATCCGGATCGAAAAGATTGCCATTAAAGATGTAAAGATGCGCACATTCATTACCGAAGATGCCAGCCGGAATGAAATGGTGCAGCACGTATACGATATTACCTACGGAACAGTAAGAGCCGGTGAAGATACCCTGGTAGTGATTGATGATTCCATTGTAAGAGGTACTACATTGAAAGAAAGCATTATCCGGATGCTGGCCAGACTGAAGCCCAAAAGAATTGTCATTGTATCCTCTTCCCCGCAAATCCGCTATCCCGATTGCTATGGTATTGACATGAGCAAGATGGGTGATTTTATTGCCTTCAATGCTGCGGTAAGCCTGGCCAAAGAAAGGGGGATGGAAGATTGCCTGAAAGACCTGCATGAAAAATGCAAGGAATTACAAAGAAATCACCTGCTGGATTCAGAAAACGTGGTGAAGCAGTTGTATAAACTCTTCACAACGGAGGAGATTTCGGCAAAAATTGCACAGCTGATTACACCACCCGGATTGCAAACACCGGTGGATGTGATTTTCCAGAGTATCGAAGACCTGCATCGTTCCTGCCCCAGTAATCTGGGCGACTGGTATTTTACCGGTAACTATCCAACCCGCGGCGGGAATAAAGTAGTGAACAAGGCTTTCATGAATTATATGGAAGGAAAAAATGTGCGGGGTTACTAAGGGTTACCGTTTACTTCAAATTGATTGCAATGAAAAAGCTGATACTGGTCAGACATGCCAAAAGCGATTGGGGTAATCCCGGTCTGGATGATATTGACCGCCCTTTGAATGAAAGAGGAAAGAAAGATGCCCCGGCCATGGCCAGTCGTTTACTGGACAAAGGAGTGAAAATAGACCTGATCGTTTCAAGTCCGGCGAAAAGAGCCGCCAAAACCGCACGTTTTTTTGCCGAAGCCTATGATATCAAAAAGCAGGAAATTGTATACCTGCCCGAACTCTACCTGGCTTCACCAGCCATGTTCATGAAAGTGATTAGCAATCTGGAAACAAAAGCTGATTCCATTGCTCTTTTTTCTCATAATGAAGGGATCACTGATTTTGCCAACCAGCTCACTAATACCCGTATTGATAATATTCCCACCTGTGGTGTATTTGCTGTTAAAGCCGATTGTAAAGATTGGTCCGGGTTTGCTGAAGCAGAAAAGACCTTCTGGTTTTTTGATTACCCCAAGGCAGGTTTGGATACCTGATCCAACAATTCACTGACAGCATTGGCTATTAAGGAGTGTTGTGCCTGTGGCCATTCACGAAACCGAAATTGCGCAGCTGCTTCCAGGGCAACATTCAAGTGAAATGCATCCTGCTGAAAAGAGATGGCCAGGTTTTTTTGTTGCAGATAAGCAGCCAGGTATTCCTGTTCTGTTTGTCCGGGCGTGGGAATCAGTATACATTTCTTCCCCGTCTGGGCCATATCCATCACCGTACTGTAACCGCTGCGGCTGATAACCAATTCTGCTTTTTGTATTTCCGCCGATAACTCTTCCGATGAAAGATGGTTGAAGAATCGGATCATTCCCGTTGAAGGAACCACAGAAGGATGCCCGGGTAATCCCCGCAATACCGTGGCAGTTCCCGGATAATGACTGATCTGTTCGATAATGATTTCTTCCAGCAGACTCCGTTGTGGTTCGGGTCCGGATAAAAGAATCAGCAAATGGCCTTTGATAGGGGCCTCTTCTTTTTTTTCAAAACGTGATAATGGTCCGATATACTTTAATGGA
>Ga0116177_10002296_pt1 | contig 14092 bp, 11 predicted proteins | sample AD_STIC10_MetaG_FD_89750 | JGI IMG/M metagenome (GOLD analysis project Ga0116177, IMG submission 89750) | Active sludge microbial communities of municipal wastewater-treating anaerobic digesters from USA - AD_STIC10_MetaG | ecosystem: Engineered > Bioreactor > Anaerobic > Digestate | place: USA...
ACCTTACTGCAATACCGGAGATGGAATGGATGATCTCGGCATTACGATCGTGGATAAAGGCGATGATGGGTTAATCATCGTCTGAATTTTAAAGCCTATTAACCCCCAGGACCTCCCCACAAGGGAGGTCTTGTTTTATATACTACTTTAGCAACTTAATCTAACTATGGACTTTCTTCCTGTTTATATTTACTTTATAGCGCTTAGTTTTCTTGTCAGCATCTATAAACTCAAAAAAAATTCTCAGTTCTATCTAAAAATTTTTTCACCATTTCTGTTTCTTACTTTATGTGTAGAAGCCTATGCTAATTACCTCTCTTCTATCAATAAATCTAATATTGTTATTTATAATTTTTTCTCTGCGTTTGAATTTTGTTTCTACCTTTTTTTGATAAGCTTTATAATCCAGGTAAGGAAAATAAAAAATCTTGCCAGGTACGCTGCAGGCATTTACGGATTACTTGCCGTATTGAATATTCTGTTTGTACAGGGAGTTAACACCTTTCACACAACCACATACGCCGCCGGTTGCCTGATTATTGCGAGTTTTTGTGTCAGGTACTTTTATGAAATTTTCAGAATTCCCGGTGCAGGTAAACTGGAGAACAACCCGGCATTCTGGATTTGTGCAGGCTTGCTTTTCTTTTATTGTTGTGGATTTCCGCTTTGGGGGTTGATGAATATTTGGAGTAAATGGATTGTTATTGAGCTAGAAACATTTAGTGGAATCAATTATTTATTGAACAGTTTTCTGTATTTACTTTTCACCATAGCCTATTTATGCAGCAGAACCAGGAACTCTATTTCATTGTCATCATAGGTATTCTACTGGGGCTTTTGCTGGTCAGTTTTATTATCGGTACGCTTATTTTATACAGGCGCCGGCAACAAAAGCAGGATCAGGAAATGGCCAGGGTAAAAGATATGTATGAAAAAGAAGTGCTGCACTCGCAGCTGGAGATCCAGGAAAATGCTTTCCGGTCGATTTCACAGGAGCTGCATGATAATATCGGCCAGTTACTTTCTGTGGTAAAACTCTCTTTATCTACCCTGCCGCTGGAGAAAGACCATAAGGCGGCTCCGCTGGTGAGTCATTCCCAGAAAGTACTGAACAAAGCCATCATTGATCTGTCCAATATCACCAAGAGTTTGTATACAGACCGGATCACTGACCTGGGGCTGGCAGAATCGATCAGTTATGAGCTGCTGGCTGTGAAAAATACCGGGATGTATGAAACTGAGTTTACGGTAACGGGTGATGAATTCAGGTTACCGGAAAAGACGGAGATTTTCCTCTTCCGGATGTTCCAGGAAATGCTCAATAATATCATCAAACATTCTGCTGCCACCCATATAATGGTCAGTCTGACTTACCATCCGGATGGTATTTTTGTCATGAGCGTGGAGGATAACGGAAAAGGATTTGATGTAGAGCAGGTTCGCTCCTCCCTCTCCTCCGGTAAGGGGGTGGGATTGAAAAGTATGTTCAACCGGGCTAAACTAATGGGGGCGGAACTGAAAGTAGTCAGTAATTTTAATAAAGGCACAAGACTGGAAGTGAAATTTATATCTAATCTATAATATGAGTAAAGCGGTCAGGAAAGTCAAAGTGATTGTTGCGGATGATCATGTGTTGATGCGGAATGCATTATCCAGACTGGTAGGTACACTGGAAGGCTATGAAGTGCTGGCGGAAGCGGATAATGGCCGGGACCTAAAAGATAAAATTCAGCAGCACCTGGTTCCCGATATTGTATTGCTGGATGTGAATATGCCTGAAATGGACGGATTCCAGACTACGCAGTGGCTGCATAAAAACTATCCGCATATCCGGGTGCTTGTGCTGTCCATGCTGAGTGATGAAAGAACCATTATCAAAATGTTCCGTTTAGGTGCCAAAGGGTATCTGTTGAAAAATACGGACCCGGAAGAGTTGAAAAAAGCCCTTGATGCCATCGTCGCAAAAAACGTGTATTTATCAGATTATGTTTCGGGCAAGCTGGTAAGCGGACTGAATAAATACACTGAACTGGATGAGAAGCCTGTATTCCTGGTTGAAAGAGAAAAGGAATTATTGCGCTGGGTTTGTTCCGAACTGTCCTACAAGGATATTGCAGAAAAAATGAACCTGAGTCCCCGTACAGTGGATGATTACCGGCAGGCACTCTTTACCAAATTGAAAGTGCATAGCCGCGTTGGTCTGGTGCTTTATGCCATCCGGAATGCACTGGTAGAAGTCTGAGTAGTTTATAGTACGGGAACAATGGATGATAAATCAGTGGTTTTTTCCAGGCCGGCTGTGCGAACATTTCTTTCCACCAGTTGCCGGTAAGATATTCTTTCCACCCTGCTTTTCAACCAGCCCGGATAATTGAAAATACTCACGCTCATCTGCTGCACAGAATTGGTATCGTTTGCTTCAAATACTTCCAGGGCTTTTTTGTATTCTTCTGCTTTTTTCCTGCTGTCTTTCATGTAAAATGTCCGGTGCAGACACTGCACAAGTGCTGTTTCAAAGGGCTGCTTCTTTTTCCTTTTTAAGAAATAGGCATGGGTGGAACGGTATTCGGAATCAAAAAGGCTGCTGTCATTCATGGAATAACTGATCAGCAGTAAGAGGATACGGGCTACCGGTGTATGTTCATCCCGCACCCCGTCCCGGAACCATTGAATCCCTCGTTTGGTAAAATAGAGTGCATCATTGTATTGTTCCAGTACAAAAAAGCCAATTCCCAGAGAGAGATTAACGGTACGGTTCAGATCGGCATTCAGTAAGGGCTCCCAGCTGAGATAGCGGTTCTTCATCTGGGTCACCAGCTTTTTTACCTCATCATACCGGGCGGTTTTATTGAGAATCTTGTTCAGGGCCAGGTATTTGATGGCTTCGAAATTGGCCCTTTGTATCGGTTCATCCAGTAGCTTATTCAAGGGGTCATTGAATACAGTTCTGACATAATCATAGGAACCCTGCAGGATACCTGCATAGTTGATCATATAGAGTACTTCGATATAATATTCACCATGAGAGCTGAGGAAGCGGTTATTTTTTTTCCAGTCGCTCAGAACTTCCTGCAGTAATTCCAGTGATACTTTGATTTCACCCAGCAGGTAGAGCAGCACGGCCCGGCTCATCCGGTAGTAGTGGCCATACCAGAATGACTGGTTGGCGGAAGGAGGAGTACAACGGCCAATATTTTCCAACAGGGAGTAAATCTTTTCGCTGAGCGCTTCATCAATATCATAGTGCGCTTTCCGTTTCAGGAGCAGGGTTTCCGTATAAATATCGCGAAGGGTAATCATCTCCGCATAAGTTTCATAGCTCATGACCTTCTCGCCAAATATGGAAAACAATACATCGTAACTGGTATGCAGACTGCTGAACAGTACCATCTTTTCAAACTCTGTTTTCAACAGATTCAGCATAGCAAAAGATTCCAGGCTGCGGGCCAGTGGTACTGCTTTTTTCCAGGTGGCATGTGCTTCCTCGAGTAATCCCTTTTTCCGGTATAGTCTTACCAGCTGAATCATCCGGTATAAATCATCACCTGCATTCTTCCGGCTATCATAGGTCAGCAGTGCTTCACAAAGCTGCTGGTGCAGGTAATGCCGCTGGTAAGCAATATTCTTTGCATGCAGGGCCGGGGCGCATTTTTTAAGAATGGCATCCTCATTGTATTTTTTTTGACTGGCAATTGCATCAAATAACTGCAGGTGCAGGGGCTGTTTATCGGAGGCGGCTCCGGAAAAATTCCTTTTGAAAAAAAGTTTTTCCCCGCTGCTCATTGCATGGACAAAACGCCATATTAAATCAGAAGCCATTTTTTTGCAGGTTATTTAGTTGCGTAAATTACGAAAAAATGAAATAGATGAACCAAATCATAGGAAACTGTTTATCGTGTAATGATCTGATAATCAGTAGTTAAAGTTTATTTTTCAATAAAAGTATAAAATAATGAACCAAATATTATTTAAAAATTGTAATCGGCCCGGGGCAGGCGAATCTTAGCTTTATGGTACCAAATTATTGAATACAAGCCACCAGTAACAGCATTATCACAACCAAAACCAACTGCTGTTCTCAGACCATTAACCATTAAACCTGAAACCCCTTACAGTGCTACTGTAAGGGGTTTTCCTTTATGATTTTCTGACAGGCTGTTGGTCGCTTATTTACTCAGGTACATGCTCCTGTCTTTGTACAATTGTCTGAAATAGGGATCTCTCAGGTTTTTGATAAAACGGATCGCTTCACCTGTTGATTTCATTTCAGGCCCCAGTTCCTTACTCACTCCCGGGAATTTATTAAAGCTGAATACCGGCTCTTTGATCGCAAATCCATCCAGGTGCTTTTCTTCCGGTATATCACCCACACTGATTTCACCGAGCATGACCTTGGTGGCATAGTTCAGGTAGGGTTTGCCATAGGCTTTGGCAATAAAGGGAGTGGTACGGGAGGCCCTCGGATTGGCCTCAATCACGAATACCCTGCCCTCTTTAATGGCAAACTGAATATTGATCAATCCTTTTACCTGGAGTGCGAGGGCAATTTTCTTGGCATAGTCCACCATGTCCTGTATTTCCAGCGGAGAGAGGTTGAATGCAGGTAGTACGGCATTACTGTCGCCCGAATGGATACCGGCCGGTTCAATATGTTCCATAATTCCCATGACATGGAATTTCTCCCCGTCACAAATCGCATCAATCTCAGCTTCCTGGCAACGATCGAGGAAATGATCGATCAGGATTTTATTTCCGGGTATATGTTTGAGCAGACTTACCACTGCTTTTTCCACTTCTTCATCATTGATCACGATCCGCATTCTTTGTCCGCCCAGTACATAAGAAGGACGTACCAGTACCGGATAACCTACTTTGTTGGCAACCGTAATGGCATCATCTACAGAATAAGCCGTACCATAATCAGGATAAGGAATATCCAGTGATTTGAGCATATCACTGAAGCGGCCACGATCTTCCGCAATATCCAGACTGTCATAAGAAGTACCGATGATCTTTATTCCTTTCGCATGGAGTTTCTCTGCCAGTTTCAGGGCTGTTTGTCCGCCCAGCTGCACAATGACGCCATAAGGCTTTTCATGTTCAATCAGTTCCCAGAGATGTTCCCAGTACACCGGTTCGAAGTAAAGCTTATCAGCCATATCGAAATCGGTGGATACTGTTTCCGGATTGCAGTTTACCATGATGGCTTCATAACCGCACTCCTTGATCGCCAGTAAGCCATGCACACAGCAATAGTCGAATTCAATTCCCTGACCAATCCGGTTGGGGCCGCTGCCAAGTACAATGATTTTTTTCCGGTCAGACACCTTGCTTTCGTTGACATTTCCTTCTTCAAAAGTGGAATAGAAATAAGGCGTCTTTGCTTCAAATTCTGCGCTGCAGGTATCCACCATTTTATACACTCTGGTAATACCGGCAGCCTTTCTTTTATTATAAATATCTTCTTCGTCGCCATGTTCCAGGATCCGGCTGATTTGTTCATCACTAAATCCGTTGACCTTTGCTTCCCGCAACAGGTCGAGCGGCAGGTCGGCCAGATCGTATTTGGCGATTTCCTTTTCCAGGTTACAAATCTTCTGGATTTCATAGAGGAACCAGCGATCGATACCGTTGGTGGCTTTTGAAATCGTACTTACAGAAATACCGGCCATGAGGGCATCCTTGATTCTGAAAATCCGGTCCCATTTCGGGGTCTTGATATATTCCAGCAGGTCATCTGCATGCATCAGGCTCTTGCCATAGTAGCCAAGGCCAACTGCATTATTTTCCAGGCTCTGACAGGCTTTTTGTACTGCTTCGGTAAAACTTCTTCCGATGGCCATTACCTCGCCCACACTTTTCATTTGTAAACCGAGGGTATCATTGGCACCTTTGAATTTGTCAAAATTCCAGCGGGGGATTTTAACAATCACATAGTCCAGCGCAGGTTCAAAATAAGCGGAAGTGGTTTTGGTGATCTGGTTCTCCAGTTCATCCAGGTGATAACCAATGGCCAGTTTGGCTGCTATTTTAGCAATGGGATAACCGGTGGCCTTACTCGCCAGGGCAGAGGAACGGCTTACCCGGGGATTGATTTCAATCGCGATGATCTCTTCATTATCCGGGTTCAGGGCAAACTGCACATTACAGCCTCCGGCAAAATTGCCGAGGTCACGCATCATCATGATGGCAGTGTTGCGCATCAGCTGCATGGCGGTATCGCTAAGGGTCATGGCCGGAGCTACCGTAATAGAATCACCGGTATGTACGCCCATGGGATCGAAATTCTCTACGGTACAAATGATACATACATTATCAGCGGCATCACGTAATAATTCCAGCTCAAATTCCTTCCAGCCCAATACTGCTTTTTCTACCAGCACTTCATGGATCGGGGAGGCCTGGAGTCCGCGGTTCAATGCTTCATCCAGTTCATCTTTATCATGAACAAAACCACCACCGGTACCACCCAGCGTAAAAGAGGGCCGGATCACCAGCGGGAAACCGATTTCCTGTGCAAACTCCTTTCCTTCGAGGAAGGAATTGGCAGTCTTAGCCTGGGCCACTTTCACGCCCAGCTGGATCATCCATTGGCGGAATTTTTCCCGGTCTTCTGCCTTATCAATGGCTTTGATATCCACCCCGATCAGACGCACATTATATTGTTTCCACAAACCAAGATCTTCGGCTTCCTTGGCCAGGTTCAATGCCGTTTGTCCTCCCATAGTGGGAAGCACCGCATCGATTTGATTTTCCTGAAGAATCTGTTCAATACTTTCAACAGTGAGGGGCAAAAGATAAACCCGGTCTGCCATCATGGGGTCCGTCATAATGGTGGCCGGGTTGCTGTTGATCAGAATCACTTTCACTCCTTCTTCCCGTAAACTCCGGGCGGCCTGGGTGCCGGAATAATCAAATTCACAAGCCTGACCGATAATGATGGGTCCGGAGCCGATAATGAGTACCGATTGGATCGAATTGTCTTTTGGCATTTTTTGTTTTTAAATTGTGGCTGGCAGCAATCCTGCGGTAAAACATCCTTGTCCGTTGGACAAATTGCGCAAAAGTAGGGGAAAGCAGGGGTATTGACCGGTGGAATTGTGCTTTTTTTGCTCACATTTTACCGGGTTGGGAAGATCTGTATCGGCTTGGGGATTTTCCGGTATTTCAGGGAATACTGGTCGTCATACACATTATGTTTCCGGTTGAGCATTTCAGCCAGCAGTTGCTTGAAATCGGCCGGGTTATTGAAGAATTTTTTGGTCGAAAAACTTTCAGTAACCGCTTTTACATCCAGGGTATCATTTCTTTTATCAAAGGCTGACACATAGAAAACTTTTTGTTTTCGCCAGACTCTTTTCTTCTTTTCGATTTCTTCAATATTGATCCATCCTTCTACATTCATGAAGCGCTGATCGCCGATATAGGAAGTATATCCTGTAAATAAGGATGTATCAGGTAATACCATATCACCTTTGATGGCCTTGCCATACCGGATAATGGAGTAAAGTGAATCGGATTGCGGACTGATCTCGAGGGCTTCGATACCAAAGTAATCACTTCCGTCTTTCACAATACCATACCAGTAGCCCAGCAGATTACTATCCACCGCTTCCACCGGTCGGGCTTCCATCGGCACAGTTGACTCAAAGGGACATGCCGCCAGTAATGTGCAAAGCGGCAGGAGCCAGAGGAATGATTTCTTCACCATAACAAGTTGAAAAGATACAAACTTGTTGGGAAAGGATGCATAGGTCTCTATGATTGTTCTCTATAGTGGCAGATATGCTGTCAAATTCAGGGACTTTGCCTGTCTTTGTAATTCGTTTAACATTTTTGCGATCAGACAGGGGGCATCAACCTGTTCATTCTTACCCTTATCCCCCTATTTTTGTGTATGCCACTTCGATTTTTTATCTGGCTGCTTTTTTGCAGCTATTCCCTATCCATACAAGCCCAGACCTCGCCCTATCCCCGGAACTATTTCCGTAATCCCATGGGGATTCCTCTTCAGCTCTCGGCAAATTTCGGAGAACTAAGGCCCAATCACTGGCATATGGGACTGGATATCCGCACGGAAGCCAAAGAGAACTACCCCGTGTATGCAGCCGCAGAAGGCTATATCGCGCATATCGGTGTCCGCGCTTCCAGTTTCGGCCGTTTTATAATTATCCGGCATCCCAACGGACTGTCTACTTTGTATGCCCACCTGAATGATTTTTTCCCGGCACTGGAAGAATTTGTGAGAGCTAAACAGAAAGAAAAAGAAAGCTGGCCCATAGAACTGGATTTTACCAAAGAACAGTTTCCCGTAAGCAAGGGCGCATTTATTGCCTATAGTGGTAATACCGGCGGCTCGCAGGGTCCGCACCTGCACTTTGAGATCATGGATACCAGGACTGAAAAAAGATTGAACCCCCTGCTCTTTGATTTTGGATTAAAAGATGATGTGCCACCCACCATCAGTAAACTGGCCATCTATGACCGCAGCAAATCGGTTTATGATCAAAGCCCGCTTTTTTATAATCTGAAAAATACAGACAGTGGGTATATTATTCCCAAGATACCAGTGATCAATACCGGGTTGAAAAAAATCAGCTTTGCCCTTGCTGCAACCGACCGGCTCAGCGGATCCAATAATCCCAACGGGATCTATTCTGCCAAACTATACCTGGATGAGGAACCTCAGGTAGCTTTTATTCTCGATAGTATCAGTTATGATGAAACCGTGTACATGAATGCGCATGTGGATTTTAAAATGCGGTACAATGGTGGTGGTTTTATCCAGCATCTTTCCCGTATGCCCGGCGACCTGGGTGCCGCTTATCATCCCATTAAAAATGATGGTGTGATCGAATTCAATGATACGCTGCTTCATGCAGTGAGCATTGATGTTTCGGATGCCCATGGCAATCGCTCCACACTGAATTTCATGATCCGATATTATGACAGCCTGTCCAAACCCTCCACTGTCATCACCAAACCATTGGTGATAGCTCCCAATATGGTGAGTGTAGTGGAAAAGCCGGGATTTGAAATGTATATCTCGGATAAAGCGATTTACGACACCGTGTCAACCGTTTATTTTGTTACCGGGTCTGCATCACCCTATGCTTTTTCTGATATCCACCAGGTGGGTGAAGGGTCGGTGCCGGTGCATGATGATATGGTGGTGCGGCTGAAACTAAAAAAGAAAGTACCGGAAGAATGGCAGGATAAACTGATTATCCTCCGTGGTGACCGCAAGGGCAGTACGGTGCGTAAAGCGGTGTGGCAGGAACAATGGCTCTCGGCCAAATTCAGCGATTTTGGATCTTATCAGTTACTGGCAGACGTGATGCCTCCCCAAATTAACAGCCTGGGTAGTGGTGATACTGTGAACCTTAGTGCTGCCAGCCGTATTGTTTTTACACCCACGGATAATTATGGGATCAAATCTTTCAAAGCGATCCTTTATTCCTGCACAGCTGATACATTGGGCTATCATTGCAGCGGGGATTCGCTCAGTGCCGGACAATGGCTTCGTTTTACCAATGATAAAGGCCGGAACTGGATCTACCGCTTTGATGAAACCTGTCCTTATGGAGTACACAAGCTAAAGGTAACCGTGGAGGATCTCGTAGGTAATAGCAGTACCAAAGAATGGTGGTTCAAGCGTTATCCTTATACTCCACCTCCACCGAAAAAAGCCAGCAGCAAAAAAGGCAAGGGAAGCAAAACGATCAAAAAAACTAACGAGAAAGCCAAAAAAGATGTCAAGAAATCGGTGAAGAAAACAAAAAAATAAGTCATGGCTGTTACATTAAAGGAGGGGGATCCGGCACCGGTTTTTTCAGGGAAAGACCAGGACGGGAAAAAAGTATCACTAAAAGATTACAAAGGGAAAATGCTCCTGCTATATTTCTATTCAGAGGCCGGTACACCCACCTGTACCCTGGAGTCCTGCAATCTCCGTGACCATTACAAAGTCCTTTTGTCAAAAGGTATCGAAGTGTTGGGGGTCAGTCCGGATACGATCAGCCGCCAGAAAAAGTTTGAGGAAAAATACCGGTTACCCTTCCGGCTGATGGCGGATGAGGAACATCAAATCACATCAGCCTACGGGGTGAGGGGGATGAAAAAATTATTCGGAAGAGAATACATGGGCATCCTCCGGACCAGCTTCCTGATTGATGAGAAGGGAAAGATTCTACGGGTATTCCATAAGCCCCGCAACAAAGCCCATGCAGAAGAAGTACTGGCCTCGCTGGGAAAATAATGACCCGGTTTCTTCATTCCATTTTAATATTAATAAGCAACCCGTTTGCCTGCTGTTACGATAGGGGGAGTACATAAAACTCAATTCGTATGCAGAAGGCATTAGTAGCAGCACTGGCTTTCCTCACCCTCCAGGTATCCGCACAGGAAAAAAAAGAAGCAAAACCCGTAGAGATTTTCAGTTCTACCAAAACCATCAATGCCCGAACTACGGAACTGGTGGGAAAGGGGAAACTGGATTTCAATGTCTCCCATAATTTTGGGGATGTTGGCGGTAGTAATGGCGGTATCAAAAGATTTTTCGGGTTGGATAATGCATCCGATATCCGGATCGCTTTTACCCTGGGGCTGGGTGACAATCTTGACCTGAATATTGCCCGTGCCAAAGGTGCCGGACCCCAGCAGCAATTATACGAAACCGGGATCAAGTACCGGATCATGCAACAACGTGAAAATGATCCTTCGCATCCGCTTTCCATTGCACTCTTTGGGAATATGGTAATTGCTGCCAGTCCGCAGAGTGCTTTTCCCAACCAGGACAATAGTTATGACGGACTGGGTGAAAGAATGAGCAATGTACTCCAGCTGATCCTTGCCAAAAAAATGGGAAAGATCAGTTTTCAACTCAATCCCACTTTTGTAACCCGTGGTTATGCGATCAGTTATGACCAGAAAAACTTTTTTGCATTGGGCGGTGCCCTGAAACTCCCATTAGGAGGCCGGGTGAACCTTTTACTGGATTATTTCCATCCCTTCCGGAGTGAGACCAGCAAGAATGCTTTCAAAACAAATGACAATATTAAATTTCATGATCCTTTAGGTGTAGGATTCGAGATCCTGACTTCAGGACATATCTTCCGGCTCAACTTCACCAATGCGACCGAACTGCTGGAGAACAGGTTCATTCCCCGCACCATTACCAGCTGGGGCAAGGGTCAGTTTAGATGGGGCTTTACGATTTCCAGGAAGTTCAGATTGTGGACAGCGAAGTAGGAGTAAATTATGTTGAATTTTGAATGATGAATTTTAAATGTTGTGGAAGGACTCAAGACTCCCGACTCAATTCACCCATTCAATCGTTCCGAAATCAAATGCTTCGGGAATGGCATGTGCTGTTTCCAACTGACCATTTTCATTAACGCCATTGATCATTGCTTCAAACACCCTGTTATCTTTTCTGAGTTTTACTTTTTTTCCTTGTTTGTATAAGTACTGGTTATACTTACTGAAAATATTTCCCGGACCGGTGGTCAATAATTCCCGGTAGTAAAGATCAACATTGGTAACAATGGCCCGGGCCATTTGAATGGGCTCCCATTCTTTGCCGGTGATTTGTTTCAAGGATACCGGATTGGGCAGATCGGATGGGAATTCGGTCTGGTTGATATTGATCCCAATCCCGGCAATCGCCCAGTTCCATCGGCTGCCAGATTGCTCATGACTACCTAACAGGTTTTCAATCAGGATCCCGCCTGCCTTTCTGTCCTGCCAGTACAGGTCATTGGGCCATTTTATGGTCAGCTCATCCGGAATATAGGTGGCAAGGGTTTGCCGAACTGCCAGGGCAATTGCTGCGCTAAGTTCAAATTGCCGGTTAATTGGAAGCGAAATTGGCTGTAGCAGGATGCTGACTGCCATATTTTGCCCCTTTTCACTGATCCATTGCCGGCCCCTTTGGCCTTTTCCGGCCCATTGTTCATGGGCGAAAACGACCTGGCCATGTTGTGCCATTCCTGCATGAATCAGCTGCCGGGCATAGTTATTGGTGCTGTCAACCGATTGCAGTTCAACGAATGGCGAACCGATGCCGGCATAGGCCGGTCCTTCCGGGTTTGATTGAGGGGCTTCTGACAATTAATCGCTATTTTTGAACCAGTAAACTTAAACTAAAAACCTAACACGTTCAATATTTGGAACAATTGGCAGTCTTGACCAACCGTAAGAAGAAAAGTGCAGTCCGGTTAACGAGGAACTCAAAAATCATCAAAACCATTCTTGCTGCGATCCAGGAAAAAAAGGGACAACATATTGTGTCTCTTGACCTGCGTAAAATCAATGAAGCAGTGTCTGATTTCTTTATTATTTGTGAAGCTGGAAGCCAGCCACAGGTAAGGGCCATTGCTGAGCATGTGGAAGACCGCGTTAAAGAAAACTGCGGAGAGAATCCCTATCGTCACGAGGGGTATAGTAATCTCCAGTGGGTCCTGATTGATTATGTAAACGTAGTGGTACACGTAATGCTGCCGGAAAATCGCAAGTTTTACAGGCTCGAAGAAATGTGGAGCGATGCTTCAGTGGAGAACCATGAAGACTAAGCTTTGTTAAATTGGAAGCCGGCCTCAACTTTTTATCGTTTTTATCATTAAATAGCAGAATACTACATTCATTTTATGTCACAAGACTCAGGAAACAGGCCCAGGTATGACAGGCGTCCAGGTCCGGGAGGAGAAGATCCTAACCAGGCGCCGCGGAAAGGCCCCCGCTTCAGCATTTACTGGATCTATGCCATCATATTTGCCGTACTGATCGGTTTTTCATGGTTTGGCCCCTTCTCAAGGAACATGGCTAAAATCAATGAACTTGATTTTAAAAGCATGATCGCTGCCGGAGAGGTAAGCAAGTACACCATCATTGATAATAAGAAAAAGGTCAAAATTTTTCTGACCAAACAAGGATTGGTGAAGTATGCTGATAAACTCAAGAAAGGAGTCAGCGGAAAAATCAGCGAGGAAGGCCCCCATATGTATTTTGCCATCACCAGCGGTGATAATTTTAAAAAAGGGATTGATGATTTTTATAAAGACAATCCCTCTGTGGTTAAAGTCCCTTTTGAAGTGGACAATGAGCGCGATATTTTCGGTGGCATTCTTCAATTCCTCTTTCCCGTTCTGATCTTTATTGGTCTCTGGATCCTGCTCATGCGGAAAATGAGTGGTGGTTCCGGCGGCGGCGGTGGTCCTGGTGGTATTTTCAATATTGGTAAATCCAAAGCCACATTGTTTGACAAAGGCACCCGTGTCAATATCACATTTGCTGATGTGGCCGGATTGGATGAAGCCAAAGTGGAAGTGATGGAAATCGTTGACTTTTTAAAGAGCCCTAAAAAATATACCAATCTTGGTGGTAAGATTCCGAAAGGAGCATTACTGATTGGTCCTCCTGGTACCGGTAAAACCCTGCTGGCCAAAGCCGTGGCAGGAGAAGCACAAGTGCCTTTTTTCAGTCTGAGTGGTTCTGATTTTGTGGAAATGTTTGTAGGAGTTGGTGCCAGCCGGGTACGTGATTTGTTCAAACAGGCGAGGGAAAAAGCACCTTGTATCATCTTCATTGATGAGATTGATGCCATTGGTCGTGCCAGGGGAAAGAATGTGATGATGAGCAATGATGAAAGAGAAAGTACCCTGAACCAGTTACTGGTAGAAATGGATGGATTTGGTACCGATTCAGGTATCATCGTCCTGGCCGCTACCAACAGACCGGATGTACTGGATACAGCCTTATTGCGTCCGGGTCGTTTCGACCGTCAGATCACAATCGACAAACCCGATCTGGTGGGAAGAGAAGCGATTTTTAAAGTACACCTGAAGCCCATTAAAATTTCCAAAACACTGGATATACATAAACTGGCAGAGCAGACCCCGGGATTTGCCGGTGCTGATATTGCCAATGTTTGTAACGAAGCCGCATTGATCGCTGCCCGTAAGAATAAGGAAGCCGTGGATATGCAGGATTTTCAGGATGCAGTGGACAGGGTGATCGGCGGACTGGAAAAGAAAAACAAGATCATTTCTCCGGAAGAGAAAAAGATCATTGCTTATCATGAAGCCGGACATGC